>ERZ779762.680-NODE-680-length-21522-cov-3.947408_pt1 | contig 21522 bp, 14 predicted proteins | sample MGYA00511887_ERZ779762 | MGnify/ENA primary metagenome ERZ779762 (study PRJEB29588, sample SAMEA2163052) | human gut metagenome | biome: human gut; feature: human-associated habitat; material: faeces | place: Denmark | collected 2008/2010 ...
CTGTAAAGTTTTTTAACTTTCTTCAATTTTAGTATTGACTTTTTATTTGCAGGCTGAAGTAACGAGAATGCGACGCGCGGTCATTCAACATTGCATCATCTGCCCTGTGATAAAGCTTATTCCATAAGTTTATTCCTTCTGTTCTATCTTTATTTTTTCTTCGCTGGTGCAGGATCAGTAAGCTCAGGAATCGCACCTCCTGCGATTACCCATAGATAAAGGCTGGCAACGGTACCATAAGGGGAATATCTTTTTCGGTATCGTTCAAACTTAGCCTTATCTATTCATAGATAAAAAGTTAATTAACTTTGGTGTTTCTATCGGACAAATCATTTTTATGCCAGGTGTGGCGATTCAGTTTTTTATTGTATCCCTATGTATTGGTCAGAGCTTTGGCACAGAGATAACCATCATCTGGATCATAACCTCCATTATAACCAGTACGATTCTGACAATTGCAACACCGCCAATCCCCGGCGGAGGTTTATCCTGTTATACCATTTTATTTACACAATTAGGAATCCCTTCTGCAGGAATTGCATTAGTGATCAGTATAGAGTTACTTATGGATGCATTTTTAACAGCCTGCAATCTTGCGTTTCTGCAGACAGAGCTTGTACTTTCTGCAAAAAAACTAAACTTGCTGGATGAAGAAAAACTGCGGAAATAATTTTCCTGTCATCTGAATATATAAAACATACGGCCACCGGATTAACTGGTGGCCGCATATATATTCAGATGATATCATGTTTTATCATTTCACAGTAACCGTCAGTGCTACATATACACCGTTTTGTGCATATACCCATATCGTACAGGTTCCTTTACCAACTGCCTGGATAAGCCCTTCCGGGGTGACAGTGGCTACTGCTGTATTGCAACTTTCATAGCAGAGTTTTCTGTGGTGTCTGATCTTTTTGTCCTTTTTTATTTCTTTTGCTGTGATCTGTGCTGTTTTTCCTTTTTTTAGGGTTATTTTTGAAACATTCTTTTTGTTTCCGATCTTAGTTACGGAAACAGATTTTGCAATTCCGTATTTGCTGCCCTGTGTGATTACATGTATGGAGACAGATGTATCAGTAACTACCTTTTTTCCATCTACTATCTTATATGCTTTTACGATATATTTATAGAAAGTGCCTTTTTTCAGGTTTTTATGTGTCCATGTACGTCCGTTCGTAATAGTGGCAAGCTTTTGGTATTTGTACGTCTTTGTATTTGTATTGCAGCGGTTTCCATATACCAAATATCCGTCCACACCATCAAGTTTACTCCATTCTAAGGTTATGGAAGTTTTCGTCTGGTTTACAGAACGGACTTTTAAGCGTCCGAACCCTTTTGTTTTGTTAATTACAGGCTCATCAGGAATCTTCACTGTGATCGTTATTGAAGCTGTGTTTTTTCCATCCTCTGTAGTTACTGTAATTATTGCCATTCCATTTCCGATTGCTGTTACTTTACCATTCTCATCTACAGCAGCGATCATTTCATTTTCAGATTTCCAGATCAGTTTCTGGGCGTCTGCGTTCTCAGGTTCGATCTTAACTTTCAATTCTGTGGATTCACCAAGCTTCGTCAGTGTTTCCTTCTCTGCTTCAATCGAGATCTTCTCAATTTCTACAGGAATTTTTACGGTTGCGGTGTAATTTCCGCTTACGGATGTGACTGTGATCGTAGCTGTTCCATTTCCAACTGCAGTTACTTTACCCTTTTCGTCTACAGTTACCACATTTTCGTCACTGGACTTCCATTTTACCCGCGTATTATCTGCATAAGACGGAATTACCTCAGCGGTAAGCTGTGCAGTTTCATCTTTTCTGTTAAGAGTAAGTGTATCCGGAGATACCTTAATACCTGTTACCGGGTAACTTGGGATATAGATTGCCGGGATTGTTGCCGTTTCTTTGTATCCACAAACCTTACAGTTTCTTTCCTTCTCTCCTTCCACTCCGATTGATGCCTGCTTTATTACTGTCCAGCCATCAAATTGATGTGCTTCCTGTGCTGTATCCTCATTTCCAATGCTGCAGTGCTTCCAGTGATTTGTTTTATCAGACTGCCAGGAATAAGAATGTTCAAACGCAGGAATTACAATAGATGCTGTTTCTTTAGATGTCGCTCCTGCTTGACTTGTAGCTGTTACCTCCACCTTATAGGTTCCCGCCTCAGAGACTGTAAGAGTTCCTCCTGTCTGACCATCCAGAGTCTGATTATCTTTATACCATTGATAGCTGTACGTAATGCCTTTATCGTCAAGCACATGCGTTGCCTTTGCCGTTAAAACAATTTTAGAAGACGGACAGCCTTTTTCTTTATCCGCTGAAACTTGGACTATTGGCTTTACCAGAGCCCATACTTCCCGTACTATCATATTGTCTGTGATCTCAGAAGCAGGATCCCAGGTAGTATTGTCACTTACATTAAGCCATCCAGTTCTTACGTAACCAGGTATCACTGCCGCTTTAGGAACATCATTTGGACTCACTTTTTCTCCCTTTATAAGATAAATACTTTTTTCTGGATTAAGCACAGGAAAAGCAGTAATGTCAGCAAAAGTCCTCAATCTAACATTAACTTTAACTACCCATTTTAAAGTTGCTCCTTTTTTTACCAGCTCCCTGTTACTGCCTTCTTTAGAACAAAAGTGTGACTGATAATTCTTGGCTATAGATTCACTATCATATATAACTACTGACGTATCTGGATCGTCACCATATATAGGACTTACTAAAATAGGTTTGTTTACGTTAAATGAATCGTCCACATGAATAAGCGGACTATAATTTTTGCTGTCTGCAGCACAATAATCATCGGCAAGTGTTACGCTTCCCGTTATTACCGGACTGCCGCTAAGATACAGATCTGCGAAACCGGTATCTTCAGTCAGATTCGGATCCTCCCCCATCAAGACGATCGCATTTTCTTCAAGATTCTCTCCTGTTCCACTGTAATTATGTGCTATCGTTCCACCGAAAATTTCCACTTTCATATCATCTCGAGTTCCCTTAGAACATATAGCGAAAATACCGGCTCCGCTTTCATTCGCACAATTGTCGCTGATAGTTCCACCTTCTATATTAAGCAGACAACTACCAGCTTTCGTTCCCTCTGTGTATATCGCACCGCCTTTTGTTGCCTGATTATCATTGATTCCACCTTCCTTTATGTAAATGCTTGCTTGGTCCAAATATATTCCACCTCCATATGTTGCACGATGTCCACTGATTCGACCTCCATTAATATAAACATTTCCCCCATTCGCATATATTCCACCGCCTTTTGTTGCCTGACTGTCAATGATTTGACCTCCGTTTATGTTAATACTTGAGTTATCCGCATATATTCCACCGCCATACGTTGCACTATGTCTACTGATTATACCTTCATACACATTGACAGTTGCATTTTTCGCATATATTCCACCGCCATGCTTAACTGTGTTCTGCGTATCTCCCTGGATTTTACCACCATTCAGATTTAAAGTACCTTGTGATACATAAATACAACTTTTTCCCAGGAACGATTCAATCCTAGTACCTTTCCCTATAGTCAACGTTCCAGTCACCCTAATAGGATCATTAGAGAACTGGCAAGACCTACCATCCGGTGTTTCGTTATATATTTTTATATTATTTAGCGTTACATCACCACTTATATACAGCATACCTAACATATTGCTTTTTCCCGGGCGAAATGTCACATTGCTCAGTGTCATTTGACTATCGACCGTCACAGGATTAAGGAGATAAATAACACCATTTTGTGCAACAAGCCCTAATGCTTTCGAAAGAGTTTGTACAGCAGCCGTATCACTCTCTCCAGTATTATTATTGTTTCCCCGTGTCGGATCCAGGTAAACAACCGCTTTTTCTTCTGTCTGCGCAGCCGGAACACTGTCATCGTAAAAATCGCTTACAACTTCTGCATCATTTCCGCTGGAAAATCTCGCAGACTCCGCATCCCCATAGTCTTCTTCCATAAAAAGGGGATCCTGAAACTCTGTCAATTCTTTCTCAATACAGTCCGAATCCCCCATTGTATCTCCGCAGTTCGTATCAGACTCCACATCAACTGCCGGAATCTCTGCATTCCCGGAGATTATCGACTGGCTGTCATCTGTAAAAGTGTCTGCCAATACCGGAGTTACCGCCATCGTTGCGGACATAACGATACTCAATGCCCATGAGACAGTTTTTTTGAAACACTTTTTCTTCATACTTCCACCTTTCCTTTCTTTAATACATGATCTTCTACGTCTTGACTCTTTTGTCCTCTTTTTCTGAATTTGATACATAATGCGGTAATCACGACTGCCACAGTAAAGGAAATGACAGCCACCAACACATAACCGCCTGCGTCCTCATGAAGCAGGATTGTGCCGTACATTCCCGTAACGTTTATTGGCTTGTTTTGCATTATCCCCATTGCTCCCACAAGAGACAGGAATAACAGGGTACACAGAACAGACAGCCGGCAGACTGTGCGCCGCTCCTGGCGGCGGTGGTATTCATACATTCGCTTTTTTACCAATTCGATACGCTTTTCTGTATCGTACATGCCTTCCAACCTCCTTCCAAAAAAACAGTGTTAAAAGTCTTTCACTTATATAGGTACAAAAAAAGCGAAAAACTCTCACCTGAAAATCAAATTTTTTTAAAAAAATTTGAGAGCTGCCGAAACAGCTCCCAAAAGCGGAAAATCAGGTTATATTATTGTATCGAACTGCGGAAAATCAGTTTTCCCACTACCAGGATCAGTACAGGCAGCAGATAAGCAATATACTGTACTACACTACCGTAGGCGATCAGGAGATTATAAATTGCATGAAAGGTAATTGCTGCTCCCAGCAGACCGCAGGTTCCGGCAATCTTCAGCCATGTTCTCTGCCACACATATGCAAGGCCACCGCCGACAATGGCTCCACAGATCACGTGCATGGCTCCAGTCCCAATACCACGGAAGAAAATAAAAGAAAAATGTCCGGCTCCGTTTTGGATCAGGTAGCAGACGTTTTCAAATGTGGCAAAAGAAAGTGCTATAACTACGGCGGTATTTTTGATCTGCTCTCTTTTCGGCTCAAATATCAGCAGATAAAAGAGCAATGGCAGAAGTTTCATCACTTCCTCCACCACCGGGGCGATCTCTGTGGTAGCTGCAAAGGTGTCCGCTTTATAAAGTGCAGCGAAAAAGGTGTTGATGTATGCGGAAAGTAGACAGACACCCATCCCGGCAAAGCAGAACAGAAAGAATTTTCTCTGCCGCTTTCCCATACATAGAGTCGCGATCAGCAGGGGCGAGGCAATGCAGAGAAATACGTTTTCAATATAGGTCATGTCTGCACCGCCTTTCCTGTGGCCGGGAGCAGTGCGAACAGGCAGCCTGTAAGCAGAAGATCAAACCAGCAATAGGGATTGGAAATGGAATATCCCGGCCACAGACAGCCGGAGAGCCAAAGAGCATACTCCACCGCCACATAGCACAGCACCCCAATGTGAAAATACCGCATCTTACACGCTGTTCCTGTCTGTATCTGCGCATAAGCAAAACCCCGGATAGAATGATAAGAAACAACGATCATCATGCCACACCAGAGCAGATTGGAAAGAATATCTCCAAAGGTGCAGTAAAACGCACAAAGCGGAATGCCGATCAGAGGAGCTATCAGAGATTTCCGTGTCGAAAAGTCTCTTTCCTCCGCAGAGGAAAGGGTGTATTGCAGAAGATAAAGGAAAATCACGCTGGCTACCCAGCCGAACTCTGACACATAAAAGACCTGCGGCGTTTCAGAAAACAGAAGCAGATACAGCGTCCAGTAAAGAGAGCCAAGGGCAAAGCAGCCGTAAAAGCGGTCAGCAGGAAATATATCTGTTTTCGATCTTTCAGATACCAGATGCCACTCAGACAAAAGCCCAGCAGGGTGACAGCGAATTGAAAAAGATTACTGATCAGCTCCATCTCCATTGTTCCCCTTTTGTTCCTCTGTCTGCTCCTCTTTGTTCAGCTGGCGGATGCGGAAGCACAGAATAGTCACGCAAACGCCGAGAATAAAAGCGAGCAGTCCGATTACCATATATCCCAGTGTGGTGCCGCCACCTAAAATTGTTGCTGCCGTTTCAAAGCCGGAAGAAGTACCGGGCGTAATCTGTCCGACAATACCTGGCATGACAAAGGAAACCCCAGCGATCACTGCAAGGCATGCCGCTATGCAGAATGCGGAGACAATCCGTCTGTGCCGCAGTCTCTGCTGTCGTTCTTTTTCCCCAATACGCCGTTTTACCTCAGCAATCCGTTCCTCATTTTTCAACATTCGTAATGCCCTCCCGTTTCAATAATCCGCGTAAACGCTCTTTTCCCCGGTACACCATATTTGTGATCTGCTTTACACTTTTCCCCATGACCTCAGCTGCCTGTTGATAGCTCATACCCTCAAAATAGGTCAGATAAAGAGCTTCCCGATAATCTGGATTTAACTCTTCCATGCAGAGATGCAGGATCTGATTTCGTTCCTTTGTGCGGATGACCTCCTCCACCAGTGTCTGCGCCTCCGGTTCTCTGGTCAGGTCGTCAAGACTGAAGATAATCCGCCGTCTGCTTTTGTGGCGTAAAGCCATGTGCCGCGCTGCTTTATAGAGGTAAGCCTTAAAACATCCATCCTGGATACGGGGCTTTTTCGTAAACAGCCAGGAAAAGGTTTCCATCATTAAGTCCTCCGCCTCGTGGACGTCATGCAGATAACCATCGATGTATAAGGTCAGCGGATCGCCGTATTTTTTTATCAATAGTTCAAGTCCTGTCTCGTCACCGCTCAGATATTGCCCATAAAGCTCTTCATCAGTGGCCATACCGTTCAATTCCTTTCCCCATATTACTCCTCTGTTGTCAGGTGTAATCTCCTGGCTTCTTTCCTTCGTTCTTTTAATAAGCATAGTATACTTTTGTTTAGAAAATACGTCAATTGTTTATAGCAATTCTACAAAATAATGCAACTTTGTATACTTCCCTGTGTTATCTGATTTCTTACAGTGGACAGTGCAAAAGAACTGTCCGTAATCGGACTGAAAACACCGGAAATAATAAAAGCAGCTGTATAGCGCTAAAGAGCAAACAGTAGTGGCGTCATGGATGCACCCTGAAAAAAAGGCGGTATCCCGCCTTTTTTCAGATGCTCTGGTAACTCAGTTACCGAGTAATTCACAAACATTTATTAGAACTTTATTCAGCCTTTATAGCCCAGCGCATCTTTGTGGAACGAGCTCTTGGGTTCTGTGTGCACTCTTTGGCTGAGGGGCGGATCACATCTTTTGCATAGTCTGAGTAGATTCCCTCCTTGTATCCTGATTTAAGCGCTTTCTTTACCAGTTTGTCTTCACCGGAATGAAAGGTAAGGATTGCCACACGTCCGCCCGGACGCAAAGCATCCGGAAGCTTCTCCATAAATTCATACAGTACTTCGAACTCATGGTTAACATCAATACGCAATGCCTGGAAGGTTCGCTGACAGGTCTTTTTAATTGTCTCTTTCTTTTCTTTTTCAGGAAGGAAATCAAGAGTTTTTTCGATTACCTGACGCAGTTTTGTGGTAGTATCAATATGATTGCCTCTGCGGATCTCATCGGTAATGGCTTTGGCGAGTTCCTCACAGTATGGTTCATCAGAATTTTCACAGAGCATTCCCGCAAGCTCCTCTCTGGAAATGGTATCCAGACGCTGGGCTGCACTGATGCCGGTTTCCTGATTCAGGCGCAGATCCAGAGGTCCGTCTGTTTTAAAAGAGAAACCTCTTTTGGGGTTATCAATCTGCATGGAGGAAACACCGAGATCTGCAAGAATAAAGTCAAATCCTCCAACCTCTTTGGCAATCTCGTCAATGGTGCAGAAGTTCTGAAGCTTTACTGTCAGCAGTTCTTCCCCGAATCCCTGCTCTGCCAGACGTTTCTTTGTTTTGGCGGATTCCTCAGGGTCTACATCTGTTGCATAAATATGGCCCTTGCCATTCAGACACTGAAGCATTGCTTTCGTATGGCCGCCATAGCCCAATGTGGCATCAAATCCGGTTTCGCCCGGCTGGATATTAAGAAAATCAAGGATTTCCTTAACCATAATGGAGATATGCATTCCCGCCGGGGTATTTCCTTTCTGAATCACGTGTTCAATGGTATCTTTATATTTCTCAGGCTGTAATTCCTTGTATTTCTCTTCGAATTTCTTCGGATATTTTCCTTTATAACGGACACGTCTTTTATGTGGTGTTTGGTTCTGGTTTTCCATAAAATCCCCTTTTTGTTTTTTATTCCTGTGTGATACCGGTTACTTCATAGCCGGCTTCTTTGATCACTTCGCGGATCTTATCCTCGTCCAGTTTCTCCGGAGCATGGATCACCGTGGTTCCTTTTTCATGGGAGGAAACTACATCTTCCACTCCAAATGCCTCTTTTACTGCCTTTGTCACATGTGCTTCACAATGTCCACACATCATTCCTGTTACGTTTACTGTGATTGTTGTCATTTCTTTGTTCTCCTTGTTTTCTTTTATATTTTCCTGATCTTTTGGATCATGAATTTCACTGTTGTGGCAGTCTGTATTCTCTGCCTTCAGACTTCTGCTTTCTGTTACATTTTTCATTTTTGTATTATCTGAAATATAATGGATTTCTTCCACATTCTGTTTTATTTTTTTGTCTCTGGAAGCATCATGTACCTTAAAGAGATTCAGTCTCAGTGCATTGGTTACCACACAGAAACTGGAAAGGCTCATGGCAGCTGCACCAAACATGGGGTTCAGTGTCCATCCGAAAATCGGAATCCATACACCGGCTGCCAGTGGAATACCGATCACATTGTAGAAAAATGCCCAGAACAGGTTCTGCTTGATGTTGCGCATCACCGCACGGCTTAAGCTTACCGCAGATGCTGCGTCCATCAGATCGCTCTTCATCAGTACGATATCCGCTGATTCGATCGCCACATCTGTTCCTGCGCCGATCGCAATTCCGACATCCGCTCTCGCCAGTGCCGGCGCGTCGTTGATACCGTCTCCCACCATCGCAACCTTATGTCCCTGCTCCTGCAGCTGCCGAACCTTTTCCTCTTTATCCTGCGGAAGCACATCCGCAATAACCGTCTTGATGCCAACCTGTTTTTTGATTGCCTCTGCCGTTCTTGCATTGTCGCCGGTCAGCATAATGACGTCCATTCCCATCTCCTGCAGTCTGGCAATTGCCTCCCTGCTGGTGGGTTTTACAACGTCCGCAGCAGCAATCACGCCGAGGAACTTTCCTCCCTGTGCAAAATACAACGGCGTCTTGCCTTCATCCGCCAGTTTTTCCTGCAATCCTGCCGCTACGGAAATGTCGATCCGGTTGGTTTCCATCAGTTTTCGGTTTCCCGCAAGGCATCGTGCCTTGTCGATCGTTCCCGCAATGCCCTGTCCCGGGATCATCTCATAATCCGAAACCTCCTGGAACGCTGCTGAGCATGCTTCCGCTTTTTTGACAATCGCCTCTGCAAGCGGATGGCTGGACATTTTTTCCAGAGAAAAGGCCAGCTGCAAAAGCTCTGTATACGCCTGCGTGTTTTCACCTGCTGTTTTTCCGTCTGCTTCCAGCGCGATCACGTCCGTCACAACCGGCTTGCCCTGGGTCACCGTGCCGGTTTTATCCAGAACAACCGTATCGATGCTATGTGTAATCTCCAATGCTTCCGCAGATTTGATCAAAATACCCTTCGCCGCACCCCGTCCGGTTCCCACCATGATCGCCGTAGGCGTTGCCAGTCCGAGGGCACACGGACAGGAAATTACCAGCACAGAAATCGCAACAGAAAGTGCAAACTCAAAGCTCTGACCGGCAAGCAGCCAGAGGATTGCCGCCAACAGCGCGATTGTAATGACAACCGGCACAAACACGCCGCTGACCCTGTCTGCCAGCTTCGCAATCGGCGCTTTGGAGGACGTCGCATCATCTACCAGCTGAATGATCTTTGACAGCGTCGTATTTTCTCCAACCGCAGTTGCTTCCATCTGAAAATATCCGGTTCGGTTGATCGTACCGCCGGTCACAGGATCTCCGGTCTGCTTGTCCACCGGAAGGCTTTCGCCGGTAATCGCAGATTCATCCACAGAAGCAAAGCCTTCTGTAATTTTTCCATCCACCGGAACCGTATCGCCATCCCGGACAACCAGAATATCTCCATTCTGCACATCGTCTACGGAAATTTCTTCTTCCTGTCCATTCCTTAATACCTTCGCGGTCTTCGGTGCCAGATCCATCAGCTTCGTGATCGCCTCGGATGTCTTGGATTTTGCCCGGGCCTCCATGAATTTTCCCAGAGTGATCAGCGTCAGGATCATCGCTGAGGATTCGAAATACAAATTCATGCCAAAGGTCTCGACCATATCCATATCTTCGATGGAAAAGCCCCAGGCGATTTTGTAAATCGCATAGATGCCATACACAAACGCCGCGCCGGAGCCCAATGCGATCAGCGAATCCATATTCGGAGAGCGATGCCACAGATTTTTCAATCCGTTTTTAAAATAATGTCCGCCTGCAATCAAAACCGGCAGCACCAGCAAAAACTGGGTAAATGCAAAAATCATATGATTTCTTGCTCCCAGCAGCCACGATGGCAGCGGCCAGCCAGCCATATGTCCCATCGAAATGTAAAACAGCGGGATCGTAAAGACTAACGAAACGATCAGTCTCTGCTTCATCTGCTTTGCTGCCGCCGCAGCCGCATCTGTTGCACCGTTTTTTCCTCTGCCTGATGCTCCTGTCGTTTTGCTGCCCTGTGTCTGGTGAAGCGAAGCGCCATAGCCGATGTCTTCTACCTGATGAATAATTTTTCCGGAATCCAGTTCGGCTTCATCATAGGAAACCGTCATGCTGTTTTTCAGCAGATTGACGCTGCATTGCTGCATGCCCTCCATTCCGGAAATTCCCTTTTCAATTCGCGCTGAGCATGCCGCACATGACATGCCGGTAATATCATAGGTTTCTTTTTTCATATATCTCCATTCTGCAGCCGTCCTGTATAGTCTTTCCTGCTTTACAGCTTTTAAAGGCTGCCCTTAAAGAACTCATCTTGTCTTTTTTTCTATCCTCTGCTACCATTATAACAATTAGGATAGAAAAATAAAGAATGCACTATTTTGTAATATACTACCCAAAAGGATAGTGTTCACCTCACAACAATAGAATGTACGCTCTGCGAGCATTCTATTGTCATGAATAAGAATGGAGAACTCGCTATGGCTTCAAAAGAAAATCCCTCGGTCAATAAAAATTGCCCCGTTTCCGCTACAATCCGCTTAATCGGCGGCAAATATAAAGCGCTGCTGCTCTGGCACCTGACCGGTCAGACGCTGCGCTTCAACCAGCTGCACCGTCTCGTCCCCGAAGCGACGCCTAAAATGCTGACCCAGCAGCTCCGAGAACTGGAAGAAGACGGTCTGATTTCCCGCACAGTTTATCCTGTCGTTCCGCCCCGCGTCGATTACTCGCTGACGGCGCTCGGTGAAAGCCTTTTCCCGATTCTCGAAGCGATGTATCGTTGGGGCAGCGCCCTGATGCAGGACGAAGGGCTTACGCCGGCATGTACGATGACCGACAGCCATGCTATGGCTGCATCCTCTACAGCTTCTGCACCAAATGCCGTGTTGCAGAACACTCCGTCCGCGGCATGCTGCGAAAGCGACAACGTTTTGTCCCGCCGCAGCACGACAAAAAAAGAACAGGAGAGCTGTCCCTCCTGTTCCTGTCATGCACGTTTAAAATCCTGAGCTACACCTTGGCATGCCGGACAATTCCAATCCCGATGGGATACGGTCCGGTATGCACTCCAATTGTTGCACCGATCTGATAAATGCCGATTTCTTCAATTCCAAGCCGTTCCCGGATCAGGTCCTTCAACATCTCCCGGAAGCCGACAGCCTCTTCATAGTCATAGCCATAGCCGATACAAAAGCTGTATTCTCCCGGCTTTGCCTGTACCTCATCCAGGTATTTTTCCGTCATCTCCACAACCTTCTGCATCGATTTCTGACGGCTTCTGGTAATGCCGGAATTGAAAATTTCTCCCTCTTTCAGTGTGATGAGAGGTTTGATTTTCAACGCACTGGCCGCAATTCCCGCAAGCTTTCCAATGCGTCCGCCATGCTTTAAGTAATCAATGCTGCCGATCGTAAAAAAGATCCTGCCGCTCTCCCGGATCGAAAGCAGAGCTTCTGTAATCTGCTCATATTCCAGTCCGAGATCCCGCAGTCTGCACGCTTCCAGCACAAACAGTCCCTGCAGTACCGTATCAAATGTCGAATCAATGACCGCAATCTTTGCCTCCGGATACTCCTCCAGGATCATATCCTTTGCTGTAGTTGCCGACTGCAAAGAGCCACTGAACTTCGCCGTGATGCAAATGCAGATCACCGGAATATTTTCTTTTACAGATTTTTCAAACACCTCATAAAAATCCTGTACAGACGGCATGGATGTCTTCGGGAACACATCCGGATGATCCACCATCTGCTGATAAAAATCGCGTACTGTGATCTCTTCTATTTCTTTATAATAGTGTTCCCCGTCAAACGAAACATAAAAGGGAACAACCTCAATATCCTTTTCTTTGGATAGCTCCGGCGATAAATCCTGAGAACCGTCACTGATGATCTGTACCTTTTTCTGCATAAGTGCCTCACACAACATATAGTTTTGAAAACTACTTTTTGTAACTGTATGATTATATCACACTCTTCAGGAAAGATACAAGTCATTTTCAGTGGTTGCTTCCTCTTTTCATGGCAGATGGTGTTGCTGCGCCACGCGTACCATTTTCAAAACCAAAACTTTACTTTAATATTTCTTCCATCTCATATTTCTTTGTCATCGCTTCCATCACCTCTTTTTCCGACAAACGGACAATAAATTCTGCATCTCCACCTGCCGCCATCCTGGAAATCAGCTCCAGCAAACTCGCTCTTCCCTCATTTCTACACTCCTCTGCCCAGTCTTCCATAGCCTTACACATATCATATTCCTCGCTTTCTTCCTTTAAATATTTCGTTTTCTTTTCCAATAAATCTTCCCTGTTTAACATAATACAGATCATATCGTATGCGGACGCGTCCATCCGACTGATCCGTTCTTCATTGTCTTTGCAATATTTCCGAAGCTCTTCCTTGTTTTTCTGTCGTTTCATCAGTCCGATCAGTTCCCGCAGATTTGTATGGAAATACTCTTCCTGCAGGTCTTTTAAACAAAATACATGGATCGGGTAATCTGTGATCAGGCTCTTTAGCTTTTCATCAATCCCCTGCAGCTTGAGCATATCACTTAGCCTCTTTGGCGCATTCCACTCCTCCTCTCCATGGTAAATCACAAGCGTAACGACCGGAATCAACCGATCCGTCCGCCTTAGGCGGCTTAAATATTCTGTGCTGTCTGTCAGCATCCCGCTGTTCTCCTCGTACAGTTTCTTTAGTTGCCTGCTGTATTCCTCCGTGTCGTATTCCATACACCGAAACGGCATCGCAAGGTGCAGATTGTTCTGTGCTTCCGCTGCCAACAGCACCATCATTTTCCGGTTCGAAAACATTTTAATAGCGTCCCGTTCCCGGTGTTTTCTCAGTCCATTTCTGCCGTAGTTCATCAATGTCCTCGAATAGTTTTTCTGCACCTCGCTCAACTGCCCCGGCAAGATCACCTCCTCCCCTTCATACAGGCACCCATTGTACAAGTCTGCCAAAATTTCATCCCGGTTTAAATACCCCACAAATGCGTCATTTTGTCTTCCCATCCACACTCCTCTTCTCTCTTTCCAGCAGAAATCTATCACACCTAAAAATTTACGATACCCGGCACATTTAAGAAATTGTAACCACTTCCACACAACCTCCCCACAGTATTCCGTCAAAGTATCCTTTTCAAATGATTCCTCTCCGCTGCGCATTATTCTCTTGTCCCAAACAAATTGAATTCCGGCAGTCCTGCCGTCATGAAGCGCACAGCCCATCTATGCTGTACCCCTGGAAAATGGAAACGCTGCAACCGTTATAAGCCCGTTTCGCATTTTTAATATGAATATAGTGATGATAGAATAGATTCAAAGCGCTCTGCCTTGACAACTTCATTATAACAGCTTTTTTCATTCTGACAAGTCGTGAAAAATACGGCAGCAAAAATCGGGAGTTTGACAGTTGCATAATCAAAAAAGGTAAGGAAAAGAATAAAATACTATAGTTCGCAACGAAGAAAAAAATCGCCGCAGCCCAGTAAATACAAGGGCTACAGCGATTTTATTTTTACTCAACTGTCAAAGATTGGATTATAGCACAACTTTCAGGAAAGATACAAGTCATTTTCCGTACTCTTCTCAGCCCTCGCCAATCTTATTGACCTGTTCCAGAAGCTCTGCCAGCTGTTTTCTGCTATAGCGTCCCTCTGTAAAGGTTACAAGAGTTTTCAGCGGAAAGTCGCAGATCACACGGAATGCGAAGTCCTCCGCATTTTCTCCCATCTCGAAATCAATACCGGACTCCCGTTTAAAATAATCCATCCTTTCCTCTGCGATCGGTCTGGTCGGCAGATATGCATACAACTCACCAAAGGTTGTATTGGCATGGAAATGCTTGTGGATCTTCGCTGTCGAAGTCACTGTAACGGTCTTTTTCAGGCGAATGTCCCGGCTCGATGCACCGACTAAAATTTCGAACTGCCCGCTCTGCACCAGAAAATCCTTCTGCTCCACATCGTAGTAGGCAAAACTTCTTTTATTCAGCACAAACTCTGCGGTTTTGGTTTCTCCCGGCTCCAGAGAAAGCTTTACAAAGCCTTTCAGCTCCTTTTCCGGACGGATGATTTCATTCTGACAGTCGTGAACATAGAGCTGCACCGTCTCTTTTCCGGCACGTTTCCCTGTATTGGTCACCCTCACCTTAACACGCAGCTGATCGGTATCCAAAATGCTCTCCTGATCCGTTTCGATGCTGCCATAGGAAAAGGTCGTGTAGCTTAAGCCCTCGCCAAATGCAAACTGCGGACGGATTTTTTTCGAATCATAATGGCGGTATCCGACAAAGACACCCTCCCGGTATTCCACCTGATAGCCCTCTCCCGGGAAATTCAGGTATGCAGGAGTATCCTCCAGACGCATCGGGAAAGTCTCTGCCAGCTTACCGCTGGGATTTACCTCTCCGTAAAGGATCGACGCCATGGCACCGCTTCCCGCCTGTCCCAGCAGGTAGCCTTCTACAATCGCTTTTACATCGTCTTCAAACGGCATCACCACCGGAGCACCATTATTCAATACAACGATCAGATTCGGATTATACTGCTTCAGCACACGGATCATTTCCAGCTGTGCACCGGGCAGATTCAGATGCTTACGGTCAAGTCCCTCTGTCTCATAGCTTTCCGGAAGTCCCATGCATAAAACAACCTTGTCTGCTGCCTTTGCCGCCGCAATCGCCCGTTCCAGTTCTGCTTCATCCAGACTTTCCGCATCCACAGAAAATCCTTTTTCATATAAAACAGCATCGCCGCCGCGCTTTTGCATTTCCTCCAGCAGCGTATCCAGAAATGTCGGGTTGATATGGGAGCTTCCACCGCCCTGAATCCTGCTCTTTACCGCAAACTCACCGATCAGCGCTATTTTTTCCGTTTTGGCAAGCGGAAGCTGCTGTTCTTCATTTTTCAGAAGCACAATACATTCCGATGCGATCTTCTGTGCCAGTTCATGATGGGTTTTTGGAACAAACGGCTCTACCGGCGGCTTTTCATCTGCCTTTGCGATCAGCTCAAGCAGTCGGCGAACTGAAACATCTACCTGTGCTTCGGTAATTTTTCCTTCCTGCACAGCCTCCAATACCGCACGGTCATTGACACCTCCCGAAGACGGCATTTCCAGATCCTGACCGGCCTCCAGTCCCTTGACGCGATCGTTCGTCGCGCCCCAGTCCGTAACGACCAGACCTTCATAGGCCCATTCGTCCCGCAAAACATCATTCAATACTTTCTTATTTTCCGAACCGAACTCACCGTTTAACCGGTTATAGGCACACATGACCGTCCAGGGCTTTCCTTCTTTGATCGCAGTTTCAAAGCTTGCCAGATAAATTTCCCGAAGTGTCCGTTCATCCACCTTTGCATTGATCGTCAGGCGCCTCGTCTCCTGATTGTTCGCCGCAAAATGCTTGATCGAAGCGCCGACTCCCTTGCTCTGCAGCCCTGTGATATGTGCCTTTGCAAGTCGAGAAGACAGATACGGATCTTCGGAAAAGTATTCAAAGTTCCGTCCGCACAGAGGCGAGCGTTTGATATTCGCCCCCGGTCCCAATAAGACATCTACATTTTCCGCCCGGCACTCGATTCCAAGCGCTTCTCCCATCTCATAGATCAGCTCTTCATTCCAGGAAGCTGCCAACGCTGCTGCCGGCGGAAAACAGGTTGCCGGAACGCTTTTATTCAAGCCCAGATGATCCGCATTCTCTACCTGCTTACGCAGACCGTGCGGTCCGTCCGTCAGCATCAGCTTGCGGATGCCAAGGCGCTCAACTGCCTGCGTATACCAGAACGCAGAGCCTGACAGCAGACTGCATTTTTCTTCCAACGTTAGCTGTCCAAGTAATTCTTCTATCGCCATTGCTGCTTTCCTCCTGCCAATATACCCGGCTGCAGTGTGCGTCACCACACCATCGACTGCCGAATCTTTTCTCCTTCGCAGCTCCTGCAAAAGCTGGAGCTGCGCTGCACCAGAAAGACTTATTCCTCCCAGGTTTTATAATACCAGCCGTAGCCATTGCCGGGCAGGATGACATTACGTAAAACACACTCCCCTTTTCCGAGCAGATCCTGAAAGGGCATTTCTCCCATGTCGATCCATGCCGTCTGGGGCTCATCCGAGAAGTTGAACACGCCGACAACCATCTCGTTTTTCAGCTGTCTGCAGATGCACAGCACATGGCTGTTATAGGTGTCATAGGTCCATACAGCAGCCTTGCCGGAAAACGGGCCGCATGCAAAGCGGGCTTTTTCCATCTTCTGCATTCCCTCGAAAATCCGGTTCTGGACAGTACCCCTTTCTGCTCTTTTCTTTTCCAGCTCCCAACGGAAATGTCCTCTGTGTACATAACGGGAATCCGCCGCACGGTCTGCATCCGGATCATCCTTATAGGAATAATCATTGAGCTGACCGATCTCATCTCCGCTGTAGATAACCGGAATGCCGGACTGAATAAACAGATAGGCGTTGAGCATCAGGATTTTCTGAATGGCACGCTCAATTCTCGCCGGGTCCTTTGCCTGCAGCGAAGCCTCCAGACCGCACAGGGATGCCGTCGTTCCGCAAAGTCTCGCATCCTGCAATACAGGATCATCATTATACAGCTCTCCCCGCGCATCGCTGCCTGCTGCCATGCCCCGGAAATATTCATTCAGATACTTCTTATGCGGAATCTCCTGAATACCGGAGGGTTTTAAGAAATCATAGTCCAATCCCCAGCCGATATCGTCGTGACAGCGCAGATAATTCAGGAAAACATATTCCTTCGGCAGGCTGTTTACCACGTCCATCTGCTGTTTTAACAGCGCTACCTCTTTTGTTGCAACGGTATGCCAGGTTGATGCCATCGTCGTTACGTTATACAGCATATGGCATTCCGGTTTTTCGAGTGTTCCGAAATAAGGGACAACCTTGGCAGGCTCCATAACAACCTCACCCAGCAGCACAACGCCAGGACAAACGATTTCCGTGATCATACGGATCATGCGCACAATGGTGTGTACCTGCGGCAGATTTCTGCAGTCTGTTCCCAGCTGCTTCCAGATATAGGGAACCGCATCGATCCTGACGATATCAATTCCCTGATTCACCAGATACAGCATATTATAGACCATCTCGTTAAAAACGACCGGGTTGGAATAGTTTAAGTCCCACTGATAGGGATAGAAGGACGTCATAACATATTTTTGGCACTCCTCCCGCCAGGTAAAATTACCGGGCGCCGTTGTCGGAAATACCTGGGGCACGGTTTTTTCAAACTCCTGCGGAATGTCCGGTGTATCATAGAAAAAATACCGATCCTGATATTCCTTTTCTCCTGCCAGTGCGCGCTTTGCCCACTCATGGTCTTCCGATGTGTGATTCATTACAAAGTCCATGCATACGCTCATCTTTTTCTCATGGCAGGCGCTGCACAGAGAAGCCAACTCCTCCATCGTACCCAGGTTCGGCTGCACCCTCCGGTAATCTGCTACCGCATAGCCTCCATCACTTTTTCCCTTCGGGGTATCCAAAAACGGCATCAGATGCAGGTAGTTTACGTTGCATGCTTCCAGGTAAGGCAGCTTTTTCTTCACACCCTTCAAATTGCCGGCAAAAGCATCGATATACAGCATCATACCAAGCATATCCTGGCGGCTGTACCATGCAGGCTCCTGTTCCCGCTCCCGGTCCAGCTTCTTTTCTGATTCCGGGCGATCCTGATACCATGCTTCCATCTGTTCACATAACTGGGTAAACATATCCTCTCTTCCCGGATATAATTCGCAGTACAGCCATTTGAGCTCATCCAAATGGCGCTGCAGTCTTCTCTGATATTCCTGCGCTGTTTTCATGTTCTTTCCTCTCCTTTTGCCGCGCGGCGGGCACAGCAGATTTTATTTCAATTTCGAACGCGGATGTCACAGCGCCCCCGCCAGCGTTGTGCTGCGATTTTTATTCCACTTCAACTACCGCATTCTGTCCGTTTAGCTCAAGCAAATACAGGCAATCCTTTTTCTCCACCTGCGCTGTTACATCCTCTCCGTTGCAAAGCACGCGCTTTACAGGCTCTTTGGATAAAAATCCGACGGTCTTTCCGCCACAGATTTCGCCCATTAGCCTGCCGCCGATCTCATGCATCCACAGTACCGCATCGAAGCTGATGTATTTATCCACAAGTCCCACAAAGGTTTTCCCCTCTGTGTCCTCCACAAACAAAAACCAGGTAAAGTCTCCCGCTGCAAGGCGATATTCTCTGCCTTCTTCTGCACTGCAGGCCGCAGCAGTCTGATTACGACAATCATAAATCCAGCAGTTTTTTCCGGAAAGCTCTGGAATATCCGATGCACCGATCCGATAGGTCTGTTCCTGATGGGTCAGATTATAAACGGCAATCACTCCGCCGATCTTACCATTTGCATATGCTCCGACATTTGTCAGCTTCAGCACGCCATCTTTTCTGGGATCACGAAACATACAATCCTGTGTCGGTCTTGCCGCCCGTAAAAGCTGCGGCAGCCTTCCGTCCGCATAGCAGAGCGGCGCTGCAACCTCCGGGGCTGTTTCTCCTATCCGATCGCTGAAATACACCGGTCCTCCGCTGATCGCACGCAGCAGGCTGTGGCGCAGACCATCCTCATGGCTTGTCCAGAACATATCCCAGTCGCATACATACAGCTCGCCCTGGTAGGGTGTATTGTATGCATTCTGGAGCAAATGCTCTGCAAATCCATCCTCCCGTTTTGGTACAAAATCATCGCTGTTTCGTGCAACCGCTGTCTGAGGACGGGAAAACATGTTCTCTGCCGCCATTCCCATACAGTTGATCACTGCACCGTCAAAGTACGCCGCCGCGCCCTCCAGCGCTCCGTGCATTCCCCGCGTCGCTGTCATCAGTGGAAGATCATTTTCAAAATAATTATGTACGGCGCTCTGTCCGTCCACTTTGGAAAAGCTGATGCCCTCCCGCTTCAGATATTCATACCAATCCCGGTAAAAGCCGTAGCCCTTGGCTGCATCCGGCCACGGAATCAGCTTTCCAGGTGCATTTTGATATAAATGCTCCTGCTCTTTTGCTGCAAGGTCGCTTCCCGGCTCGATTCCGCCCCAGTAGCCGCCAAGCGCATGCCAGACACCAAACCAGTCCACCTGTGTATCCCGCTTTATATCACGGATCATCTGAGCAAATCCGTTGGGGAACTTTTCTTTTTCGGGCGCAAGGTCATAGAGTGCGTCTCCATGCACCGACAGCCAGCCGTCATCCATCAGCATCCAGCGCACCGGCACATTTTTTTCCGCAAATTCTCTGCCCTTTGCGCGAACCTTTTCTTCACTGATCTCCGTATAAAATGCATCCCAGCTGCACCAGCCAAGATATTTCAGCATCTCCGGCATATTCCGTTCCTCTTTCAAACGGATTCCGTGATACTCTGCCGCCCAGGCCATACACACATGAACCGCTTCCTGCAGACTGTCCGCCTCCGCATATGCATAAACAGGCTCGTCCAGTTTGCTGATTCCGCCCTTGCAGGCGCTCATTCCGAAAATAAGCGTATTCTCTCTTCCAGGCTTCACCTGGGTCTTAAACTGTTTTCCCGGCATTGGAAGCAGGAAAAAGTATCCGTTTCTCAGCTTTCCGTAAATCGCCTGTGTCAGCTCCGGGATTTCCGAAAAGTCATTGATAAATGCCGGTCTTGTCCACCAGTCGTTTAAAAGATACATTGCGGTCATCGCCTCCGGCCGGATATCCGTTTCCACTTCCAAAATAACCGGAAGCTCTTCCTCCAGATTATCACTTCTCCGGCAGCCGTCCTGCTCAATTTCCAGCTTCAGCCAGCCGGATCTGACCTTTTTTTCTGTTCTATAGATAAATTCCGCTGTCACATTGTCCTGTTTTTCCAGAATAACCCGCAAAGCTTCTCCATTATCTTCCCGGACAAGGGGCAAAAGCACCTGCTCCGGTTTTCTCTGTCTGTGCAGCCGCAGGACGATATTATTTTTTCTCTGCATAAGTTCCTCGCCTTCTGCCGTTGTACCGGCTTCTTCTGTTATGCTTCTTCTGCGATCAGATTTTTCTCCTCCCGATAAGCCGGTACAAAGGTGCCTTCACTGATCAGCTCTGACCATTGGGAATGCAGACGCAGCGCTTCCGCCGAAGATGGATCTCCAGTTGTTCGGTGCTTTGCCGTCGATTCCTTTTTTTATATAAAAATACTTGCCGTAAGGTCCTTCCGGATCTGCTTTTGCTTTTCGAAACCACTCCTTGTTTCTTTATGGATTCCGAGAAGCTGTGGTTTGTAGAAGTTGTCCTGCAAACCCGCTGCATCCTGGAATCCTTTTAGAGCTCTTGCCTAATGTACGGAGTTCTTGTTTCCTGATGATGTCATCATATCACCGCCCTATATGTATGTCAATCGATAACATGTGCATCTTTTATACTTCTGTCCCTTTTACAAATTTAAAATGCAATATTTGTACAGTTTTACGAAACCATTTTCTATTGTTAGTTACGCAAAAGTTCCAATTTTATACTATTTATGCTATTTTTCTCATTATGTGGTATATCAAATGTGTTTTCGAAATACATATTGTGTTACCAATGACATACGACTATCGGGCAGGATTGTGGGAGTCGCAGCACGGAACAACCCGCAGGTGTCAAAACCAAAGACCCCGGAACGTTAAAACGCCGGAGCTTTTTATGCTCCGGCGTTTTCTCATTTCATAGGAAAATGCGTCCTATGAAATAAAAACGCTCCGCGCGGATCGCAC
>ERZ779762.681-NODE-681-length-21520-cov-3.695085_pt1 | contig 21520 bp, 10 predicted proteins | sample MGYA00511887_ERZ779762 | MGnify/ENA primary metagenome ERZ779762 (study PRJEB29588, sample SAMEA2163052) | human gut metagenome | biome: human gut; feature: human-associated habitat; material: faeces | place: Denmark | collected 2008/2010 ...
CAGACAGACAGACAGACAGACAGACAGACAGACGTAGGATAATTCTGTCTTTTTTTGCTATATATAATAATCAAAAGCACCTGGACTTGCCGCTCAAAATGCAGAGCGACAAGTCCAGGTGCTTTTCAATTTATCGGGAGGTCGCTGTATGAGTACATTCCTGATAGATTGGGAAAATATCCAGGATCTTCGCTACACGACCCCATTGAGCATATTTATATACAATAGAGTCCACTCTGTAAAATCGTGGGCTGATACCTGGTATCAGACATGTCTTCTCTCTGAAGAGAAATTCGGCGACATATCTTCATTCAAAATCAATGGCAGAACAAGAGATATGTTCAGCAATGACCCTATCAATCTTATAAAGCCGCGCAGGCTTAAACAAAGCGGCTATGTTGAATTGAATTATTCCGCAAGAGATACTGTTGTAAATATAAAAGAGCTGCTCATGTATTTTGGTGTGATTCTATCGGAAGTCCGGATAGTTGTCTTAGCCGAAATCGGTTCCCAGGCGGAAATGCCTGCCTCCCAGGTCAAGACTGTCAAAAAAACAATTATCTCCACAAAACCAGCGGTTTCCAAACCAGCTTTGAACGCCTTTACATACGACGAAGCAGAAATGATATATCAGGAATGCATGAAACAATTCCAGAGAAAAGCTTCTGCAGCAAGCGTATTAAGTAAGCTGTCACTCAGAATTGACAAACCCCAGAACAAACTTATTATGGCCCGGCACCAGATGATGCATCTGTTATCAGACGGAAAATTGGGTCTTCCCTGCACTGACGAAGTGCTCAGGAAAGTATACAATTCTCACAAAGAAAGTCCTGGCACTAAATCAACAATAACTGAGGACCCTGATAACCACAAGCCTAAATCTGCTGATCCGATTGCTGCCTCGGTTTCCAGTTTTGAAACTGGATTTTATGATTGGGCAAAGGAAAAATACCCAAATCAATTATCAGACTTATATTTTTCATTCAGCAGTATAAATTATCACCTGAAAACGCAGGGATTTGTTGATAAAAATATATTTGAAGTAACTCAACCGGAAAAAGCAAAAAAACTTATCGAAATGGTACAGCGCAGCACTCTGGGGAAGAACGGCAAATTTGCAATCGCATTGTCGCTGTATTCTAGTTATATCAGTCATCACTCGCCGAAGAATAACACAAAAGCCCCTGCCGAATCTGAAAACAAGTCCTCTGTTACAATAACACCTCAGAATAAAAAGCCTGTTGTTTATTATCTGGAAAATGACCTGATATCTTCGATAAAGAAATGCAATATCCGATATCTTGACGAACGCCCCTCCGGTCATTTATGGATATTCGGCGCTGTTATTCCATTCGTAAGGGAATGCAAAAAGAAAGGCGTCATTTTCAATTTTGACACATACTTCGGAAGCAACACCGAATTTCGCGCAAAGGACGGCTGGTACACAGACCAGAACTTCAATACTGCCGCCAGCAGAACGACTGATTCCATTACATCACGTGCTCAGACTGCCACAAAATCCGTTCAATCTTCTCGGGCAAATGACAGCGAAAAATACCTCGAGGTTATAAGAAAAGATTTCTGCAGGGGTTTCACATTTGGCTCATCAATAGAGCTAAGACGATTCCGCAAACTCTGGAATAGTCATTTTGGAGAGGAACTGTCTGCTGACGATCATAAAATACTGTCAATGATTAGGTCGTTAACCATCACAAGTGGTGGGAAATCATATCTCCCGGAAACCATGCTCAGCGAAAATATCCGAAACACGATGCTGAAATATATAGACGAAACTTTCGAATCAGGCGTCAGCTCCATATATTTCAGCGCATTGTTTGACAAATTTTCAGATGACCTTCTGAACAGCCAGATAAATAATGCAGAAATGCTCAGCGACTATCTTAAAACTATTACAGAAAATAAATATTATTTCCGCACCCATTGCCTGTCAAACAGCAAAACTGGTGAATCCGATGTCAAATCCGAAATTCAAAACTACCTGCGAAACGCCGGAAGTGTCTGCTCAAAGGAGCATATATGCGAGGCGCTTTCGCACATTCCAAAGGACAGGATCTCACAGACCCTTTCAAGAGAGCCATGCTTTATTCATAACAGCAAGGGAGAATATCTGCTTGCAGACATCGTTGACATAAATGAATCGGAGCTTGAAAAAATATCATCAATGATAAACAGCATTATTGATGATAAGGATTATGTCACTGATTCAGAACTTTACGACATGATTCAGAAAAGAACTCCGGAGATCATCGAAAGGTACTCATTCCTTACAGTGGCAGGCTTCAGGGATTTTCTCGAATTCAAGCTGGACGGGAAATTCCACTTCAACAACAAAATCATCAGCAAAGAGAATAATCTGTCTATAACTAAGGTATTTGCTGATTTCTGCAAACATAACAGCAGGTTTACTATCGACCAGCTTGATGACCTAAAAGACGACCTGAACACGCAGATCAATTTCGAGCAGGTGTATGCAAATTCAATGCGAATAAGCGAATCAGAATTTATTTCGCTTGATTCTCTGAATTTCGACGTTCAGGCAATAGACTCTGCAATTGAGAACTTCTTTTCAAAAGACTATCTGCTTTTCAGCAATATCGGCTCATTCATGTCGTTCCCATACGCCGGGTATTCATGGAACAGTTATCTTCTGGAAAGCTATGTATTCCACTTCAGCAAGAAATTCAGCCTATCTCACAACAGCTTCAGCAAAGGTCTGACTGGAGCGATAGTCCGCAAAGGCTCTGAATTTGAGGAATTCAGGGTGCTGTTCGCCCATGTTGCCGCAGACAGCAATGTTCCGCTCAGCGAAAAAGATGTCATGAGCTGGGCGGTCGCAAATGAGCTCACCGCTACAAGGCGTTATAGCGATATCAGCTATGTGCTCTCCTCTGCAAAAAAATTAAGGAACTCGAAAGGTTAATATATGTATTCATACGATTGGGACGAAGAAACGGGAGGTCTACTGCTCAACAGCGCACAGCAGAAAATGAGCAAGGAGCCTCGACCCGTTTATTACAAGGAGCTTGATATTCTGGGCTTCAATAAGTACTGGAATTACGCCAAAGATGATTCAGCTCCATATATGTGGGCAGAAGCCAACAATTACTGGTATCACGGGCGAAAGGTCGCTTCTGTAAAGGGCGGCTCGCTATATACTGCCCCTGAACTTGTCTTGCTTGAAGAACCAGAACCTGACGGAAAACCGCTGATCCCTGTTAACATACCGCTCATGGTGGCTAAAAATCATACGATACTCGAAGCGCTTGTTCAGGACACAATAAAAAAGGTGTTCAACATCTATATTTCTTACAGGAAGAATGTTGACATATTTTACGTTGCATTCAGTGGCGGAAAAGATAGCGTTGTCGCATTGGATATCGTTCAGCGTGCGCTGCCGCATAATGAATTTAAAGTAGTATTCGGCAATACCGACATGGAATTCCCAACCACGACCGAACTCGTTCAAAAACTTAGCAGAAAATGTTCTGATGAGGGTATTGAATTCCTCGAAGCAGCTTCAAACATGACTTCTAAAGAATCATGGAATATTTTCGGTCCGCCAGCCCGAAAAGTCAGATGGTGCTGTACAGTACATAAAACCGCACCTGTTATCAATATGCTTAGTGACAAATTTGCCAACGGTAAGCTGCGCTGCGTAATGATAACCGGAGTAAGAGGAGATGAAAGCGTATCAAGATCAGGATATGACGAAATGAGCATGGGAAAGAAAATGGCAGGTCAGTACAGCTTTCACCCTATTCTTGAATGGTCCTCTGCCGAAATCTATTTGTATATCTACTCACAAGGACTTTTGCTCAATGATGCATATAAATACGGATTCAACAGGGTTGGCTGTATAATGTGTCCAAATTCATCAGAAAAACACGAATATATCAAACGGCAGTGTTTTCCCGAGCTTGTTGACGAATATTGCGAACGCATAACTCAGAACAGCGCCAAAGACTTATCCGGGGATAACGCTAAAATTTTTCTTGAAACTGGCGGCTGGAAATCACGGCTAAGCGGACGGGAGCTAAAGTTTTCTGAAGAGGACAGATTTCAGCTTAATGAAACGCCGGCATATCTCAAATTTTTGGTAAATAAGCTGAACCCCGTCTGGAAAACATGGTATAAAACCATGGGCATTATCGAAGAAAACAGCGGAGAAATCATGCTGGAATATAACGGTGTCTGGCGCAAATGTCGTGAATCAGAAGATGAAAATGGTGGTCTGATAGAAATTGAGAATTTAGGCAACAGCAAGAACAGCATTGAATTTATCTTTCTTTTCAAAAGCGTGCTTGCCAAATCACAGTATTGTATTTTCTGCAAGACCTGCGTTGCTGAATGTCCACACCGGAATATCAGCATGTCAGATGGAAAAGTAATGATTTCCGACAAATGTATCAAATGCCATGAGTGCCTGAAAATACTCAGTGGCTGTTTATACTACAATTCTATAAGAGGGAGTAAAGCTATGAAATCATTAAAAGGAATCAACAAATATCTGAGCGTCGGTGTAGACGCAGAGTGGATAAACTCGTTCATTGACGACAATTCATTTGAACCCGGCAACAGAAAAACTGACGTAATGTATGGGTTCATGACTGACGCCGGAATAGTCGCCAAAAGGAAGCTTACCTCCTTCGGTGAGCTTATCACAAGAATGGGTACTTCTGATGCAAATTCATGGGCGCTCATGCTCTGTAATCTGGCATACACACCCGCTTTTCAGTGGTATATCAAGAATATTCCGTTCAATGAAACTTATTATGAACGTCAGCTTGATATTGATATAGGTGAAGATACCACAAAAAAAGCCAAAAGCGAATTCTGGAACGGTTTCAAAACTATTCTTGATACAAATGAGGCGTTCAAGGAAATAGGTCTGGGTATTCCCGACATCACCGTCAAGCAGACAACAGCCGGTGAAAAGAAGTCCATGAACAGCCTTGTCCGCCAGCCGTGGCAGGATCCCGACCCCAGGGTGATCCTGTATTCGCTCTACAAGTTCGCGGTGGCCTGCGGCGATTACTATCACTTCACGCTTCGCCGTCTGCTGGATCACGATGTGGACAGCGCCGGAATCAGTCCTACACAGATTTTTGGCACAGACAGTGATTCAATGCAGCAGATACTTATCGGACTATCAATCAATTATCCCGAATTTATCAATGCTTCGTTCACTCTTGACCTCGACAAGATAGACCTGGTAAATACCAAATCATCTTCTGATGTTCTTGAACTGTTTTAAGGAGGAACTGACATGGCTGAAAAATACATAGATTACTTCAATATAGACCCGGAGTACTTCCCGCAGGTCAACGAAGCGATAATAAACAAGGAACCCGACCTCTGGAAAAAGTTCTACCCCCACGAATCTTTTGTAGGGCTTATTCGCGATACCATAAGCGTAGTTACACGCAAACAGAAAGTTTCCATCTGGGTCGAGGGCGCATACGGAACCGGTAAATCCCATGCCGTACTTACTCTGAAAAAGCTGCTTGACGCCTCTCCCGAAGCCACAAAAGAATACTTCGACAAATATAAGGATCAGCTTTCCGGAGACCTGTACAACCAGTTCTCGCAGATAAAAACAGGTGACAAAATCCTTACCGTACACAGGTATGGCTCGTCGAATATCAAGAACGACAACAGCCTTGTTTTCGCTATCCAGAACAGCATAATCGAAGCCCTCAAAGACGGCGAGTTTTCCGGAATGGGTCAGAATTCTCTGCGTGATTCTACTGTTGAATGGCTTTCTGATGAGGCAAACAAGGCATACTTCAACACTCTAATATCAAAACAGTATGAGGACCTGTTCGGCGGAGATAACACAGACGACATTATCAGCAAGCTTAATTCATACAGCGGAGCCAGTCTTCAGGAAATAATGGACAAGGTAATGAAAGTCGCTGAAGAACGCCAGTTCAAAGCGCTTTCGCTTGACCCTGACCGTCTTACCGAATGGATAAACTCCGTTATCAGGGAAAATAACCTGAAAGCCCTGATTTTTATATGGGACGAGTTTACTGAATACTTCAGGAACAACATGCGTTCGCTGACTGGTTTCCAGAAGCTTGCGGATCTCAGCAGCAGTTCGCCTTTTTATTTCATAATCGTAACTCACGATGTCGAAAATATATTCTCTGCTAATGATAAGGATTTCGGCAAGATCAAAGGTCGATTCATTGACCCCATCTGCAGGATAACTCTGCCCGATACAATGGCGTTCCGTCTGCTCGGAGCGGCAATGGAAAAGAAAGATGACCCGGTTATCCGCAAGGAATGGAACGAAACTGTTGACGACCTCTACGACAGAACACACGAATCCAGAAATCTGATAAAGAACAAGGCTCACATTTCCGACAAAGAACTGCAGAGCATTCTCCCGATACACCCTTATACTGCCCTCATGCTGAAGGATATTTCAGCGGCTTTCGGTTCCAACCAGCGAAGCATGTTCGATTTCATCAAGAACGACCGTGGTGACGATATCAAGGGATTCCAGTGGTACATAAAGAACTGCGGTCCGTATGACGAAAATCCGCTTCTGACCATTGACATGCTGTGGGAATTCTTTTACGAAAACGGAAAGGAGCTTCTGACGCCTGATATCCGCGCTATACTCGACTGTTATCCCAGAGCGGCAGCGCACAAGCTTGACAGGGACGAGAACAGAGTGCTGAAAGCAGTACTGCTGCTTCAGGCTATTTCCCAGCGCACGGGCAATACCGTTGAGCTTTATATTCCAAACGACAAAAATCTCGACAACGCTTTCGAAGGATCCAATTTCGGCAGCAGCGAAGCCTCCCGTATCGCCCACAAACTGGTCAAGGACCAGATACTCTTTGAAAAGCCGCTCGGTGCCGGAAAGACCTGTTACTCTGCCCTTACAGCAATCACTGATACCAGCGCTGTTGAAAAATTCAAGCCGGAACTCAGAACGCGCTCTACTACCAGCCTGGTCGAAAGCGGTCAGGTCGGCAATGCCATTGTGCTTGACGGTGCAATGAAACTTCGCTATGCCATAAAGAACTGCTGCGCTTCCGATCTTAAACGGCTTGCAAACGAACTTAGGAGCACTGTGTCCGGAAATCGTATTGGTCTGCTTACTGCATATTCAAAGGACGATTCAGAATCCACCCAGCTATTCAAGGCTATTAAAGAGGTCGTCACCGACAGCAGTTATGATGTCGTTATAGTTGACACTTCCCTGTCACCGCTCGGCAAGGACCTTTACGACCGCTATATTGACGCAATGGCAAACACTCAGTACCAGCGCAACAAGGACAATCAGCAGGCGAACCAGTATGAAAAACTCGCTGGCGAAGCATTCAAGGAATGGCGCAACAAGATTGGCAATGGCGAGTTTATCGTATATACTCACGACAAGCCTGACGGTGAGCGAGTACCTGACATAAAGACTCTCGCTAATACGCTACACCTGATAAGCAGAAAGCGTTACCCGTATGGTCTGGAGAATGGCGGCTCCGTAAACGATACTATGTGGCTGTCCTCCTCGCTTGCAGCCGGAGTTGACTGCGGTGTGACAGGCAATCTTTCCGGACTGTTTCGTTCTGCAAACCCGCAGACAAATCTGCTGAACTATCTTGAATGCGACGTTTATACAAAGGAATACTGGAAAGAAGATCCTTCCCTGCGTATTTCCAAAATAAAAAAGGCTGTGGACGATACGATCGCAGCCGATTTCAAAGTGGATGGACGGATATCAATATCCAAAGTTTACGACGCGCTTATCAGCGAGCCGTTCGGTTTCATGCCGTGCAATCTGACTGCATTCATAATGGGCGTTGTACTGAAAGAATACGCAAGCTCCGCATACAGCTGGTCGGACGGAATGACAAGCGAACCTATGAGCACGGTAAAACTCAAGGATATGGTATCCGAAATAATCAAACACCACCTCACTCCTATCGCGCGATACAAGGAAAAATACATCGTCACCATGACTGCGGAAGAACGCGAATTTACCGCGGCGTCCGCTGAAATATTCGGCATTGACCCGGCCGTATGCTCGTCCATCGAAGCCACAAGGAACAAGATACGCGTGCAGCTAAAAAACCTTGTGTTTCCGATATGGTGTGTAAAGCATGTCCTCCCGAAACTTACTCTCAGCACTCCCCAGAGCGTACTTGAGGAGCTTATCGACCTGTTCGGCGGAATAGCCAACTCCAACAATCTCAGCCAGCACAGTACCGAAACTGATATTGCGCTTAAAATCGGCAGGCTGTGCATCGGCAACAAATCCGCATCTACCGACCTTAAAGCGGTCATCACGCGGGACAACTGCGCCTCTGGAATGAACGCGTATATCAACAGATTCAATGGTGGCGAGCTTGCGCTTCTTGCAGACGAAATCGGCGACAACGGCAGATACATGAACAGACTGAAAAAGAAATTTGATGCCGATGACGCAAACTGGGTGTGGAATAAGGATACCGCAGACCTAAAAATTCAGGAAGTTATTCTCGAATATAAAATCATCAATGAAAGCAACATATATCTTCCAAAGAGCATTGATTTTGAGGGCGCACTGAACGAGTGGACAGACAAGTGCAGAAACATCAAAATATCTTACTTCTATGCGATAAACGACTGGGAAAGCGTTTCACCGCTGATGGGAATGCTGTTTGATATTGTAAAAACCGGTTCTCTCCCTGATGCAAAACGTCAGGCGTTCCTTGACAATATCACTGCGCTCGGTCAGAAATTTATTGAGTTATACAACGACCCTCTGCCGCTTTTCAGCAAGGTCTGCTCTTATATTCTTTCAAAGTTTTCACCTGATGATATCAAGGAAATATACAAGTCGCTGCCTGTGAACTTATTCACGACTGACAAGCAGGAATACCAGAATACAGTCAAGCGCAAGGCTGACGAATTTGCAAGCACACAGGGTTCGCTCAGGCTGAAAGAACTCTGGATAAGCAAAACCGACACAGGAACTCCGAGAGAGTGGTCGGACAAGTATTCGATGCCAATACTCTGCATGATACCTGACGGCGAATATCAGGAGGCAAAGTCTGTATTCGACCTGCTTAACAGCCGCCGTCAGAACGACACTGCAATGATCGACAAAGCAATCGAGTACCTTGAAAGTGCGACATCAATAGCTGATCTCAGCAATGAGGAGAAGCGTGATAATGCTTTCCGCGAAAAAATCATCAAGGGCTACGACGTGCTGCTTGATAATATCGAAGAAGTCAAAAAGCACTTACGGGATTCTCTCCGTTCCGAGCCTTACGACTGGATAGGTCTTTCATCAATAGACCGCCTGTTGAAAGAAATGGCGGAGTTCAAGTATAACGAATCGGGGTGCGACAAGGCTCTTGAAAAAATCGACGACATGGACGTTGCCGATGTCAAGAAATATCTCAAGGAGCTTATCCGCAGCAATATGACAGTCAGCATGGAGATAATCAAGGACAACTAAGGAGGCAGCTATGAAAGCCAGCGAAATTATCACCAGGGCGCAGAAATATCTCGATTCTGATGATACCCAAATACGGTTTATCTGCTGTGACAGCGCCGCTGTTCTGCTGGATATCAGACAGCAGCTGTGCATAGGAAACACCCGCCTCATCGAAGCTCATGCGTTCAGCAGGGACTATGAGCTTCCCGATATGGGTGCACTTTTAAATACACTGAAAAACGAAGAAAAGCCTGTTGTTCTGTCTGGTTTTTTCACGGAATGGAAACTCCTTGGCGAAGAAAAGCTGTCAGACAAAATAAGCCAGCTTATTCAGTATTCAAAGGTGCCTTGCAGGACCATCATGCTATGTCACCAGCCAGCTGGGCTTCTGAAATTCACAGACCCACGCTATAGCCGTCTTGTGTGGGATATAGAAGGCAACCCCGACCCCAAGCCGGAGCTGCGATTTGTTTCGCCGAACATGCCGGAATATATAAAATGCCGGTACATCAGCGGAATAAATATGCTGTCTGCCGTTATCTCTGAAGGGAATATTCCCGAGCAGCTGGCGGTACGAACGCAGAAAACCAAATCATCATATCCCTGCTCAATCATTCCGATAATCGAACAGAAAACCGCATATGAAGCCTTATGCGAGATCGACCCGTCTACTGATAAATTAAACGTTTCTTTAGGAAACGAAGAACAATGGCAGTCGGCTCTTGACGGACTATCCGGATCAGGCTCATGGGACAGATATATCAGCAGTGAATTTGGCAGCACCGATAAGCTTGACGCCAGCTTTGAAGCTATTCAGTCAAGCGATGATTTCAGGCGCTGGCTGTATTACATCGCTCTTAAATTATATGGTGCACAGCGTAATATGTGCCTTAGCATTGCCGCTGAACACGCCCATATGCCTGCACAGCTCATTCATGAAATATACCGCAGCGTTCTGACATTTGACGCTGACTCAAAGGAATTTAGCGATTTCTATTCTGAAAGGAAAAAGCTCCTTTCAGAACTAAAAAATACAGATGACGAAGCCATTGACTTCTGCTCCATAGTCTGTGCTGAAAAAGGAGATCCTCTCCCCTATCTCACCGACTGCACAAAAGCTGAACGTGAAAAAATTATCGCTGTCCTTTCAGAGTGCAACGATAAATCAGACCGCACCCGAATCGAACAAACCCTTAAAAACGTGTATCCCGACCTGTACTTTTATCTCCAACCGTTCAATTACGGAAACGAGCTGTTGAACAGGTATTTCAGCGAATACAAATATGAGAAGCTCGTCAACAGGATATTCCCGGATTTTGAGCAGCTAGTATACGAGCAGGCTGAAAAGCGCGACTATAACGCCATTCTTCCACCACGCAGCGAAGTAGTTGAAAAGCTGGACAAATCGGCTAGCTGTTTGTATTTTGTGGATGCGATGGGTGTAGAACACCTGAGTTGGATAATGCAGAAATGCAGCGAAATGAAACTTTCTGCAAATGTAACTATCTGTCGGTGCGAGCTTCCCTCGCTTACATTCTGCAACAAAGATTTTGTCACTTCATTCGAGAACGCCGGTGCTCCGGTATACTCAATAAAAAAGCTTGATGATATAAAGCACCACGGCGAACAGAGCTTTGACTACACGCAGAACAAATATCCGACTCATCTTATCAGAGAACTGGAAATAATCAGCAATGTCCTGAGCACTGCAAAAAAGAAACTGAAAAGCGGTGAGTTTTCTACCGTTTACATGATTTCAGATCACGGGGCAAGCCGACTAGCGGTTATAAAAGAGCACACTCTTGATATCAACGTGAACTCTAAAGGCACTCACAGCGGACGTGTATGCGCGCTGACCGATGACATCAGCGAAGTTTCCTGCGCCACCAAGTCAGGGGATTACTACGTCCTTGCAAATTACGACAGATTCAAAGGTGGACGTGCTGCTAATGTCGAAGTACATGGAGGCGCGACACTCGAAGAACTTACAGTTCCTGTGATCGCGCTGACTATCGCACCGGAAAGTATAGAAATAACGATACTAACCCCGGAAATAACCATCAGTTTCCGAAAGAAGGCTGAGATACGCCTGTATTCCAATACACGTCTGAACGATGTGTCCATTCTGGTATCCGGGAATTTCTATAAAGCAGAATATGATGGTACAGCGTACACTGTCAAAATGCCGGACATCAGAAAAGCAAAACAATACACAGCCGATGTGTATTCAGGAAGCACAGTCGTAAAAACGGGACTTTCCTTCACTGTAAAGAAGGAAGGCGCAAGCGAAAAGGAATTATTCTGACAGGAGGAGATCAACATGGTTGAAAAGCTTAGAGAATGCTTTGATGAAATGGTCGTATACAAGGACCTTAAAAAGAGCAATTTCTTCTCTGCACTCAGCCTGCCGTCATTTCTCCGTGACTGGCTGCTGAAAAAATTTGAAGATGAAGATGGAAATTTCGATATCGGAGAGGTATAGGACTTCATCCACACATACATTCCGCGCAAGGACGAATGGATAAGCATAAAAAACCGTATCATTGTAGAAAATGAACGGGTCAAATTCCTTACAAAGATATCAGTAGATATCAATATAAAGAATCAGGAGGTCACATTTTCCCTGCCTGAGTTCGGGCTGACGAACAAGGAAACCATCATTGAGCCACAAGCATGGGAATGCTGCAAGAACGAACTTGTAAACAGCCGTGACACATGGGGCGTTATCGAGCTTGGATACAGATACCCGGATGAATCACAGAAAAAAGCAGGAAAGATCAAGCTGATCAGCTTTCAGAATTTCTGCCCTTATTCAATAGACCTTGATTATTACAAGGACGTTCGTGCTGAATTTAACATACACGAGTGGATAGATGTCATTCTTGGAGCCGTAGATTACAATGCTGATGGCTATGAGGACGAGCATCAGAAACTCATGATGATAACCAGACTGCTTCCCTTTGTTGAAAAGCGTCTGAATCTGATCGAGCTTGCTCCAAAAGGGACTGGAAAGTCATATATTTTCGGTCAGATAAACAAAAATGGCAACCTTACCACTGGCGTTATGACCCGTGCAAAGCTGTTCTACGACCTCAGCAAACGCACTCCGGGAATCGTATACAATAACGATTTCGTAGCATTTGACGAAGTTCAGAAGCTGGTATTCCCCAACGGAGATGAAATCGGCACTACACTCAAAGGATACATGGAGTCCGGAAAAATCTCATTTGCAGGACACGAGGGTACTGCAGACGCGGGTATAATTCTGCTCGGCAATATCAGTCAGGACAGCATGGACGAATACAAGAACATGTTTTCAGAGCTTCCGGCGATGTTCAGGGAAAGCGCTCTTATCGACCGTTTCCACGGGTTCATAAAGGGTTGGGAAATTCCAAGAATGCATGATGACTTGAAAATTTCCGGATGGGCGCTCAATTCAGAATATTTCTGTACCATTCTACACCTTATGAGGAGCGATGCCAGCTATCGTGCTGTAGTTGACGAAATAGTCGATGTGCCGGAACATTCCGACACAAGGGATACGGAAGCGGTCAAGCGCATTGCGACCGCATATCTTAAGCTGCTTTTCCCGAATGTACGCGCCTCTGAGGACGTCGTTCCAAACGAGTTCAGGAAATACTGCCTCAGACCAGCCGTGAAAATGCGCTCTATAATCAAAAAACAGCTTGCGCTGCTTGATGATGAATTTAAGGGCAAGGACGTACCAAATTTTGATATAAAGGAGTCTTTTCTCAATGGTTGATTGCATTGCCTGCGGTAAGGCTATCACAGAAAAAGATACGATCGGTATTAATAAAAAGATGCTGGGCGAAAACATCAGGGATTACTACTGCCTTGACTGTCTTGCAGATTATCTGGAATGCACGACAGACGAACTTCTGGATAAGATCGAAGAATTCAAAGAGGAAGGCTGTACACTGTTCAAATGAGGTGAAAAAATGATTTATGCTGACAATGCCGCAACAACGCAGATAGATTCCGAAGCATATGAAATAATGCAGGAATACCTGAAAGCAGAATACGGAAATCCATCTTCGCTGTACTCTTTCGCACGCGAAGGGAATAAGGCACTTTCAAAGGCGCGCAAAACTATCGCTGAATGCATAAATGCACTTCCGGAAGAAATATACTTCACATCAGGAGGTTCTGAAAGCGACAACTGGGCTATAAAAGGCACAGAGCTGTATAACAACGAGAAAAGTTGTGTTATCACGTCCCAGATAGAGCATCACGCGATTATCAGCGCATGCGAGCAGCTTGAATACCTTGGATTTCCGGTTGCCTACCTAGCCCCGGAAAAAGACGGAACAATCCTGCCGGAAACGCTTGAAAAAACAATATACTCCCCTCGTCTTGTATCAATAATGCTAGCAAATAACGAAATCGGTACGATAGAACCAGTCCGCAAGCTTGCGGATATTGCACATCTTCACGGAGCTTATTTTCACACAGACGCAGTGCAGGCAGTGGGTCATATTCCGATAGATGTCCAGCAACTCGGGGTAGATATGCTGTCTGCAAGCGGTCATAAATTTGGTGCACCCAAAGGGGTAGGATTCCTGTATATCAGGAATGGCGTAAAAATCCTGCCATTGATAAACGGCGGCTCACAGGAAAAAGGTATCAGAGGCGGAACTGAAAATGTTGCAGCGATTGCTGCAATGGCAACCGCACTGAATAACAGTATCACATCAATGAACAATACAACTTTGTTTCTGAATAAACTGACTGAACATTTCCTTGCTTTGCTTGATGATTCAAAAATAAAATATAGCATTAACGGCAGCACTGAAAATCGGCTTCCGGGACATATAAGCATATCTTTCCCGGAGAAATCCGGAGAAGCATTGTTACACCAGCTTGATTTAAAGGGAATATACGTCTCAACCGGTTCTGCCTGTGATTCTGTTCGGACAGAAACATCTCATGTGCTTCAGGCAATAAGGCTTCCAGAAAAACTCGCCAAGGGTACAATACGGATCACATTTGGAAAAAACAATTCCATTAGTGATGCAAAAGCCATCGCAACTGCCTTGATATCTTCGCTGAAGAAATAAGAAACAATTTATATTAATCTCCCAGAATGCAGAAACTTTCTGGGAAATTAATTTGGTCTGAAAAAACTGTTTAAACGCAAATATCCCCGTAAAATTTTCCAATGCATAATACAGCGCATCAGTTCGGCGGATACAACAATTCAACTATTTAGGCAATATTATCAGCAAAGCGCCCTGCAAAAGCAAGGCGCTTGATAATACTATTTCATGATTCCCAGCTGATCGAATTTAATATAATAACCCAATAAAGGCGCCTTAGAAAATACACCAGAATAACTGTAACTTCTAAACTCCCCGTTCTTTATTTGAGTTTCAACCGACTTGAATTTTGTTCTGAACTGCTCTACTGGAGAATTTGACATATCATATCCAAACATTTCCGCCACATTGGTAAGCGCTTTTATTGACTGCAATTTTTGTGCAAAGCCTTTAAATGCACTTTGACTGTACCCCGCATAAATATAAGTCACCGGATACCACCAGAATGTACCAGATGGTATATTTCCATATACAGAGCAGTTAAAGGCAAGAATATCAGCAAATATAAATTCATCAATAGAACAAATATCGGCGTAAATATTCTTTGTCCAGAATTCTGCCGCCCCAGAAAGATAATTTTTACCATCACGAGTAATCATATCATGCTCAAAGTTCTCACTATACACATACAGATCACTAAAGTTGTTAATACCGTATTCATTGCTGAAATATAGCCTGGTAAAGAAGCTTGACAACTCCTTATAAAAGTGAAACTTATAATAAACTGCAATTGTATAAATAAAAAGTTCGTTTACAAACAGCCCTGCTGTTTTTCCGTTCCAATTTTCTAGAAATGTCTTATGAATCAGACTATGAACATCTTCAAAGAAGTCGCCTAATTGCTCTTCCCCATGTTCGACACAAACGACCTGTTTGAGTAAAAGCAAGAACTCATTCCGCAGCGGAACAGCATTCTCATAAAGCTCTAAAGCCTTGCCCTCTTTGTAATCTTCGGTTACCGTAAATGCTTCAATTATGCTGTTTTTTATGCCGGAAAGATATTCGTTTATTTTAACGCTCCGCTCTTTCTCGGAGAAGCAATTTGCAAGGCTTTTATATGCGGTGATCTTCTTTACCGGAACCAACGGTTCTGAATCTACCCATGCCGGCTTTGTTCCAAGCGGCGGTTTTGCCACTGCATGAACTCCGTATATCTGCTTAACAAGCTTCATGTATTCCTCATCATAGGTTTCCGGATCGGTGAGGTCAATGAATTTTCTTGACTTTAAAAACGTAGGTGTACAGATTTCGCCGTTTTCACCACGCTCAAAAAGCACGGGAATAAACTTTGTCTGCTCCACTTTTCCGTATAGTTCCGGAGATATTATCTGTGTTTCCGTTCCCACGCCGCCCTGTCTTTTGTTCGCCTTTTCTGTATAAACCTTATCCATAAGGATCAGTACATTCGTTACGGATTCATCATTTACACTGGATTCCATAAAAGCAGTAAGATCAATTCCGGGAGCCAAATATCTGTCCAACAGGACGTCTACGCCATCATTTATAAGCTGCTTTGAAAAGGACAGTACTTTTTGCTTGTATTCCTCTGAGCTCCATGCGTAGGAAATAAATACTTTAGGCTTGTCAACTCGTTCCATATTGTTCCTCCATTCAATTTACCATCGCATAAAAATACAATTCAATAACAGGCGCCTTTATGTACCAAGGATATATTCCCTCAGATACTTAAATGGAAAAGGCACGACAGTAAGTCTCCCATTGCGTACAAATGCCACATTCATCAGCGGGAGCATTCTACGGAAATCTCCGCTGCCGGTGCCATACTGTTCAACGCACCTTATCAGAGCAGCGTTCCGCAGTGCAGACTGTATTCCGCTGCCGCAGACACCTACAAAATAGAAGTCACGACCGTCCCTGTGGAAGCTGCGTATCTCGGTCACGGACGTAAGATATTCGTCGCGGCTCTCCTTGTTTCTCAACGCAGTATTGCCGCTTTTCAGCTCGGCACTGAGCCCCATGTACTCCGGCAGCGTAAACATACCCGTGCCACGAATGGCAAGAATATCATCATCGGAGTATTTTATCATGCCCTCCACTTGCTTGTCATCGCCGAAAATCTGCACGCAGGCGGAATACTCGTTCACCTCAAGCAGATTCATCTGTTGCTCCGAGAAAAAGAACGAGCCGTCGGGTCTTACCGTCATGAAGAAATACTTTGGACTGTCGCCGCCTGTTGACAGTCCGAAAGTAATATCCTTTTCAAGCCCCATGCAGCCCCAATCGAACAGCGAAAACATACCCCTGCGGATATCGTCCTTTATTATCAACTCATTAATGACTGTGCTGACAGCGTGCTTGCTGTTGTGAAAGAAATCCTCAAAAGTGATGTGCTGAACGGTAAAGCCGCTCATATCGTCCTGGTGCGGGTCGTTCAGACCGTTCTCATAATAGTCCCTGTTATGTATAAGCCGGATATTCAGCGCGTTTTTGCTTAACCTTGAACCTGTCTTTGCATTGCAGTTGTATTTATCGTTTATCAGACTGACTATATTCTCGCAGAACATTCCGGACTGCTCGTTTCTCATGCAGTCGATAAGTATGATTTTCTTGTCAGCAAGATAAGCTCTGACCGCCTTTACATTCTCCTTTGCAGTTGCCGTCGTGTCGATTGTGGTGTACTCTGCAATAGTCTTAAATTCTATCGCTGCCATACCGGAATAACGCGCATTGAAATTCTCTGCCACCTCGTTCAGTACGCCTATCTTTGTGGCTTCAAAATCTGTCTCGCTGCTTATGTTCAGAAACTTTACCCCGCTTTTTCTGCCGTCAATCTGCCGGAGGATAAAATCCGGTGCTTTTGCGTCATCATCGGCTGTCTTTCTGCGCATAGAGTTGTCTGTTGACAGGACATACTTCGGGTAATCCTCAAATTTCTTTTTTGTGAATGTAATTTTACTGCGCAGCCTTGTGGAAGTAAAAGTGCGGACATTCAGCTTTATAAGGCAGTTCTCCAGCACCTTGACCTCAATGGTAGGAATGCTCCAGATCATATTTTCCTTGCTTTTGTGCGTCCACTCGGGTCTGAATACATACAGGTGTCCTGTAAGATTATTGAACCTCAGCAGAGGGTGTTTTTTCGCTGTCAGACCATTTATCAAAAGCTGAAGAAGCTGATATTTTTCAAGCTCACTGCTCCTTTTCTGCATTATGGACATGGAACTGCCATACTCGGCGTCAGACAGTATTTTCTTCATGTTGCCGAAATTGTCCTCGCTGTGGTTAAGCAGGACATAAAAGCGCCTGCCGGTTTCAAAAAGGACAGCCCTGACATTCTTGTTCATCAGGGGCGCATCGATTATCCCTGCGCCTGTACTTATATACTTCCTTGATGTTTCAAGACAGAAAATATCATATTCAGTATCTATCTTCTGATAATCGAAATGAGGTATGATCTCATTCGTGCGAATTTCTGACATTATTTATGCACCTTCTTATTACTTCTGCGGCTTCGACATTTTCAGTGACCGTGGTTCCATTGTCGGTCATTATCGAGGGACAGCGCACAATGGTTATTTCACCGTCATGCGTTACCCTTGTGTCATACGAGCCGTCCGCAAGGATATTGGCTATAATAACGCATTCTGCCCTGCATTCCCTTGCTTTTCTGACTACCTTGTTCATGGTTCCTTTCTCATCAAAGCGGGTGGTATCGTGCCAGTTCTTGAAGTCCACATACACAGGCAGTCCGGGTACCTTGTAATCGAACAGCTCGAACAATGCCGGCTCCCTTATCATATCAAGCTGGATCCCGAGTACATTCCTGAACCATACCCAGCCTGCCGCCTCTCCCAGAGCGCCCTTGTAAATATTATTGAATAGAGCCGGGGACATAATATACTCATTCGGTGCAAAAGTCAATGCACGCCCCTTTGCCGTGAAATACTCCGTCATTCCGCTGAAAAGAAGAATCCTGTCCAGCTTCGCGGCTTTTGCAGACACCTCGCACGGGAAATCCCGCGAGGGAGCGAATCTGATTTTTATCCGGTTGTAGTCCTCTTCCTGCAAATAGTAGTATTTATCCGCAGGCTCGCTCATCTGTACATAGGACTGGCTTATCATGAAATTCTGATAATCTTCCTTTGTTGCAGTAGGAGTTTTCAGTACAATTTCGCGCAGCTTCTCCCAATGCTCCATCTTGTTCCTATCCCATTCCTCACGAATCATGCTGTTAATGAACTTGTTCACGCGAACCGAACACAGCTCTCCCTGTGATATCAGGTCAGGATCCGGGATTTCCGCCGCGCCGTGCTCATTTATCTTATCTATCAGCGCAGTGACCTCGCGATTCAACAAGCGGTTTTCCGCTATCCCAACATGGAAGTAATTGCATATATCTGCGTCGGCAAAGACATAGATATCCGGCTGTTTCATGTTTGTACGGCAGATACGTCCTATTGCCTGTACTATCTGCTTTGTCGCATAATAGCAGACGCTCGGCTTATCTTTATAGGTTTTTCCCATGAACTTTTTCCGGCAGAAACTCCTACCGAATGCTTCCTTTATGTTCTGTCTTGCGATTTCGTCCGAAATCTCTCCGTTCTCCTGAAGATACTCGGTTTCAAAGATGTACTTCACGAAATCCTCGGTTCCAATGTGGGAATCATTCCATATATTCACTGTAAGATTGGTAGGCAGGTCAAGGTAGATCGCGTCGAAATCCTTTTTGGCTGAACAATCCCACAAGTTTGTCTGTATCAGGGAATCGCGCACTGCGTCCGGAATATCGTATTGCAGGTTCTGTCCTGCGCCGATGGTCTGGTAAACGGATATAACAAAAAGCTTTTCACCGTTCGCTAGTTTTTTTGCGATGTCTGATTTCTTGTCGTCGTACCCCTCTCCGTCAAGCAAACGGACTGTCTTTCTAACATCACACAGACGTTCCGTTATCAGTTCGAACAGATAATATAACACGTCAATGTCAAGAAATTTATCATTCCTTTTCGGGTGCTTGTTCAGCATGCAAAGAAACGAGCGGATATCCTCATGCTCCCAGAATTTCTTGAATGCAAGCGAGATCCTGAAATACCTCTGATGGTTATATTTACTGTCTTCTCTTTCATCAGCCGAAGATAAGGAACGCTCAACGTGATCGTAAGCGGCCTTGGCAAGCTCGCTGTCGTCATACACCTGATTCCACAAAGAAACCGAATAATTGGAGCTGTCGAACAATTCCGCATGGACAGTGATATCCTTATAGCCTTGCTGAGAATTGGTAAATTCAAGTTTCAGTCGTTCACGGTCGTCCGCCGAAATATGCGAATACGCAGCGCCCATTTTATGTGACAGGTAATCGAGGTCGTAATTACACAGCACAGACGGTAATGTTGCAGTCGCAGACACTCCGATGACCTTTGCCTTTTCGCAGAGCCTGGTCAATATGCGCTCCGGCGTCTGCGAGAAAGAGAACATTGATATTATGGACTTGAAATCGTAATCCGGAGAGTTTTCAAAGGAATAATATCTGAAGCCATTCTCATAGAGCGAAAAGTCAAAATCGGAGCCGGCTATACTGTTTCTGGATTTTGTGCGAAGCATTTTGACCTGCGTGAACAGGTAGTTTTCGTACACGGTGCCGAGATTAAACTCTGCAAGTACACTGTGGATTGCAGAATCATAGGTATATTCATCATCGCCGTTGTTGGCGCGTTCATTCCTTAAATGAACGTAGTTGGTAGCCAAAATGGACACGGTGATCTGAAAATAAGATATAAAGCCCCTCAGCTTGCTCAGCAGCATCTGAATACTGTTCTTTTCCTCAGGCTTCCGGGTTGAAAAAGTAATTATGTTTACGCTGTCCTTCTTATCGCTGCTTATTGAAATGAATTTGTTCTGACCGCTCAACACAGAAATGTACCTGTGGTCATTGAAGAGGAAGTTGGCGCTGTCCTTTTCAGCGTTTTCGGTTTTATGATTGAAATTGAGCGAATATGTATCGTATATTTCGTCAGCGAGTTTTATTAGGTCTTTCAGGACGTCTTTGAGCGACTGGTCCTTGTAATCGCTGTTCATTCTGTGTGCAGACGGAACGAACAAACTTTCCGGAAAGGTCTTGTTTCGCAGCACGGCATAGATGTGATTGAACAGCTCTATGTAGTCTATCTTTTCTTTCAGACCGTTTTCAATAATATTCTTGAGTATAGTTCCCTTTGTGGCGTCAAACTCGTCGATAAAAACCAATGCGCCGTTGGAGATCTTTGAATTATAGAAATAGTAGCTTTTCTCCACAATAGTTGAGTGCGGACAAATGAACTTGTCCATACTCATAAAAATGACCTGCTTCTCGCTGGTAAACACAGATGGATACAGCTTTCCTACCCACTGCCATGCGCTGTCGGTCTTTATTGCAAGCAGTCTTTCTTTAATTGAGGGGAAATTCCTCGCAAAAGTATTTTGCAGATACGCTCTGAAAATGCGCTCATTGTTGTTGGAGAAGTTGTTCCTGACGCTGCGGACAAGGTCAGAATTTTGCCCTGTATGCTTCTTCAGAAATTCTACATCGGCCTTGAAGTTCTTAAACTCCTCGCTATTGCGTATTTCTAGCGGAATGTCGTTGTACATCGAGGAATTATAATTTGCGACCACAGTATCGACATTTGATTTCAGTTCAATTACCCGCTCTTCAAAGAGGTGTAAAAGCTCCATGTCATCAAGGCGTTTCTTTAATTCTTCAACCGGCAGATTCTTTTTCAGCGTTGTAATGAAAAAAATCTTTTTACCTGTGTCGCTGTTTTCTTTAATAAATTCCGCAATATACTTTATTACAGAATATGTTTTGCCGAAACCCGTCGGCATATCCAGGAGCAACAATCCATTTTCTTTGTCATTATCCATAAAAGACTTTATACAGCTATACATACATTCTTCCTCTGTTTTATATCCACTTTTTCAAAATAATGTTTGCTCTTATTATACCATTAAAAGTAGG
>ERZ779762.695-NODE-695-length-21229-cov-3.940493_pt1 | contig 21229 bp, 10 predicted proteins | sample MGYA00511887_ERZ779762 | MGnify/ENA primary metagenome ERZ779762 (study PRJEB29588, sample SAMEA2163052) | human gut metagenome | biome: human gut; feature: human-associated habitat; material: faeces | place: Denmark | collected 2008/2010 ...
TTATTAAGTTCTGCTTGAATTTCATCAAAATACGCAAACAGCTTCCTTGCCTGCTCACTTGTTTCACAAATGACCATACCTCCAAGTGTATTATCTCCCTGAATTTGTCTAAATCTCTTTAGGTCAGAAATAATATATCTAAGCAACTCTTTGACATAGTTATCGTGTTCAACAATCTGACTTTTCTTTACATCTTTCTTTTCTACCAAGGTTTCAAGTTTTTCATAAATTTCAGAAAGTCGCTCCTTATACTGCGTTTCTATATCCTCACGGATAATTTTCAGCGTATATCCATCTAAAATTGATTTGTCATAATAGTATGTATGAATATAATTACCAAAAACTCTCCAAGATTCTCTTTCTTCTTTCAAAAGCGGTGTTCCTGTCAACGCAATCTTAATCGCATTTTTATCCGCATCAAGAAGATTAGCCAAGAATGAGCCTTCTGGTTTATATCCTCTATGTGCTTCATCAATAATAAATACTCTCTGCAAATTCGTTGCATACGCAGGAAGGTCAACTTTTGACCTATCTTCAGCAAAACGCTGTATATTTACAACTGTAATTTCTGGTTTTCCCGTATTTCCCTCTTGTGCCTGATTGTTACGGAACTGTTCCATAAGTTCAGCACGGGAACTTGCTGTTTTTACAACTAATCCACGAGCTTCAAATTCTTCTGAAGCCTGTTTCAGCAAATCAAGACGGTCAACAATGAAATAAAACTTCGCAACTTTATTTTGCTTGCTGAAATAATCAGATAGAACATAAGTAAGATAATAAGAAAGAGCTGTTTTCCCGCTACCCTGAGTATGCCATATAATGCCTGAATTAACACCTTCATCAATCTTACTTCTGACTGTTAAAGCTGCAAACATCTGTTGATAACGCATTATATGTTTCTGCTCAATAAACTCTATCCTTCCATTTATTTCTTTATGAAAACGAACATAGGCGATTCCATATTTCAATATGAATAGCAGTCTTTCATGGCTACACATAGACGTCAATACACGATTAGTCGGTGTATAGGTATCTAAGTTTGTTTGATACTCTGGAGAAGTATGGATAACCTGACAATTAAAATCAGTCAAAATTCTCTTTTCCACAAGTGGGTCAATATCTATATATGGAAAATCTGCATTATAAGGTGCAATGTCCAAATTAGCAGGATTTTCTTCTCTAAAACAGTTGAACGGTGCAGACTGTTTTGCTGTCGTACAATAGAAAGCCCCTTGAACCGGAACAATGCCACCCATAGTGTCATATTCCATATTATTAGAAAAAATCATCAATTGCGTAATGTTTAAAAATCTCCTAAATTTTTTATTAGGAAATCTCTTTTGGTTCATTCTTTTGCTTTCCGCAACCATGCCGCCGTAATTATTCGGCTTCTTTACTTCAACAAATACAAGTGGAAGTCCATTCACAAACAATGTAATATCTGGTCTAAATTCATCTTGGTCACGCTTACAAGTGAACTCGGCGGTAAAATGATATGTATTATTCTTTGGATTTTCAAAATCCACCAATCTAACAGGCGAAACAGACGATAAACGCTCGTAAAAACTGCGTCCTATATCATCATTATCTAATTCCTGCCTAATAGTTTTCAATGTCTGTTCCGCTTCTCCTGCGTAGGTAGGATTAAGCCGTGCGAACTGCTCCTTGAAAACGTTAATTAAGATATTGGTATCAGGATCATATACTGTGCCTGCCATATCTTCAGTTATTTTCCCGAAATAGGTATAACCAAGGCGTGTCAAATGAACCATTGCTGGCATTTGAACACGAGTAGCTTCGTTAAACATATTTTTCTTACCACTTGCCGCCATCTTCAGACCTCCTCATATCATTCGTCTAATATGACTTCACATACATCGCCAATATCACAATGAAATACTTTGCAAATTCTCATAAGCACATCAAGGGATACTGTTTCATTCTTATTTAATTTTGTTGCAACAGACGATGAAATCTCCGCAGCACGCATTAAATCTTGTCTTTTCATTTGATTATCAATCATAAGTTTTTGAAGTTTGTTGTAGCTTATTCTCATCTGTAACGCTCCTTCGTATTCTCCGTTCCTTTTTGTTACAGTTACTCATTTGACATTATACTATAAATAATCTATTTTTTCAAGATATAGGGGGTTATTCGCAACTCTCAACCGGAAAGGTGTCACTTTTTACCAACACCTAATACGACATTTTTGAGGATAAGAAAACGTAAAGTGCGTTTCATCGTATCCAAAACATCTTACTATTTACTGTAACCCTGTATTAAAATATCCGTATTCTGTGTCCACATTATAGATTGCATAGCAGTCAAGTGCCTCCGGTATAGGCACACTGTAATAATGGAAACCTAACCAACGCTGCATCCCTTCCGGCATATCTGCTGTCGGTGCACCCGGAAGATACACTGTAAATGTCGTTCCACCCGCAATTCCGTAAAGTTCTGTAAATGTGGTTTTGTATCCGTTATCATTTGCAACCACTTTACCGATCTCATCATCATACTTTAAAGTGTCCAGCTCCATTGTGTAAGTATATTTATCAACCTGTTTAATATTCTTAAATGATCCGGAACCGCTGGACGTTGATCTGCCCTCATAATTGCTATCATAATAAGATGCCGTAAAGGTTCCGTCCGGCTTGATATCCATACTGGCTCCCCATGCGCCTACTCCACTCGTCAGAATAAATTTTTCCGGCAGATCCTCCGGCAATGTCATTGCTACCTCTCCTGCATTTCCGGCAGAGACTTCTTTCTTATCGGCAGATTTCTCCTGCTTTTTGTCAGATGCCGTTTTGTCCGTTTTTTTCTGTGTGATCTTTCCCAGATATTCCATAGCTTCATCATAGGTCATGGCGGTATCATCCAGCGTACCAAGAACCTCCTTGGCTTTATCCTTGCCCTGGCCATTATACATTAACAAGGTATCAAAATTCTTCTGTAATTTCTTTACCTGCGTATCATACTTATCCTCTGATATCTCAGATTCATTCTTTGTACATGAAACAATCGTCGCAGAATAATCCTCATTTGGTCCTTCTTTTCTTGCCCAGGTTGTTGCTTTCTGAAGCATACCGGAATCATCTAATGCAAATTTGATATACTGATCCGTATATCCCTCATCTCCGATTCCACTATATGCATATAAGGTTCCCTTCTTAGTCGTAAACAGGTAATAACTGGTTCCGGAAGCGGCATTTATATCCCAGCCACCATATTCTTCCATATCCGTTCCAAAGATTCTTTTTGCATTTGTTCCGTCAAAGCTATATATATCCATCTGCGCAATTGAAGCTTCGTTCTGTTCCGATCTTACCAGGATCATCTCCGGCACACCATCACCTGTAACATCGGCAAATACGATCGGTGTCTGTTCCTCTTTTGCAGTCTTTGTGGAATAATCATATTCATACTGCCAGTAATAATTGTCGATCTGTGTCTTATAGGATTCAAGTACCTCTTTGTATGCTGCTTTATAAAGACTTTCATCAATGGCTGCCTCTGTCGTTACCTCTGTTGGTTCTTCCGTTGTAACTTCAGTGGTTTCCTCTGCCTTTGTTGTCACCTCTGTTGTAACAGTATCATCACTTGCTTCCGAAGCGGCTTCTGTTGTTGCATTCTGATCTTTCTTCTTATCCTGTGAGTGCTTATATGCAAATCCTGCTCCGACCGCACCTCCTACCAGGGCAACGGAAGCGGCTGCGATCGCAATCTTTCCTGTCATGGTCTTTATAAATGCCTGTTTACCAACTGTAGCTGCTACAGTTTTTCCGGTTTCTACTGCACCCGCAGCCGATCCGGCAGTTCCTGCCTGTGTGGCTCCTCCGGCTACCTGTCCGGCAGTTCCTGCCTGTGTAATTCCTCCTGCTGCCTGTCCGGCGGCTCCTGCCTGTGCAGCCCCACCTGTAACATTGCCTGCCATCTGCATAGCACCACCATGAATGATGCCGGCTGCAATATTTCCACCAAGACCTGCCATCTGCTCAAATACATGCGTAACGATCATATTTCCACGTTCTGCCATAAGCAGATATACAAGAAGACACATCGGTGTGTAGCTGTAAAGCTTGTAGCCCTTCTTCTGAAGCTCCTCTGCCTTTGCCTTGATATTCTTACGTCCATAATTCAGTCTGGACTTTACGGTGTTCTCGGAACAGTTCAATACTGTGGCAATATCCTTGATACTGTAACCCTCCAGATGGAACATAAGCACACAGATTCTCTGTTCATCCGACAGGGAATTGATCAGCTCCCGCACCATATCCTGTGTCTCCTGCACGGTACATGCCATCTCCGGCTGTGTGCTCATGTTTTCATCTTCCAGAGTATACTCAAAGACATCCCCTTCATCATTTTCATTCTGCAGATCAGAAAACAAGACTGCCTTTTTCTTCTGAAGTGCATTGATCGCAGTATTTACCACGATCGTACTCATCCATCCCGGAAATGCATTTGCATCCTGTAAACTATCTAATCTGGCAAATGCCTTTATATAGGCATCCTGAAGGACATCCATTGCATCCTGCTCATTCTTCATATACTTCATTGCAATGTAAAGTTTATTCCGATATGTATTCTCATATAAGAACGTAAATCCTTCTTCACGCCCTGCCTTTGCCTGTTCCACTGCCTGTGTATAATCCACACAGCTTCCGCAAAACGGACAGTTGTATTCATTTCCCTGTAAATCATTTCCGCATGTTCTGCACTTCATGTTATCCTGCTCCTCCTGCTTTTTATCTTATTTCTGTAATTTATATATTTTCTTTATACCTTTATTTATCTGGACTGCCTGTCATGCTCGATCCGGTCAAATAATTCTTTCTTGCGTTCCGGATCATCCGGCAGCTCCTTTCGTTCTTTTCTTAACAATGCAACAAACGCGCACACTGCCTTCCACACATCCATATATCTCACCTCCTGTTTATTGGACAGATCAGGTGGATAAAAAGTTTTAAGCTTTTGGATATTTTTTGCATTATTATAACATACCACAAAATCAGGATAACATTATATTCTATTTCTTTATCTTTACAGTCTTGTATTTGCTCCATGCAGAATAACATTTCTTCTCGCGGGAACCTGCCTTTACATAAGAACGGACACGGACATAATAAGTCTTGCCCTTTTTCAGATCCCAGAATGTACAGTTATTGTAATTCTTAAATGGCGCATCATATACTTTCTTATTCTTTTTGAATTTCTTATCCGTTGCGATCTGGATCTGATATCCGGTCGCCTTGCTCTTGCACTTCCATGTTACCTTTAACTTTCCGGATGAAAGATTCTTTACCTTGTTTACAGTGGTCTTCGGAACATCTGTAAATGTCGTCTTAAATGTATACATTCCGGCATAATTTGGATCAACACTATATGGCCAGCCTTTGGTCATCGTGATGTAGTAGGTTCCCTTTGGCAGGAAAAATGTGTATTTTCTGGTTCCCGGTGTAACACCCGTCTGAATATAGTGAATGTCACCATTTGTATTCTCGATCACAACATTCATTTCCTTGATCTTGCTGTTGATCTGAATGTTCATGTACCGGTTCTTTGTCATCTTCATCTTATAGATATCTGTTGTCTCGTTAAATGCAAACTGTCCTTTATAGGTCGTACCTGCCTTATAGGTAAATGCCATTGTCTTCTCATCGTTCTGTGACAGCCATGCCTCGAAACGTGTTTCGCCGGATGCCTTATAAGATGCCGTAAATGTGAATTTACAGCCGGTATAAAAACCTGCACACAGTGATAATTTATAATCACCTGCTAATAATTCTGCCTTATAGCTGCCTTTTCCTTCTTTGACTGATGCTGTATAGATCTCATTATCATACATATCACTGACTTTTATATAATTAAGCCCGGTATGTGTCTTTCCAATTCCCTCCGTCACAATCGCAAGAGAAAATGTACCGGATTTCTTCATCGTAAATGTATACTCATATGTATTCTGTGCATCCTCCAGCTCACCACTGTAACTCTGACCCCATACGATCTGCTGTGGACTGTTTAACACCTCTGCGGATACCTTTCGTGCAGGACTTACTGCACACATCATCACCATTAAAATTACTGCTAACATGATCTGTTTCATTTTTCTACTCATAATAATCTATCCTCTCTTTCTACCTTCTTTTTATTCAACTGTTTCAGCATCCATCATCTGCTCTTTATATGCCTTACGGATCGGAATGATCGGCAGTCCGATAAAGACCATGATCGAGATGAAGAAGGATACCATACCTGTAACGATGTCATATGGAAATGGTACGATGAGCCAGCCCCATTTTGCTATCTTGCCTGCCATTCTCACCGCAGTTCCAAACCCTCCGAAGAAGTAGGAAACAATACCTGCCATAACTCCATACCCCATCATGGACATCGGGATCCTTCCACCAAAAATACCGGAAAGGACAAATCCTAAAACGGTTAAACAGGTTGCTCCCAATGCGATGTACTGTGCGATTTCGATTCTTCTCATTTTCTTCATTTTTTTATTCTCCTTTTCTTTATCTGAGGAGCATTTCATCCGGAAATTCATCCATAAAAAATGCAACCTCTGTATCGTTTCACCTATATGACACAGAGGTTGCAAAAAAGTTTTATATTTTTTGAAATTTTTTTAAATTAATTTTTTAATGCTGTAATCGGCACAACATATACGCCATCCGGTCGTTTATATGCTGCATTAGACAAACCACAAATAACACACAATATTTTTGCAGGCTTTCCTTTGGGATCTTTTTCAATCTTTTTGTTTATATCTAATAAACTCTTCGCAGCGTCATCAATCTGATTTGCACCTAATTTAATTTCAAATGCGCACCATTCACCATTACTAAGTTCAACAACTGCATCTATTTCTTTATTATCATAATCCTGATAATGATATAATGAGGCACCAAACGATTCTGCATATATTTTCAAATCCCGTTCACAAAGAGACTCGAATAAAAATCCAAGTGTTTGCAGGTCATTGACCAACATCTCCGGTGTCGCATTCAACAAAGCGCAGGCAAGAGAAGGATCACAAAAATGCCGTTTCTCCGCTTGCTTTATTCTAACAGATGATCGGATATTTGTTGAAAATGGCATTTGATTATCTATAATAAAAAGTCGTTTGAATATATCCAGATAATCAGCAATAGTATCCTTATCAAGATCAGTATCATCCATTTCTTTCACATCTCTTGCAAGTGAAGTATTGGTAACTGTAGTTGCTTCGTTTCTCGCCAAAGATCGAAGTAACAGTTTCATTTTCTCCTTATTACGTTTTACACCATCCATTCTATATACATCATCGTCAATTATGGCATCAATATATTGAATTGGTAAAAGTGCTGCCTGTTCAACAGGTATGTCTATATTACCAGGCCATCCTCCCCGAATAATATACTTAATTAAGTTTTGCAGATTTACTTCACCAGTCATAACCGGAATTATATTATCATTACATAACTCTTTTAATGAAATTTCGCCAGAGGAATCACCAGATTCGTAAAGGGACATTGGATGCATCTTTATTCTTGCAATTCTTCCTGCACCACTATGCATGATTCCCTTATGATTAGGAGTTGCCGATCCTGTTAATATAAACTGTCCCTTTTCTCCTGTTTGATCAACCTTATATCTAACTGCATCCCACAACGGCGGAACTTCCTGCCATTCATCAATTAATCTTGGCTTGTCACCATTCAATACCAAATCCGGCGACATTTGTGCCAGCGTTCTATTTTGAAAATTACCTGCAGGATCTCCCATATAAATTTCACTATTACTATGGTAAGAAGAAGTCCATGTTTTACCACACCACTTTGGTCCTTCTATACATACAGCACCAAAGCTCTCCAAAAACTGTTCAATTCTATTATCAATTATTCTTGGTTTATAAGCATCTTTTATCATATTTTTATTATCACCTCTAATACGGATTATATACCAATCGGAGAGTTTTGGAAAGTATAATCGGAGAGATTCGTAGTTTTCAATCGGAGAGTTTTGGAAAATGCAACCGGAGAAATTTTGAAAATTCAATCGGAGAGTTTCGGGACTTTCAATCGGAGAGATTTGACATTTTCAACCGGAGAAATTTTTTGTAGAATGAACTTTTTCTTATAAAGTAAAAATGCCTTTGACTGATCCTCATAAACAGCCAAAGGCACTCTAATAATTTTTTATTATTTGCTCTCTTTAAAACATTTCAATGCATCTGCATAAGACATTTCCCAATAGTTTGATCCAGCATTCCAGCCTGCAATCACATTTCCTGATGAATCACGCTGAATATCTGCCACCTGATCATATAAACCATTTGGAACCCTTGATGCCATATTCTGTAAAATCACGCCATTCTTTCCATGGTGTATTTCCTCTCGTTTTTCTTGATATTCTTCCCAGCTCACAGATATACCGTCCCGTTCTGCAAGCAGTGCTGATTCTTCATCCCCCACTTGTTCTGCATGACAGGTCCAGACAATCGGCTGCAGATAATCTCCACTAGATGAAGCCACATCGAATTCTATCATCTTATCTATGACCCCAATCTCCGTATTATCACTCTGTCCATCGCTGCAAAGTATATACATCCGGCATCCATTTTCTGAAACTTCTCTAGTGCAAACTAATACATATGGCGTTCCTTCTGCTCCCCATTTGTCCCGGTTCTCATCTGACCTTGTATCAAGTTCTCCACTATAGACCTGTATTGCTTCATTATCTATATATGTATATATATGAAGATCAGCTTTATTCGGATCTGATTCATCCTGTGCAGCAAAGATCAGTTCCGGAGTATCGTCCCCCATGATGTTAATAACAGAGATTGCTCTGGGTTCTTCTGTCATTGTCGGTTCATTCTCCCTAAATTGTGAATTCTTCCAGCTATAATTCTCAATTTCCTGCCTGTATTCTTTTATTATTTCGGTATATGCATCCTGCCAGGTATTCTTATTGTGATTATAGATTGCTACTCCGGCTGCTCCACCTGCTACTGCCACTCCGGCTGCCGCCATCGTGATCTTACCGGCTACTGTCTTTAAAAAGGTCTGTTTTGCCGCTGTAGCTGCCGCAGTCTTTCCTCCTGCCGCTGCACCTGTTCCGACTGCCGATCCTGCAGCCCCGGTCGCTCCGGCACTTCCGGCTGTGACTGTACCACCGGCTGTGGCTGCACTTCCAGCGGCAGATAACGCACCTACTGCTCCACCATGGATCAGTCCGGCACCAACTACACTTCCAACACCTGCCAGCTTGTCGAAGGTTCCTGCTACCAGCATAGTTCCTCGTTCTGCCATGAGCAGGTAAGTAAGAAGTGCCATAGGTGTGTAGCTGTACAGCTTGTATCCCTTCTTCTGAAGTTCCTCTGCCTTTGCCTTGATATTCTTACGTCCATAATTCAATCTGGACTTTACTGTATTCTCTGAACATCCAAGAACGGTCGCAATATCTTTTATGCTGTATCCTTCAATGTGGAACATCAGCACACACATTCTCTGTTCATCAGACAATGATCCGATCAGCTCCTGTACCATTTCCTGTGTTTCTTTTGTTGTACATGCCATCTCCGGCTGGGCTGTCATATTCTCATCTGCGATCGAATATTCAAATGCCTCCCCATCCTGATCTTCTCTCTGCATATCCGAAAAATTCACTGTATGGCGATCTCTCAATGTATTCCTTGCGGTATTTGCAACGATGGTACTGAGCCATCCCGGAAATGAATTTGCATCCTGAAGACTGGAAAGCCGTTCAAATGCTTTCACATAAGAATCATGGAGAACATCCATTGCTTCATCTTCATTCTTCATGTATTTCATCGCAATATACAGTTTATTTCGATATGTCATCTCATACAGATAGGAAAAGCCTTCTTCTTTTCCGGCTTTTGCCTGCTCCACCGCCTCTGTATAATCGACTGCCGCCCCACAAAACGGACAGTTATATTCATTTCCCTGCAGATCATTCCCACATGTTTTGCAAATCATTTGTAGCCTCCCACACGCCTGTTGTTTCTCATTTTTTGTATACTTTTAATAGAAATATGTCAGATCCGTTTTTTCTGTTTAGCCTATTATAGCTTTTACTGTACTAACGTTCAGATTTGTTATCTCGACAATCTGATCCAAAGAATAGCCTTTCTTATGCATATTCAGTACAATCTCTGTTCTTGCCTTCTCTTCACCTTTGGCTTCGCTTTCTTCCTTGATACCCTGACTTAAATTACACATAATACTCACTTCCTTTTCTACATTATTTCCCTTAACAGGAATATCATACTCCGTACTGACCCGTTGCAGTTTTTCTTCTGCAGATAATTTTTCCGACAACAATGTGCCAAGCAAACGATGCAGTTCGTATTTTTCATCCTGCTCTGGAATCTCCTTGCCCAGTCCAATCATAATAATATTAGGAATATCAAGATCACCTTTCCATTGTTTTGCATCAATAAGATCGTCCTGAACCAAATGAATATGACACATACTGTTTTCCTGCATATTCATACATATCCAGATAGAATATACCGGTTCTATATCATCATAATTCATGCCGGTAAACTCCCGTTCCTTCTGTGAAGAAATCATTCGTCCCACATAAAAAATAGCACGATTAATAATCCGATATTTATCTGGTTCTTTCCTCTGAGCTTCTACATTAATAATGATCTTTGATCTTCCATTCCTCATCCGTGCATAGAAAATTATATCAAAAAATGTAGTGCCTTCATTCATCTCTGCATTTTCTGTATTCATTCCTGTAATACGTGTACTGCCATACTCTATTTTCCGGTTTGTTGCGCCTGGTTCTACAGGTACCTGCCCAATGTACGGTTCTCCTTCGATCAAAAGAACAACTTCATCTGCTGTCATTCCTTTAAACTCATCGATTGTACGGATAAGAATATGTGCCAGTATGACTTTCTCTCCCAACAGGCATTTTGCCGCTGCATCATACTGTGCCTCTTTTTCTGTTTTGGTGAGCGTTTGTCTCAATTCTGTAATCACGTCTAATCATCTCCTTTCATGATTAAACGGATCTACATATTTCTACCACGTCTCACCGTCTCTCCAGCTTTTATTGTAACGTAGTTCACAAGGGATAGCAAGATTAAGAAAATAAAGGCAACAAAAAAACTGGCATACAGATCAGGTATCTTTTCTTCCGAAAATATGATGATCCGTATGTCAGTTTTTTGTACTTATTTATGTAGGGTTGTATTATTTCACATAAACCTTCTTAACTGTACTCCAGCCAGAGTAATAATAACGTGTTTCATAATTATGATTTACTCTTACATTCCGTGTTTTATAAGCACGTATACGAACATAATAAGTTCCTTTTTTTAATCCATATGCGCTTACATCCCCACTATTACCATAAGAAAATGATTTCTTTCCTTTTTTAAACTTCTTATCTCTTGCAACCTGGATCTGGTAACCCTGCATATCTGAATTTCTTTTAAATGTAGCTGTAATTCTTTTTCCAGTATCCTTTACTTTTTTAATCTTAACAGTTGGCATTACTTTTGAAGAAGTCTTAAAGGAATAAATACCTGTCCCACTCGTTCTCTCAAAAGTAATATAATATGTTCCTTTTGGCAGGAAATATTTATATTTATGAGTACCGGCTGGTATATTTTACTCTCCGAAAGTTACAACTCCCGCAGGATTTTTTTTAGTAATATCCATCTGCTTTATCTTGCTGGATAATGTCAGATTCAGATATGAATTCTTTGATACTTTCACTTTATAGATATCAACCTTATCGCCGCAAGCCAATTGAGCCTTGATTTTATTCCCAATCTTATAAGGAGTTGCCATTCCAATCTCATTGTTCTTTGCCATAGAATGTTCTGACTTTGTTTCTCCTGCTGACTTGAATGATGGCACAAATGAGAACGATGCTCCTGTTCCTGTTCCCCAATGTCCTACTATCTCCAAAGTATAATTTCCAGCTAACAAATCGATCCATACGTTCGTCTTGCCTTCTGAAACTCTGGTAGAACCTACTACCGATCCACTCTCATCCAGGAAATTCATCTCCTCAATCTGTGTCCATGCACATTCACTTACAGAATCCACATTAAATGCAAGCGTTACCCGACCAGACTGTTTCAATGAAAAATTATAACTGTAATATTCCCCTCTGTATGTGATTACTCCACTATACGAACTGCCCCATTTCAGTTTTGTTCCCTCTGTTGTTCCTGCTGCAGATGCCTTCTGCACTGGCATCACTAACATTACGAATGCTGCTGCCAGCATTACAATTAACCCTTTCCATAAGCTCTTGTTTTTCATCATTTTTCTTCTCCTTTTCATTTTTTGATATTTTTATATTACAACAAATATTTACAGCTGCAAGAGAAACATTCTATTTTCCTGCCTTCTAATAAGTAAGACAGGGCGAAGTTGAAAAAGGTTTTATATTTTTTTAAATTTTTTCAAAGAACGCCGTCTGTGATATTTTTACCACAAACGGCGTCCATTGCTTTTACTGTTATTTTGTTATTTTGTTACCTTAACCTTGGAAGATAAGCCTTTACTCTTAAACAACTTCTGATAAGAAGAAACCTTCTTCTTCGGTACTTTAATTGTAGTAACCTTCGTGATGCCCTTAAATGCATTCTTGGAAAGCTTCTTGGATGTGATCTTTGAAGATTTGATCGTAATTGTCTTCAGCTTCTTGCATCCGCTAAATGCCTGATCACCAATCTTCGTTGTCTTCGCCGGAAGCGTAATACCGGTAAGAACTTTACAGCCCTTAAATGCATATGCTCCGACCTCCGTTACGTTCTGTCCCATAGTAACGGTTTTAAGTTTTACCGCTCCGCTGAAAGCATTCTTGGAAATCTTACTAACATTGCTTCCGATTGTAACCTTTGTTACCTTCTTATTATTCTTGAAAGCACCCTCTGCAATCTGTGTTACTTTGTATTTCTTACCTCTGATCTTCACGGTTGCCGGAATGCTGACAGTCTTAGCCTTTTTATTTACAGGTGCTTTATATGCAACTGTTTTCTTGGATGTGCTTATAACCTGAACCTTTGCAGCTTTACTGTCATCAGAAACCACATCCCCCTTCTTGATCGGTTTTACTGTCGGTTTTTCCGGTGCCGTTGGGGTCACCGGTGTTGGATTCGCCGGTGCCGGCTCCTCAAGTTTTGCAATTGACTCTGTCTTTGTCTTTTTACAGACGCTGCAGGTATATGTCTTTACACCCTCTGTCTTTGTAGTCGGCTGTGTTGTAACCTGTCCTTCATCCCATCTATGTCCAGTTGCTTTCAGTTCTTCTGTATCCACAATCTCATTACACTCGGTACATCTATATGTGATAGAACCATTTTTCTCACAGGTTGGCTCAACTCGTGTTCCATTATCTTTGATATGTTGCGTATGTGGTGCCTTAACCTTGATTATTACTACATATTCGTCAGATGTATATGCTCTTTCTTCTGTATAGGATGTTACTGTAATTGTAGTCTCACCGCATCCCGTTATAGTAACTTTACCGGTCTCATCTACAGCAGCAACCTCCGGATCAGCCGAAACATACCGTAATGCAGAGAGCTTGGATTCAAACGCTGTATCCTTCAAAGCCACATCCAGTGTAAATGCGCTATCGCCAAATACCTTCTCATAAGTCTCCGTACCGGTTAATTCAAGTCTGGTAGTCGGAAGAACCGTTACCGCAATCCTCTTTGTTGTAGCACCCTTACCTGTACTTGCAGTGATAATGGTCGATCCCTTGCCTAACGCAGAAATGGTAATTCCATCACAAGCAGCTATCTCTTCGCCGCCTTCTGCGACCTTATAGTCAATAACATCTGTTGATCCATCGTTAAGTTTGGCATCAATCCAGATCTTTTCGCCCTTATAAAGCGTCACCTTATATTCACCGGCTGATGCATCCCACGCAAAATCATCAGAATCGGAAGTGATCGTAATACTGGTTCCCTTTACATACTTTGTTAATGTAACATTTATGGAATGTGATAATTCAGAATCTGCATAGTAGTTTACTGCACTATCCTTAATTGTTACATTAACAGCGATTTCTGCTGTTCCTGCCTTTGAATAGGATGTATCATAAGCAGTCGTGATAACTCCGTTTGATACATTTGCCACGATATTTGACTGATCGGATATCTTCTTATAAGATACAGTATATTCATCTGCTGTAAGGCCTTCGATTTCGCCAAATTCTATCTGAAGCTCATGCTTCACATCATTCTGAACTGTAAATTCATTTGATCTTACAAGTGCATCTATATTCTTAAGCTTCGCTTTTGCAATTGTAAATGTTTCTTCCTTACTGTTTGTAGTATGAATACCATCACCCTTGATCGTAAGTCTACCGGTACCGGCATTCACATTCTCACCATACTCTACCGTATACTGATCGTCCGGAACAACTGCGCCATCGATTGTAACTTCGATATTTTCCTTATCCGGTGTCTGCTGCGTTCCATCATAGGTATATTCGCCATTTACTGCTACTGCTGCCTCTGCAAGATCATAGTATAAGGTTGGCTGTGTGATCACTATTGTATACTGGATCACTACTGTTTTTGCTTTATCTACATATATATCTGCTACATATGTTGCCTCAACCGCATTCTGTCCGACTACTTCACTTGATACAAAATCAATCTGACCAACTGAATTGGTAAATCCCTGTACCTGAAGACGGATCTTATCCTTCAGTGCTGAGATATCACCAACATTCTTACCTAATGCAAACTTAACAACATGCTCCGCATTATCTACATCTGTAGCAACAAATGATTCGCCGCCCGCAGTAAGTGTGGTCTTTTCCTGATTCAAACCTGCAAAATCAAATACAGTTATTTCATAGGATGCTGTAATATCATCACTGTATCTGTCATCTGCAATATACTGAAGTGTTACCGTCTGTGCAGAAACGCTGTTCATATCATAGCCTGTAACCTTCAACTCCTTATCAATATCAACCGGTGCAGTCTTCTTATTCTTATAAGTCTTTACTACTTTCAGACCATTCAGATCAAACTCTGCCCCTTTGGCAAATGCTGTCTTATTGGGGAAACGTTCGATGCTGATCGATTCTACGGTTGATTTTGCTTTAACTGCAAATTTTATCGTCTCACCACGATATTCAGATACCGATAATACTACATTGTACTCTCCTGTTTCCTGATTCTTTGTAACATAACTGCTGTCATTTATAATGGACTTGCCATCCAACAGGATATCTGTGATCTGGAAACCGTCATGTGCAACAATGTTATTAATTGCATATGTACCGGTAGTAGTATCCTCCAGGCTGGACTCATCGATGATCAACTGGTTCTCTGCAAGATTTCCCTTTGCATTGTAGGTTACACCATCATCAATATCCAGTTCAAGGTATACTGCAATCTCCCCTTCCTCCGGAGTCTGATTCTTTCCCTTTGTGATAACACCATTTCCGGTATATTTACCATTCATAAAGAACTTACCATAAATATTAGCATTTTCTTCCAGATTAAGAGAACCATTCAATACAATGATACCATATTCGGAATCCATCGCCATTGTTCCCTTAACTGTTAAAGTACCATTGATGATCAACTGTGCATCACTGTCAGCTGCCCAGACAAGCGCACCCGGAAGTACATCATCATACTGTGGATCAACTACAAGTTCAACGTCCTTAGGAATGATCAGCTTGGATGATGACGGTAATTCTAATGTTGTTCCTGCTTTAATATGTGTACTCTTGCGAATGGTTGCTGTTCCATAAACCTCATATGTCTTTCCTACGAACAGAACAGAGTTAGAAACAGTTCCCAGAACAGGAACATCCTCTGCCTTTGCTCCACAGATATTATCACCGATAATTGTAATATCAGAAGCAGATGAGCCATTCAGTGCTCCTACTGCAATACCATTTTCAGCACTGAGGTTGACTGTTGCATCTGTTAAGACATTTACGTTCTTAACATCTCCTGCATAAGCACCGATTGCCGGACCATTTGCAGCAATAACTATAAGCTTTCCTTTTGTCTCAACGACCTCGCCGATAATATTAATATCCCTTGTCTCTGAATTCAGACCAGCTCCGATACCGGCTCCATTTCCTCTTGCTCTGATACTAATAAAACCTGTATTTGAAATATTGATATTTGTTGCCTCTGATACAGTATCTGTTGCTCCGGAACCAATACCGGCTCCGTTTTCTGTACCATCGACAATCAGATTTCCTGCATACTCTAAATAAATATTGATATTATCAACGGATGCATTCTTACCGGAACCGATACCGGCTCCGTCTGTTCCTGCTGTTACCGTTACAGCTACATTTCCTGAAATGTAAATATCGGAGGCTGCACCTGCCAGACCGGAACCGATACCGGCTCCATTTGCTCCACCAACTGCTGTTACAGTTCCACCTGATATCATAATATACGATACCTTTGCATTTGCTCCCGAGCCAACACCGGCTGCATCTGTGCCGCCTGTTGCTTTTTTTACAACACCGCCTGTTACCTTAATCTCTGTTGCTTCTACATCAGATCCGGAACCGATACCGGCTCCGCCGTCTCCACCGGTCGCTATTACAGTTCCTCCTGAAATGGTAATACCGGAAGCAAGCTTTGCTTCATCATTTATGTAAGCACCGGAACCAATACCGGCTCCGCCAATATTTTTAGAACCGATCGTTCCACTTCCCGCTGTTGCATTTACGATTCCGCCTGCAATCTCGATATTGGCAGCATCAGCATTTGCACCGGAACCGATACCGGCTGCTCCGTTTGCACCAATTGCTGTTACGTCTGCATTTCCTGAGATCCGGATGCCATCAACCGGCATATTGTACTGAGAACCGATACCGGCTGCTCCATATGCTGCATAGCTTTCATTTGATGGCTGTGATCCCCTTGCTTTTATAATTACATTTCCATTTATCTCAATATTTGAAACAACCTTTAAGGTTTTGTCTGTACCACCACCGATACCGGCTGCTCCATATGTCGCATTGTTACCGGCAGTTGCATTTATAGTACCTTTTGTCGTAGAAGTCAGTACCAGCTTACCGCTTCCATTCTTCTGGATCGCTGCATAAGCTCCCGATGATGTCAGATTGTTTGTTCCGTAAGCAGTGATCGTCACGGTCTTACCCTCTGCCGGATTTACTGTGATCGCTGCCCCCTGAGTATTCCGTGTGATCGTCAGACTACGGATCGCAAGATTCACATCAATATCCCTTGCTGCCTTGATCTGACCCTTCATAACCTTACCGGATTTTGTTCCGAACAGGATCATCTCCTTATCAGATTTGATCGTAAGTCCATCTGTCTCCGAATAAGAATAGTCATCTTTTGTTGCTGTTTCCGCTGTGCTCTTTACTCCAAGCCAGAGTCCATCCTCCAGCTTCGTGTATTTGTCATAGCCATATGGATCAGCGATCGTATTTGTAAATGTACCATATGCTGTCTCCATACCGGATTTTGACACCGCATATTTTGTAGTATTACTTCCTACCTGATACATACCGGTATTATCATATGAGATCGATACGCCGGATGTCTTTGACTCTACATATCCCCTATGATATTCACCATCAAAAGTAATCCTTATATCATTTGGAATCACATAAGGTGCTCTCTTACAATAAAGATAAATATATGCACCTCCGGCATTTTTATTGAGATCTCCATCAATCTTGTTCCAGTTGCTGTCAACCTCCTGCTGATATTCACTTGTAAGACCGCTTCCTGAGTTTCCTCCGGCATACTGCAGCTTTCTATCATCGGTATTCCAGATACCAAGTGATGAGATTGGATCTCCTGCATTTCTGTCCTTTGTTGCATAGACGTAGATATAACCGGACTTTGAACCTACACCATCATTCAGGTCACCCGTCTTTCTCTCAACGCTATATCCGTCAAGACTGCTTGATGTACCTGAATTATTCTGCCATACAGACCATATTCTTGTATATGCCTGTGCCGGATCTGTGGTCGTCTTTACCCAGATATAATCATTGGATCCTTTTCCACATCCCCTGTTTACATTTCCCGCATTTCTATCAATAGACAGTCTTGTATATCCTGCATAATTGGCACTAAATCCCCCGGATTTAATATCACAGATATACAGCGTCTGGCGTGCTGCCGCTTCCGATTTTATATTCGGAAAAAAGTCACCAATGCCTGTAACCATTGCAAACACCATAGTTGCAGCCACTACCACTGACATGAAACGCTTCACAAATTTAATTTTCTGTTTCAATCTTATTTCCTCCTTTTTATTTTTCTATATAAAAGAGCCAAATGCTCTTATATATTAAAGCGTCTGTTTTATAACAGACCAATCTCCCGACCGCGTTCGACTGCCTCCTGACGCGTCGGAACCTGCAGCTTACGAAAGATATTACAGCTATGGAACTTCACAGTTCCCGTCTTTTTGCCCAGTTGTCGTGCAATATCATCATTACTTAAGCCCTGTGCCATCAAACGAAAGACTTTTTCTTCCATCTGAGTCAGAGGTTCATAATATTCATATGGAGATTTTAAATAATCAGGGAAATAAGTACCGACCGAATATGCAAGTTCCTTAATCTCACTTATGAAGGAATCTTCTTCATATTCTTTCTGATAAATTGCCAGCATTTGTACCATACAATTGCCTGTGTCCGCAAGCAGTCTGATATAACCACACCTTTTTGCAAGCACAATGGCCTTGGAAAGCTCCTCACACATGCCTTCCATATTCTTCATCTTATAATATATGATAGCTGACAACATATAGCATTCACACAAATCCATATAACGTCTGCCCGGAATCAACAATGCAATAAGCTGGTGTGTCAATACATAGGCAGCCATATATTTGCCTGTCTGTATATAACATCGCACCTTAACCATCCATGCATACATATCCATCATGAAGATGCCCTTATTCTCATCCGGTGCTATATCATCTAACCAACGCTCTACATCCTGTAATCGCCCATCATAACAGGCACCAAGACATTCGATCGCATTCAGACTTGAAGTTAATTCATCCCATCCCGTAATCTGTATCCGTTTCCGGATCTTTTCCACCAAAGGACGTGCAGCTTTTGTCTGTCCATTTACCAAAAGGATCTTCATCTGAAGTGCAAGTGCCACAAACAGACAACGCATATCCTTCTCCTGCTCGATCAACGGAATCGTTCCGGTCACAAGAATCAGTGCCTCAAAACAATTATTGTTCTGATAATACCACTCTGCCAGCATGATCTCATACACTTTCTGTCCAACACTTCCACCATATAATCGGCATGCGGCTTCTGTTATCCTGTCCTTACTTTTTTTCAGATATTTGCCATATCTTGTAAAATCGCGAAAACCATTCAGTATACTTGGTCTGCATGCTGAAAGCGTAAGACCCATCACGGGCACCAGTTCTTCTTCAATTAGAAAACTTACGATCCGAAAAAACATTGCATCACTTATATATGGCATGACAAGTTCTGTTTTGATACGACAAATGTCCATCATATCATATGTATCCATTTTCACCAGCCGCGGTGTCTTCCCCATAAACTGTACATATGATTTTGCCTGACTCAAGTCCCCATCCATAGCAGATAGCAATGCAAGATGAGTAAACAGAACCGGATGTGCTGACAGCTCTTCTTTTTTCAGCCCGTAGAAATATGCCCGGCACCCCCAAAGTACCGGCATGGAAAATGGTTTCTTCACAAACTCATCAAAAATAATCTCTAGCAGATGGCCTTCTTTTTTTGCTGTCGCTAAAATCAGCAACACTTCTTCTTCCGATCGTGGATAAATTATCTCGTTATTCATTTGTTTCATACATACCCCCATAACCCTGACGCTTATAGATTATATTATTTATTCCTGTTTTTGTATAGCAAACCTTTCAGACACAAAAACCAAACTTTTACCCAAACCCATGCGGTTTTGATGCCCGGTAATATAAATATTTACATACTTTATTATACAATAAACGGATCCATCTTATGATGAATCCGCTTATGTATTGTTACACTCTTCAGTTCCCAATTAATAAGGTTTAAGAAGTTTAAAAACTTATAAATTTGAAAACTATTTTAGTAATCCTCTTTCCTTTAATTCATTAAGAGACCGCTCATATCCATCCAGATTCATATCCTGTCCGCATACCCAATCAGCAAATTTCTCAATTCCTTCAGAAAAATCAACTTTAGTTCTAAACCCTAAAAGTTTTTCTGTTTTTGTCATATCTGCATAATTATTACGGATATCGCCGACACGAAACATGCCTGATATATGTACCGGAACGGTCTTTTTATAACACCGCATTAATTCATTTACAACCGTTTCAACTGTTACCATCTTGCCTGTTCCTACATTGAAACTTTCGTGCATGTAGCGATCCGATTCAATTCCCGCGATAAGGGCTGCAACTATATCATCAATATAGACAAAATCCCGTGATTCCTGACCATCTTCAAAAATATTGATATCCTTTCCCTGTCGAATTCTTGTTGAAAAGATAGATAAAATACCCGTATATGGATTTGATAAAGATTGTCCCGGACCATATACATTCTGAAAACGATATGCCAACGCCGGTATACCCAGATTTTTACACAATGTAAGAACCAATTCTTCCTGAACCTGCTTTGTAATACCATATACACTTACAGGATGTAAAAGAGCATCTTCTTTTGTAGCCACAACAGAAACGCTTTCTCCACATATCGGGCACTTCATTCCAAAATCTTTTGCTTCCAGATCTTCCTCTGTTCTAAATTCCGGATATACAATTCCATGTTTTAGGCAATTATAAGCTCCCTCTCCATAAATGGCTCTGGAAGATGCAACCAACACTTTTTTAATTGAATGCTTTTCATTTGTTAATATATCAATTAACTTGGCAGTTCCACCTATATTCGTATCAGTATAATGATATACTTCATACATAGACTGCCCAGTACCCGTTTCAGCTGCCAGATGAACAACAACATCCATTCCTGATAATGCTTTTCTCCAATCCTCTGTATTTCTTACATCCCCGAGGATGAATTCAACTCTTTCATCTAATTCAGCTGGTATCTTCGCATTTTTTCCATGTACCTGTTCTGATAAGTTATCAAGAACTCTGACTGTATATCCTCTCTTTATCAACTCATTTGCAAGGTGTGAGCCAATAAATCCCGCACCACCTGTTATCAATATCTTTTTCATTTTTATCATCTGGTCACG
>ERZ779762.726-NODE-726-length-20807-cov-4.880927_pt1 | contig 20807 bp, 16 predicted proteins | sample MGYA00511887_ERZ779762 | MGnify/ENA primary metagenome ERZ779762 (study PRJEB29588, sample SAMEA2163052) | human gut metagenome | biome: human gut; feature: human-associated habitat; material: faeces | place: Denmark | collected 2008/2010 ...
TCTTTCAACAGGTAATTGGCAAGGTCGCTTTGTGGTGCCGGAAGTGTGGCTGTGAAATTGTTTACCTTGTTGCTGCTGATTTGTCTGTTATATAGATTGGTTTCAATTTGCATTTTAAGGACATTGCTGCTCCAGCCCATTTCTACAGACTGCTTCATGTACCAATACCCTATGCCTAACGGTAACGAACCGTCAAGTATGACCATTTGGCTTGCCCAGTTTATTTTGGCAACAGGGGATTTCAGGAAAACTTTTTCTATTTCCCTAATTTCCATCCTGTAAATGGCAGAAACTGTTTTCTCCACATCCTGAATTTGCGCAGGAACTTCCTGCGTAATTTCTAAAGATTGACAATCAGCGGATTGTATTTGCGCAGTAAGTTCCTGCGTAAATTGTCCGTTGTTCAGTTTCAATACTTCATCTGTAACATTCTGTATGCTTGGAACAGACAGCCTTGTATCTGTATCAATGAAACTTCGTAGCACGTTCAACGGATATGACCGTGCAAATTGGCACATATAAGTAAGGTTACGCTCCGAATAACCTTTCTTTTCGGGGTAATTGAACCGGATAGCCTTTGCCAGTTGCTTGATGATTTTGCTTCCCCAACCTTTCAAGTTCTGATGATACAGGATATAGTTGCCCATTTTCCAGTAATGGAACAGCATTTGCGCATTGGCAGCGGTAATCAGCCGGACTTGCGCTTGTTCTATTTCCGAACCAACGGCATGAACAAATGCGTCAAAGTCCGTTTTTCCTATATGATGTTCTCTGTTATTTTCCATTCTAATGTTTATTGTTGTCGCAAATATAATTCAAATAGCGGATAATCTATGAAACTGATTGATACTTTTATAGTTGGTTAAACTTGTTCATGGCGTTTGCCTTAATATCATCCGCAATATCAATGTAGGGTTTCATAGCTTTATAGTCGCTATGCCCCGTCCATTTCATTACCACCTGTGCCGGAATTCCGAGAGCCAGCGCATTACAGATGAATGTTCTTCTTCCTGCGTGGGTGCTTAGTAATGCGTATTTTGGGGTGACTTCATCTATACGCTCATTCCCTTTATAATATGTTTCCCGTACAGGTTCGTTGATTTCAGCCAGTTCCCCCAGTTCTTTCAGATAATCATTCATCTTCTGATTGCTGATAACGGGCAGTGCCATGTGGTCTTCAAAATGGACTTCCTTGTATTTTTCAAGTATGGCTTTGCTATGGTCGTTCAGTTCAATAATCAGACTGTCTGCCGTTTTGACTGTTGTAACTTCGATATGGTCGGGTTTCACATCACTTCTTTTCAGGTTACGAACATCTGAATATCGCAGGCTTGTGAAGCAACAGAACAGAAAAACGTCCCTGACACGCTCCAGATATTGTTTGTCTTTTGGTATCTGATAATCTTTCAGCCTGTTCAATTCGTCCCAAGTCAGGAATATCACCTTTTTAGAGGTGGTTTTCAATTTGGGTTTGAAAGTGTCGTATGCCATGTTTTGATGATGCCCTTTCTTGAAGCTCCAACGCAGGAACCATTTGAGGAATCCCATCTGCTTACCGATGGTGCTGTTCCTCATATCCTTTTTGTCACGCAGGAAATTCACATATTCGTTCAATCCGAACTCGTTGAAATATTCAAAGGTTGCATCTTCTTTGAACTCATTGAGGTGATTTCTTACCGCTGCAAATTTCTCATAGGTAGATGCCGTCCAATTATTTTGATTGCCACACTCGGTTACAAACTCATCGAATACCTCCCAAAAACTTATCTGTGTTTCTTCCTGCTGCTCTTCGTTGGCATCTTTCATCCGCAGGTTGAACGCATCCTTTAGCTGTTGGGTGGTCGGCATGGTTTCCTGTACCTCAAATTCCTTAAACACGTTTTGAATCTCGGCATAGTATTTCAGCAAGTCCGCATTGATTTCGGATGCGCTTTGTTTCAGCTTGTTGGTGCATCCGTTCTTTACCCGTTGTTTGTCGGCATCCCATTTGGCTACGTCAATCCGGTAGCCTGTTGTAAACTCGATGCGTTGGCTTGCATATATGACACGCATACGGATAGGCACGTTCTCCACGATTGGCACTCCGTTCTTCTTTCGGCTTTCCAATGCAAAAATGATGTTTCGTTTGATATTCATAATTGGGTGCGTTTGAAAATTACACCCAAATTTACACCCAATATTTGAGATAACAAAACATATTCAGAAAGATTTAGATTTACTCCATACATTTGATTATATATGATTATCAATGATTTGCAATTTTATGATATTTTCTGAAAGCATAGGTTCGAGAGCCTGTCTCTCCGCAGAACCCCGAAGACAAAAAGGGGTCAAATCATGACAAATCCCGTAAAATCAAGGTTTTACGGGATTTTTTATTTCTCCTCTCGGACATCCGAAAGACACGAAAAAGCCCCGTTTGGACAGAGTACCGTTACTAAATCGTTACTGAAAACGACCCTCGAATTTTAGTAACGATTTTCGATGCAAGTCTTTGATTTGTCGCTTGTTGTCCTCAAAATGTCTGCTCGTAACACGATTATTAACCGTTCCTTTGCGCACAAGTAAAAGGAACATAAGAAGGAGGTATTATGAGCAAGAGTACATTCAAGATTCTTTTCTACATTCGGAAGAATCAAGTAAACAAAGAAGGTAAGTCGGGAATCATGATCCGCTTGACCGTCAATGGCGAAATCGTACAATTCAGCTCCAAGCTGGATGTAGCGCCGGAGTTGTGGGATGTCAATACGCAAAGAATGGCGGGCAATTCCTTGAAAGCACGCCAGCTTAATTCCCTGCTGGACGATGTACGGACGACATTGAAAAATCACTATCACGACATCGAGGTACATGAAGCGTATGTAACGGCAGAAAAGGTACGCAACGCTTTTCTGGGTATCACGTCGCGGCAACAAACTTTATTGGAACTGTTCCGTTCGCACAATGGAAAATCCAGTGTAAGCTGCCCCCTAAAACCAAGCGATTCTGCCCCCTTAAAACATTCAACAATGCCCCCTTAAAAAGTCTTGACCGATGGGGTTATTATTATTTTAGTTTATTTCCCTCTGTATGCAGCCATTTTACGGACACTTTCTCCTGTCAGCTCAATCCGGTGCGCCGTATGTATAATACGATCCATAATGGCATCTGCTACTGTAGGGTCTCCGATTGCATCATACCAATTGTCCGTTGGCAGTTGCGAGGTGATGATGATGGACTTGCGCCCATGTCGGTCCTCTATTATATCGAGCAGGATGGGTCGTTCCTTGGCATCAAGGTTCACAAGGAAGAGGTCATCCAATATGAGCAGCGTGCTCCGTTCGATTCTCTTGAGTTCCGATTCCAGTGTGCCTTTTACTTTTGCCACCTTAAGCGTACCCATAAGTTTCGGAGCATTCGCATAATATGTCCGTATGCCCTTCTTGCAGGCTTCATACCCCATTGCTGTGGCAAGGAAGCTCTTCCCGGTACCGGATGACCCTGTGATGAAGAGGTTCTGTCCCTTGCGGATGAACTCCAGCGATGCAAGCCGCTCCATCTGATTGCGGTCAAGGCCACGCGGGATTGCATAGTCTATCTGCTCGAGGCAGGCCTTGTAGCGGAACGCCGCCCCGCGTATAAGGCGTTGGATGGCTGCATTGGCACGGTAGTCCCATTCTCTGGCAAGTAACATGTGCAGGAAAGAGTCGATTGTCATTGTTTCTGCCATAGTGGAGGTCAGGCTTTCAGTGAAGGCGGCGGCCATGCCGTGCAGCTTCATACGGTTCATCAGTTCGATTGTCAACGTGTTGCGGTCTTTTTCGACAGCTATCGGTGCGGTAAGATTATTTGTTTCCATTGTTGTCTCTATTTAAATGTTTTAATTGTGCGAAGTAGGCTGCTCCGCGGATGTTTTTGTGGATAGATGTTACGGGGACCTCATCGTCGATGTCGTCTTTTGACAGGAAGTCTGCATCATCCCCGCGTTCAAGGATCCGCCTTATCTCCTGATATCCGTATAGGCGCAGTTGCGTGGCGCATGCGCTTGCCGCCACCAACCGTTCCAGCCCGAAGGTCTTCTCCAACGCCATGATGCCTCTGCATGAACGGAACGCCGCGGGAGGATACTTCTTGAGTTCCGCCACCTTGCGCAGATACAGCAGCAGGACGTTATCTGTCTGGCCGGCCCGTTCGTAAATCTGTTCCAGATCCTTTTCATAACTTCCATGACGTCCGGGCAGTCCGTGGGCATCCTTGGTCGTATAGGAGTATGGCGTGTCATCGCGCTGGTGTGTGGTCACCAGACGCAGGCCATGATATATTTCCAGCGTGTCCGCATCATAGACAATCTCGACACGTTTGCCTATATACTCTTTCGGTACGCTGTAATGGTGAAGCCTGAAGGTGACATAGCCGTTACGCATTACTGTTGCGGAGCGTCGCTCTTTCATCTGATGGCGTATGGCGGGAAGCGGGCGGAGGCAGTCGGACTCAATCTGCTCGAACTGTTCCCGTCTGGACTGGGGACGCCCGCTCATCCTGCGTCCGTTGAAGGCCGAGAGCGATTCGGATATGGCCGCATTCAGAGACTCCAGCGAGTGGAATACAAGACCCTCGATGTCAGCGTAGACGGATCGGTAAAGCAGCTTCACGGCATTCTCCACCAAGGCCTTGTCCTTTGGATGACGTACCCGTGTGGGGTATACGGTACGTCCGTAGTGTTCGGCAAATGCCGCAAACTCCTCGTTGATTACCGGCTCGTTACGGTCGCTGCGGGTTACCGCCGATTTGAGGTTGTCTGGTACGATCGCCATCGGAACCCCGCCGTAAAAATGAAGCGCGTTCTCACACGCCTTAATCAAGTCCTGCCTTGACTGGGACCAGACCGCCTCACAATAGGTATAGTGGCTGCACGGAAGTATGGCCACGAACACTTCAACGCTGCGACATTCACCGCTTTCACTGTCAACGACTTCCAGTTTGTCACCGGCGAAGTCGATATACATCTGGTCTCCGGCATAATGCTCGACATGGCCTACGACATGTGTCACCATACGGTAACGCATGAGATAGTTGCCGAAACTGGCATGTCTGTATCCGTCAGGATGGATCTCGCGGTACTCTTCGTACAGGGTTTTCACTGTTACGCCTCGGCGGCTAAGCCGGGCAGCATACTCAGGAAGGAGCGCCTCAAGCTCAAGCTGGCGTTGTGACGGTTCCCTGTTACGGCCAACACCTTCAGAGAACATTTCCTGGATGCGAGCGGAAGGCATGGCGGCCAACTCCTTTATCGGTATACCACACTCTTGAAACAGGCGCACATATCTGCGCACCGTGTTGCGGGAAAGCTCAAAGCTCCTGCTTATCTGCTTTATCCCCATCCCCAATGCGTAACATTGGAGGATGTTTGCTATCTTTGTTGTCATAGTAGAAATGATTTTATCCCACCGGTCAAGACGGGAATCAAATCTACGAAAAATCCCCTGCCGGGCATTGTCAAGCAGGGGTATTTTTATATTGGAATCAAGGGGTAGGATTATTTTAGCACAAGGGGGCAGAATCGCTTGGTTTTAGGGGGCAGCTTACACTGGATTTTCCAGTATGCTCTGAAATGTATTTTTTTAATATTTCAAGCAATGGATGAGTGATAAAGAACCTATTTTTTGTCAGTTGCTCAACGATTGAGTAACCAATTTTATTGACCATCAATTTTCTGACTTTTTATTAAATTTGCTTGGACTTACATTGTAATATTTCTTAAATACTTCTCGGAAGTATTTTGCATCCGAGAATCCAACCATGTCAGCAATCTCTGTTACCGTATGTTCGCCTTGTTTTAGCAATTGTGCGGCATGTTGCAAACGTATCATCCGGATATAATCAGCTGGAGCGTAACCGGTCAATGCCTTTAATTTGTTGAAGAAACTTGTACGGCTCATGTGATGCTGACTACTGAGTATGTCTACATTGAAGTCCGAATTTCCCATGTTATTCTCTATGCATTCCTTGACAGAGGCTATGAATTTCCAGTCCAAGGTATTGGTGCAATTGACTGGAAGAGTTTGTTCTCTATCTTCAATGCTGTTATAAACTTGACGGAGTAAAGTACGATTTGCAAGTATGTTTTTGACCGTTGCTTTGAGTATCCCTACACTGAAAGGTTTGGTGATGTAGGCATCCGCTCCGATTTCCAGTCCTTCGAGCATATTTTTTTCATCTCCCAGTGCAGTCAGCAAAATGACTGGAATATGAGATATTTCAAGATCACCTTTTATAGCTGAGCAGAGTTCGTCTCCGCCCATTTCGGGCATCATTATATCGGATATGACGAGATTTGGGTTAAACTCCCGTATTATGACAAGTGCCTCCTTTCCATTCGGGCAGGACTGGACATTATAACTCGTTTTGAACATATCAATAAGATAATTGCGCAAATCATCATTGTCTTCTACTATCAGGATACGTTGTAAAGAGCCGTTTACTTGGGATGTTTCCATGGATAACCCTGAAGTGCCATCAGGTACGATGGTCTCCGAACATTCATTCGGTGTCTTGGGGGAGATAAATTTTGCTTTATGTAGATGGCTGTTCCCTTTCGGGAAAGTAACCTGCACGCAAGTGCCTTCATGCTCAGTACTTTGAATCTGAATCCTGCCTTTATGTAACTTGACCAGTTTGTATACCAGCATCAGACCGATTCCGCTACCTGTCACTTTTAGGTTAATGACATTACTACCCCGGAAACAATTCCTGAACAGTTTCTTCTGTTCGCATGAGGGAATGCCGATTCCGGTATCTTTCACTTCGATGCTCCAGGAGTTTCCTTCCTCGCAGGCATAAATGTGTACGCTGCCACCTTCAGGTGTATACTTCAATGCATTTGACAGGATATTCTTCAGAATAGATCCCATCTTGTCACTGTCAAACCATACATTCAAATAGTCGAAATTGCTTTCGTAAACAAACCTGACATGTTTCATTTCGGCATATTTGCGGAAAGTAGCACAAACATTATCCATATAGGAATTCAATTCATATTCAGAAACATAAAGGGTGGAAGAGTAGACGTCTACCCGTTCGAAATTTATCAGGTTGGTCGCCAGCTGAAGCAATGCATTCACATTTTTAAGAGCCATATTTATATGCGGCAATGCCTGTTCCTTCACCATACGGTTTTCTATGACTTCCTCCAGCGGAGCTTTTATTAATGTAAGTGGAGTACGTATATCATGGGCTGTATTAATGAAGAATCGTGTTTTTTCATCCGAAACCTTCTTCTGTCTGTGCAGTATGATGATACGGAATATGATAACCATAACCAACACCAGTAGGATTGCATATCCAGCCATAGCCCATACACTGGCCCATGCCGGAGGTGTTATGACAATCTGAATGCTCCTTGTTTCATAGGTCTTGTACTTTTCTTCATTGGATATGGCACGAATCTGTAATGTATAACTGCCGGGAGGCAGATTTCTTACAACAATTCGATTGTCTAGGCTCGGACGGCTCCACTCTTTATGAAAACCGTCAATCTTCCATGAATAAAGAATGTTGGAAGGATAATCATAATTAATGGAAGCTACATCAAGAGAAAAGGAGTTTTGTCCGTAGGCCAGTTCCAGTCGGTCGGTCTCGTCAATATCCTTTTCCAGCGGAGAACCGTCATCGCCCGGATAAACGGGATGATAGGCTATCATAAAATCGCGTAGTAATAGACGTGAGTAATGCGGTTCCGGTATTTGTATGTCTATCGGAAATCTGACAGCCCCGTCATTTCCACCAAAAACAAGTGTATTTTTGCTATAGGTTGTAGCAGAGCCGGTATTGAAATTGACACTCATCAATCCTTGTTCCCGCGTCCAATTGCGGAAGGAGTGCTCTCTAGGTGAATAAATAGTAATTCCGTTTTCCGTACCCATAAGGAGACTCTCGTCCTGACGCGGAAGAATAGTATAGATATTGTCGGAAATCAGCGCACAATTGTCTGTACGGTACTGATGGATGAACTTCTTTTTATTAATGTCATATACAAGCAAGCCAGCTCCACGGGTACCGATATATAGAATGCCGTCGTTTCTCTGGTATAGAGCGCATATATAGGGAGATTCAATGGGTAGGTCAACATACTGATAAACTCCCGATTCCTTGTCAAGCTGGTAGAGCCCCATTCTTGTACCAATCCACATCTGCCGGGTGTCTTTTTCCTGAATGGTAGTGATGGAGTTTACTCCCGGATATAGACGCACACTTTTTGTCTCAAGATTGATGCGCTTCAAATGATGATATCCACCGGACCAGATATCACCGCCCGAATCTTTCTTAATGTCAAATATATATTGGTCAGGGCGTACTCCTGCAATAGCAGCAGGAGAAAGATGGCTAATCTTAAATCCTTTCCTCTTTTCTATCTTGCAAATGCCTGACATAAAACCGCCGGCCCATATCACTCCGGGAGAGGCTTCACACAGTGCCAAAAAGATGTGATTCTCATCATCCGGTACCGGATCAAAGGAACTAAGGAACGAGCGCCATTCTTTTGTATCGGTCTGATAAAGACTGATACCGTTGCTGGTTGCAAACCAGAGGTCACCGTCACTGTCTTCCAGTACATCATGAACCTGATCGTTCACCAGTGAAAGACTGTTGCCAAGGGAATGCCTTATCAGGTCGTAACTTCCATAGCGGTTGTTCCGGACGGTAATTCCGGTAGGATAATTGGGAAGCCAGATGCGTTCCTCCTCATCCACATAAATATCATTGATATTGTTTCCGTTCATCCCGTTATAACTATTATAATCAGCTGTTATATAGGGCTCACTCATGCATGTATTCATATCCAGTTTATATACACCTTTCCCACCCGTGGCTACTAGAAGTTCATGGGCATTCAAAGCAACGATCCGGTTTATCTCTACATTGTTGGGTGATTGACAAGGGATGACTTTTCCTGTTTTCCCCACGTCATATATAAGTATTCCCTCTTTATAGTTTCCCACAAACAGTTGTTTTGAAACAGCATGGTAGTAGAGTTCATGTACTGATGTGCCGATGCCTTCCATCATTTTATCAGGCATTATATTCAGTTTTCCCTTTTCTATCCTGGCATGAAACAGGCCACTTCCTGTACCGATAAAGAAATGGTTGTCATCCGTCTGTTCAATGGCAGTTATTTCACCGTTGACTGGTGTCGGCATATGCAAAGTCGTTCCGGTACGGATATCATACCATGTAATACTATCTTTATAACATAGCCAGATGCGGTCGCTCTTGTCCAAATAACCGTAATTTAGAAATGCCTGTGGTTTATTTCTGATCAGTTCCGGATGTACGTAGGCCAGTTTGAATTTATCATGCTGTGAATCATATCTGAAAATACGACCTTTCTGACCGATTACCCATAATATATTCCCGCTGTCCATATAGAGCCAGTTCAAAGCAATTCGTGAGTCCAGCTTTATACTGTCGTCTGAAAAATTGTAATGCTTGATATATTTTCCGTCATAGCGGTCTACCCCTTCCTGGGTTAGAAACCACATATATCCCCTTCGGTCTTTTTGGATATAATATATTTTCTGGTTGCTCAGGCCGTTTTCCAGTCCTATGTACTTATAAACCTGGCACCTGCTTACGGAGCTACTGATGAAAAGGACAGTAAAAAGAAAAATTCGTCTAATGTTTAAAGATATTTTCATATTTCTCGCAAAAGATTCAAAAAATACATCTGCAAAATTATAAAATATTAGTTAAATATCCACCAGAATGAATGAATTTTGTTTCATTAGCAGTCTAATAACATTTGCGTTTCGGAAAGTTTAGCAACAAGAAACAGGCGATTCGTCTATTTCTATTCTTTTATCTGAATAAAAAAACTTATATTTGTCATTACAAACAGGCAATATCATTACCCAAACAGGGATCTAAAAACTTATTTCAAATATTTTTTTATCGAAACTGATTATGAAAACAATTCATCTTGTGGTGGGAATCGTATTGACATTGATGTGTATCCTCTTTATGGGATTCCGGGAGATAGGCCGTTATCCGGATAAAATCTGGCTTCATCGTTGTAATTCGATGGAGAAGTTATATGAGAAGCATCTGATTTATCCGAATATAGAAGTCGATCTCATTTTCCGTGAGAATCGGAAATTTGATGTAACGCATGATGCTGATACCAGCTTCAATCTGAGTTTGGCATCTTATTTTTCTTTTATGAAAAAGGAAAAAGGTAAAATGTGGCTGGATATAAAGAATCTGACTTCTGAGAATAGAATAACGGCACTTTTAAGTTTGAATAAGTTAATGGAATATTTTCAGATAAAGAAAGAACGGTTGATTATAGAAGGGCAAAATTGGAAAGCTTTGGAAGTCTTTACTCAAAATGGTTACTATACTTCATATTATATACCTTATGATGATCCGGATGATTTAAGTAGAAAAGAACAGAAGTGCTTTATTAAGGGCTTGCAGGAAATTGTAGATAGAAAGGTTGTGAGTGCTTTGTCCTTTCCCGGATGTTGGTATACTGAGATAAAAGAAAGTTTGAATCGTTCTATAGATCTATTAACTTGGGAACATCGTAGCAGTCAGTTACAACTTTTGTTGTCTTCCGTAGGACGCGAGATGCTCTTCGATCCGCAGTTAAAGGTGATACTGGTAAAAGATAAAGGAAAATATCACCGATAATTCATACTATGCTTATGGCTTTCCCGGAAAAACTAATCAAGAAGCTTATCAATCTGTCTCATAGACACATTTTGTTCCTCGTCGGAACGTATCCGCAATGAGAGGCTAATCCTTCATAAATGCCATCCGAAAGGTAGAATCACGCTAATACTTATAGATGAAGTTCTGGGTCTGTAACTTGCTCTGAGAGAAGCAATCGTTTTTCGGTTTCGCGATAAAACAATCGACAAAGAAAACTGTTTATTTAGCATGATTCTAAATTAAAAACGGATATATTATGAGTAAAACAGTTGATTTGTTGGGACAACAGGCAGAATATTACCTGAACCATACGTGTAAGACAATAGATAAGAAATTAATTCATGTTCCTGGACCTGATGTGATTGATAAAATCTGGGTGGATTCTGATAGAAATGTGCGTACCCTTAATAGCTTACAGGCTTTGTACGGGCATGGACGTTTGGCGAATACCGGGTATGTATCCATTCTGCCGGTCGACCAGGATATAGAACATACAGCCGGAGCATCATTCGCTCCTAATCCAATCTATTTTGATCCTGAAAATATAGTGAAACTGGCAATCGAAGGAGGTTGCAATGCAGTTGCATCCACATTTGGTATATTAGGGGCTGTTGCCCGTAAATATGCCCATAAAATACCTTTCGTTGTAAAACTGAACCATAATGAACTGCTTACTTATCCAAACTCTTACGATCAGGTGATGTTTGGAACCGTAAAAGAAGCATGGAATATGGGTGCGGTAGCTGTTGGTGCTACTATCTATTTCGGTTCGGAGCAAAGTCGTCGTCAGATTATTGAGATATCACAAGCTTTTGAATATGCTCATGAGTTGGGTATGGCAACTATTCTCTGGTGTTATCTCAGAAACAATGATTTTAAGAAGGATGGCACAGATTTTCATGCGGCAGCCGACCTTACCGGACAGGCCAACCACATCGGAGTGACTATCAAGGCTGATATTGTAAAGCAAAAACTTCCTTCCAATAATGGCGGATTCACAGCTATTCACTTTGGTAAAACGGATGAAAGAATGTACTCTGAACTCGCAACTTCACATCCTATCGACCTTTGCCGCTACCAGGTTGCTAATGGATATATGGGGCGTGTCGGTTTGATTAATTCCGGCGGTGAATCTCATGGGGAATCGGATTTGCGTGATGCTGTTGTTACGGCGGTTATTAATAAACGTGCCGGTGGAATGGGATTGATCAGCGGACGGAAAGCATTCCAAAAGCCAATGGAAGAGGGCATTCAATTATTGAATACCATTCAGGATGTTTATTTGGATTCTTCAATAACGATTGCATAAAATATTTAATCAGTATAGAAGATAAAAGTCTTCTATACTGATTATTTTAATGTAAAAGTGAATTTCTGAGCTGTTGCCAGAATCGGAGTTTATATCCAGTTAACCTTGAGTATATTTTCCATCCATGGTAACCGTATGAGTTTGTATGACCAGGGAGTGCTATCTAATAATATATCGTATGTATGTCCTTCTACCTTTATTTTTATACGCGATACCCGCTATACTTATTAATTTCTTCAACAGCATGAGAGTTTTACCCTCAGCTTCTTTAATGAAAAATATCGCAATGTTCTGCGTATATGCGGTACAATGTCAGGAAGGAATATGGATCTGGCCGAACCTTATAAATCAAAAATCATAGAAGAAGCTTATAAAAACGAACCTTCCAAACATCAAATGTTTATCTCAGAAATCGTCAATATTTGGATTAAGAAATAATATTCAACGAAATTTTGGTCAATTATTCCTTTTCATTGGTAAAAGACCAAAGTGTTTTTGGCCAATTCTTGGAATTCATAGTCTTTTCTGTATATTTGCGCCCGCATTTTCTTAAGTATCACTTATATATAATTGTCCCTATAATCAGAATTAACTAAACGAGGCAGAGCTTATGGAGAAAATAAACGCAGTAATTACGGGAGTCGGAGGATATGTGCCCGATTATATCCTAACCAATGATGAGATTTCTAAAATGGTCGATACCACCGATGAATGGATTATGGGGCGTATAGGCATAAAGGAAAGGCGTATTCTGCATGAAGAGGGACTGGGAACTTCGTATATGGCCCGCAAAGCTGCCAAACAGTTAATGCAACGTACGAATTCTCAACCGGATGAAATAGATCTGGTGATTGTCGCTACTACCACTCCTGACTATCGTTTACCTTCTACAGCTTCCATCTTGTGTGAGCGACTGGGATTGAAACGTGCTTTTGCTTTCGATGTACAGGCAGTTTGCAGCGGTTTTCTGTATGCGCTGGAGACGGGAGCTAACTTTATTCGTTCGGGAAACTACAAGAAGATTATCGTGGTAGGGGCTGAGAAAATGTCTTCAATCATAGATTATACCGATCGTGCTACTTGCCCTATTTTCGGTGATGGTGCGGCAGCCTTCATGCTGGAACCTACTACGGAAGATTTAGGTGTAATGGATTCAGTATTGAGAACGGATGGTAAAGGGCTACCTTTCCTACATATTAAAGCGGGTGGTTCTGTATGTACTCCTTCCTATTATACGCTAGATAATCACATGCATTACATTTATCAGGAAGGGCGTACGGTTTTCAAATATGCCGTAGCTAATATGGCTAATGCTTGTGAAGCTGTCATTGAAAGAAACCATTTAAGTAAAGATGATATTGACTGGGTAATTCCCCACCAGGCCAACCAGCGCATTATCACTGCTGTAACGCAACGCTTGGAGATTCCAACCGAGAAAGTGATGGTTAACATCGAGCGTTATGGTAATACGAGTGCTGCCACACTTCCGCTTTGTATCTGGGATTTTGAAGATAAGCTAAAGAAAGGCGATAACCTCATCTTTACAGCGTTTGGGGCAGGGTTTGCCTGGGGTGCTATTTATGTAAAGTGGGGATATGACGGAAAAAAGGAATAGTAGCCTGGGTTACTATTTCCTATAACTTTTCTTATTATAACAACCCGAATATACAAATAGTTTATCCTATCACCTTTTGCCAAGCCTTCATTTTATTTCTTTTTTTGAGTATCATATATATTGAAGTTATTATAAAATATTATCTTTGTGGGGAATCATTGCATGACAACACATTGTTAACCATACAATAACTTAAAAAACAACCAACGTATGAATCAGGAACTATCGATGAGCGCCAACCAACTGGTGGCTGCTCTTCAAAAACCGGCTTCCGAATTTACGAAAGCAGACATTATTTCTTATATCAAGGAGAACGATATCCGCATGGTGAACTTCATGTATCCCGCAGCAGACGGGCGACTGAAAACATTGAATTTTGTCATTAACGATGCTGCTTACCTTGATGCCATACTGACTTGCGGTGAGCGTGTGGACGGGTCAAGCCTTTTCCCGTTTATCGAAGCGGGCAGTAGCGACTTGTATGTAGTGCCGCGTTTTTGTACAGCCTTTATCGATCCTTTTGCTGAAACTACAACACTTTCCATGCTGTGCTCTTACTTCAATAAAGATGGAGAACTTCTGGAAAGTTCACCGGAATATACGTTGCGTAAAGCTTGCAAAGCCTTTACTGATGTAACCGGAATGGAATTCCAGGCTATGGGCGAATTGGAATATTATGTGATATCAGAAGATAGTGGACTGTTCCCTGCCACTGACCAACGTGGCTATCATGAATCTGCTCCTTATGCTAAGTTCAATGATTTCCGTACCGACTGTATGCTGTATATTGCAAAGGCGGGCGGACAGATCAAATACGGGCATTCCGAGGTAGGTAACTTCACGCTTGACGGTAAAATCTATGAGCAGAATGAAATTGAATTCCTGCCGGTACGTGCGGACCTGGCTGCCGATCAGTTGATGATTGCGAAATGGGTTATCCGTAATCTGGCTTATCAATACGGGTATGACATTACGTTTGCTCCGAAAATTACAGCCGGAAAGGCCGGTTCAGGATTGCATATCCATATGCGTATTATGAAAGACGGTCAAAACCAGATGTTGAAAGATGGTGTACTTTCTGAAACTGCCCGTAAGGCTATTGCGGGAATGATGGAGCTTGCACCTTCCATTACAGCTTTCGGTAATACGAATCCTACTTCTTATTTCCGTTTGGTGCCGCATCAGGAAGCTCCGACAAATATTTGCTGGGGTGATCGTAACCGTTCTGTATTGGTACGTGTTCCGCTGGGATGGTCGGCAAAGACAGATATGTGTATGCTGGCTAATCCGTTGGAAGCTCCCAGCCACTATGATACTACACAGAAACAAACTGTGGAAATGCGCTCTCCGGACGGTTCTGCCGATTTGTACCAACTGATAGCCGGATTGGCCGTAGCATGTCGTCATGGTTTTGAAATTGAAAATGCTTTGGAGATTGCAGAAAAGACCTATGTGAATGTGAATATTCATAAGAAGGAAAATGAAGATAAGCTGAAACAATTGGCTCAACTCCCTGATAGCTGTGCCGCTTCTGCCGATTGCTTGGAAAAACAGCGTGCTATTTTCGAAGAGTATCATGTATTTAGTCCTGCAATGGTTGATGGAATTATCAGTAAATTGCGTTCCTATGAAGATCGTACCTTGCGTAGTGAGGTACGTGACAATCAGGAGGAAATGCTAAAACTGGTTAATAAGTATTTCCATTGCGGATAAAGCATAATTTGTAGATAAAGAGTTAGGGTAGTGCCTTTAGTATTACCCATAATAAAGTAGAGCGGGGATGTATCTAAAAAGATAGTCCCCGCTCCGTTTTTTATATAGAGTTTTTGTGTTTCTGTTTTTACTTAATATATACTTGCCGATTGAATAACTATCTTTTCTAACAGCTCCTGCATTTTCCCTATAACCGGTTTTTTATCAAGACCGTATTCTGCACCCATCACTCTCATTTGCGGGAAAGTAGCCCATACACTACCGTTCTTGTCTTCCCAGACAGATATCTTCAGTGGTAATTCAATGGAGATGCTGGGATTTTCCTGCATTAATTGGGTTCCTACCTTGGGTGAACCGAAAACGATAACTTGGTTCGGACGAAGTTCAAGACCTACCTCTTCAGCATTTTTGCCATGGTCGAATTTGGCGAATACAGGTATCCCCATAGCTTTCAGAGTCTGTTCGATGCGGGCCATTGTTTCTGCTACGCTGAATTGGCTTTCGTAGGTATAGAGCAGGTTATCATTGGCACCTGTTCCCATCTTGTTGCTATCGAAGGCAGCAGCAATTTTGCGTCCCAGGTTTGTCAGGTCAACTCCTTCTTTGTTGGCAAGCAGAGTTACGCATACCAACTCTGATGCATCCGTAAAGCGGCTCAGAAAAGCTGAATGTCCCGATACGCTTCCTTTTATATCCATCAGACCTTTGTGGTTGTAGAACTGCCAGCCGGCTATTGCAGGAACCATCTTTCCATTTGCCAGTTTTGTAGGCTTATAGATCATGTCCCGGTTTCCCGGTTTAGCTATCAGTACACCTCCGGCAAGGCCGATGTCCCAATGGCTGACATTTTCGGCAGAAGCCCATATATCAGAAAAACCTTTCATTGAGGAGGAGCTGATAGCAGGGGCGACAACTAATTTACCATCCTTTTCTATATATCCTGTAGCCGTCTCTGACGGGTTGATGTAGTCTTTATCTTTCTTGAAAATCTGGTGTACATTGGCAGTCGTTGTAACATCTTCTTGTTTTACTCTGGCTAAATCTTCTCCGAAATAGGTCTGTTGCAGACCGAGGTAATCTATCTGATACTTCTTCACGAAGTTGTGATACGACATCTTGCTTACTTTCTCAATAATAGAAGTCAGCAACAGAAAGTTTGTAGCACTCTGTTTTACATCTGTACCCGGTTCAAAAGCCAGTGGAATAGCTTCTATCGTTTTCATCAGTTGTTCGGGTTGGTAATCGGCGGATACGCTAAAACCCTTTTGCGAACGGTAGTCGGCAATGCCCGAACTATGTTGCATCAGCTGGAGGATACTGATCTTTTTCCAGTTCTCCGGAATATCCTTGAGGTACTTTCCAATAGCATCGTTCAGGTCCAGTTTGTCTTTCTCATATAGCTGCATGATGGCTACTGCCGTGAAGCCTTGCGAAATAGGACCGATGGGCCAGAGTGTTTTTGCTGCTGCCAGATTTCCTTTTTCGAAATCTGTTACTCCGTAGCCCACTACACGCGGGATGTAAGGTGCCTGTACAATGGCGAGGGTCATACCTGGTATGCCCTGTTCTTCCATAAACTCGTAAATCATTTGATCGATAGCTTTTCCCTGATAGGCTACATGCACATTGCCTCTGCCTTCCTGCGGCAGTTGATTTTCATACTTCTTCATAATTGTTCCTCCGTCTTGTGCTAAAATCGTTCCCGAAATCAGCAGACCTGCTAATGTTATTAATTTCTGTTTCATATTATTTTCCGTTAGAGTTTTATTCTTGTTTTCTGATGTTGCAAAGGTAGGCGGTTCCGTTGGGGTGGGGGATAACGATATCACACGTATAGTTTGCAATTATTCCCGATTTCAGTGAATCGCTGCTTTTTCATGAAAGAATACTGGTTCAGGCAAAACAATATCCCTAAAAGGGTTTGCTTTTCCAGTTGATTTTAATAGATTTGTTGTTTATTCAATAAATTGATTATAAAACAGGGCTTTATGACATCAGATCTTCTGCCTTGATACGGAAGAGGTTGAATAAATGCACAAAACAATTACTGAACCATAAAGAATACACCATGTCCGAAATTGCGAACTATTTCCTTTATAGAAATGCCGAAGGCGAAACCGGATTATCCGCTAACAGTATTGACGATCTGAATCTGGATGACCTGTTTGCCGAAATAGATTATTGTCATTCCAGCATAGGCAGACAGTACTTGTATTATCTTCTGCTATCGGATAAAACCTCCGGTATGGAAAAGCAGGAAGCACTTCTGTCTTCATTGGCAACTCATGCGGAATTGCGTACTCTTTTAAGCAATGCACTGAAGGAACTGGATAAACCGGATGCTTATTCCATCGTATCCATTCTGGAAAATGATAATACAGGGATTGGTGCCAAGGAGATGGCTCTTATTAATGTCTGCCGGTTTCTGCCTTTGCTGTTTCTGGCTCTGATGCTGCTCACTCATTCGGGAGTGTTTCTTACTTTATTTGTTTTTTCATTTGTGGCGAATGCAGTGTTGCACTATCGTAATAAGGCGAAAATCCAGAGATACTTTTTCTCCATACCTCAACTTCTGAAAATGATAAGACAGGCGGGAAAGCTGGCGCAGAACAAGGAGTTTGTCTCTGTAGATCCTTCTATCACGAATGACCTGAAGGCTGTAGAGGGGCTGAAGAAGTATATCTCTTATTTCCGTTTCAACCTCAGTCTGGATAACGACATGGCTATTATGTTTTATATGGTAGCGGAATTAATCCGGGTATTCTTTCTCCACGAAGCGTATGCGGTAGGCAGAACTTTTCATCTGTTGAAGGAGAAGGCGACGGCTATTCACAATGTTTACCGCTTCATAGGTTTTCTGGATTCCATTTTGTCTGTTGCCATCTTGAGGGAGGAGCTACCTTATTATTGTCTGCCGGGAGATAACAGGGCAGGGGAGCGATTGCGTACACAGGCTGTGTATCATCCTCTGATAGAAAACTGTATTCCGAACGATATGGTACTACATGAGAAATCGGCATTGATAACCGGTTCGAATATGGCAGGTAAGACCTGTTTCATGCGTACGATAGGAGTGAATCTGTTGGCAGCGAAAGCACTTCATACCTGTTTCGCAGAAGTCTTTGAGATAAATACCGGAATTTCTCTTCTATCTTCCATCCACCAGGGAGATAACTTGATGGAGAATAAGAGTTACTTTATGCAGGAAGTGACGACTATCAAGAATTTCGTAGATGAAAGCGGTCATGGGAATTATCTCTTCCTGCTTGATGAATTGTTCAGAGGAACCAATACCAAGGAGCGGATAGCGATTTCAAAAGCTGTGCTTTCCTGGCTGGTGAAAAGTGATAATGTGGTATTTGTATCTACGCACGATCTAGAACTGGCCGATATGCTGGAAGATGAATACGAATTATACTATTTCAGCGAGTCGGTGAAAGATGGTATCCTGTCTTTCGATTACAAGTTGAAACGCGGAATTGCGACCGAGCATAATGCAATTAAGATATTGGAGATTTGCGATTATCCGGCTTCATTGGTGAGTGAGGCTCATTCAATCACAAATATATAATGAAAAACAGAGAGAATGTAGGTATGATCCTCCGCCTCCCTCTGTTTTTGCAATAATGAACAGATTGATTACTTCTTAGCTTCATCAGCCATAGAGTGCACTTTGCCTTTGATGTCATTGGCTTTTTCAGCAATGACAGACGTTTCATTGGCTACTCTGTCAGCGACTTTTTCTCCGGCATACAATGCCTTTTCTTTAGCAGATTCAATCAGGCATTCGGTATGTCCTTCAATTCTGTGCAGGGCATCGAATACTTCTGCTTTCATTTTTTTTGCTCTTGCACTGCGGGCAAAGCCATAAGCCAGTGCTCCAAAGATTGAACCTATTCCAAGGCCAATCAAAAAGTGAGAATCTTTACATGTCATAATTAAACAGGTTTAATGGTTAAAAACTAAATTAATGTTCTATTTTGGTCAGAGAACAGAGTGTACAAGGCATTAGTTCAACGGGGAGGGAAAGAATTACTACTATTTCACAATTTATGAGAATCAGGGGTTGAATTAACTCTTTCTTTTCCGTGATAAATCAAATTCAATACCTGATTCGTATAATTTATAAATATTCTCTTGTCGGATTCCTTTAGCTTTATCTTTGGCGCTCATAAACATTACTACTGCACGTACGTTCTGTGGTACAAGCAGTTTTTTGAATCATGTAATTAAAATCAATGCTTTATGAATGTAGAAAGAAAAAATGCGAAAGATGACTTACGGCTCTATATGCCGGAAGTTATCGGGATGCTGAAGCGGGAAGGAAAGTTCCCGGCAATGCATGTTTATGCTTGCACGCTGCGTTCCTATGAGAAGTTTTGTGCAGAGGAAAGATATCCGAAAAACACCACTGCTTCCCTGTCCATGCAGGAGATTTTCACCCCGGAGAGGCTGAAAGAGTATGAGGACTGGTTGGCTGGACAACAGTCCAGTCCGAACACGATCTCCACTTACATGCGTACGCTGCAGGCGGTGTACAATCGCTGGATGTCACCGGGCATAGAGGGGTACAATCCGGTGCTGTTCAAGGATGTTTATACGAAAGTGGAGTCGCGTACCAAGCGGGCGCTAACGGCCGAGCAGATGGAGCAACTCAGGAATACGGACTTTAGTGTGCTGACACTGCGTCAACAGCAAGTGCTTACCTACTTCCTGCTGATGTTCATGTTGCGCGGTATGCCGTTCATCGACCTGGCACACTTGCGGAAGTCGGATTTGAGAAATAGGCGCATCACTTACCGTCGGCACAAGACGGGGAAACTGATGGTGGTGGATGTGCCGCCCGATGCGATGAGGCTGTTGCAGAAGTACAGGGACAAGACGGATTCAGAGTATCTGTTCCCGTTGCTGCATGGTGGCTTGTTCATGGAGGAACATCACCACCGTTATCAAGAAACATTACGGCATTTCAACCGGGAGTTGGCGCGGTTGATGAAGCAGTTATTGCCCGGTGTTTCCGTAAGTTCATACACCGCAAGACATTACGAATTGTCTTTATCACTGAAATTGAATATTTTGCAAAGATTCGTTTCTTGATGGGTAACGATTTAGAAACGAGCGAAGTTCTATGTTCTACCCTATTTTACCTCATATTAAAGGAACGCCTTTTTACAGTGCAAAGATAGTGATTAGAATTGGGTTATAATAGATTTCAGCCTACAAATAGAGAACCCCATACATTTTTTATTGCTCAATTACTACTAACTTCACTAAAAATGAGTAACTTTGCAATCTAACAAGTATGAGCGTTACTATGGTTGTAAAAACAATAAAATTGACATCTTTATTTGTCAATACTGAAAATTACAGATTTGAGCCTCTAACTTCGCAAAAGGAAGCGATAGACAAGATGGTAGAGGATCAAGGGGATAAATTATATTCTCTTGTAGACGATATTGTAATCAATGGTCTTAGTCCAGT
>ERZ779762.736-NODE-736-length-20710-cov-2.218785_pt1 | contig 20710 bp, 20 predicted proteins | sample MGYA00511887_ERZ779762 | MGnify/ENA primary metagenome ERZ779762 (study PRJEB29588, sample SAMEA2163052) | human gut metagenome | biome: human gut; feature: human-associated habitat; material: faeces | place: Denmark | collected 2008/2010 ...
TGCTGCGGGCTACAGAGTTCCTGAGGATGTGTCCGTTGTGGGGTTTGATAATTACATGTATCCTGGAAGCTGCGATATAGGCGTGACCACATACGAGATCAATATGCAGGAGATGGCAGAGAGAACCATGCATAAGATTATAAAAAAGATATCCAACGAAAAATATACTGATGGCATATTTGTCGTGGATGGACGAATCGTGGTAAAAGATAGCGTTGCCAGAATAGAACGATAATGGAACGATAATAAAACTACATATCAATTGTAATGCAAATCGGAAATAGACACCGGTGCAGCCTGCTTGAAAGACAGCGGAGTTGTACCGGTGTCTTTTTTGAACAGATTTATAAAATGGTTTGTGTTCTCGATTCCAACCTGGGATCCGACCTCGTGGACGGACAGATCTGTTGTGAGAAGGAGCCTTTTGGCAGCATCGATCCTGCGACTGTTGAGATAGCGCATAGGTGATTCACCGAAGTGAAATGAAAATTCTCTGCATATCCTGTATCTGCTGATCCTGTAAGTTGCCTCGAGGTCATCAAGCGACATCGGTTCGGCGTAGTTTGTATCCATCTGATTCTTTATCGATAAAAGATAAGAAGGCACACAATCCATCTTCTTGGATGAGTTTTCAATAAATACACATAATTCGGTCAGGATATCATTAAACCATTTGGAAATTCTGAAAATATCGGTGGCAGACAACTCCCCCTGGAGTCTGCTTATCAGTGAAAGATGGCTCCAGAGTACAGAGGCTCCGGCAGAGTCCTTTTTATAATATATGGATTCGGGGAGAAACTCGTGATACAGGCGAAGTGGAGCTCCGAGGATGAATGCCTCGTAGAAACGACACTTGCCGTTCGTGGTGTATGTTATTTCTGATCCTGCCTCAAAAAGCGCGGCTGTATTCTTGGAATATGATGATTTGCTGCTGCCCGATGTTACTGTAAGAGTTCCTTCATATATATAGAAGAAATGGTAACACGGAATGAAAGAGAAGGTATAACTGCATGAATAAGCAAAAGAAATATCGCCGTTGGCCAGAAGATGAATCAGGCCATCGCTTGCCATTGATTCTTCATATGTAAAGAACGCACTGTGGAATCTTGCGTTCTCAATATCTTTCTGAATATTGTAACCTGACAGTACAGTGCAGGAAATTAATTCTTTAGCTAACATGCAAACCACCTCCTATCCATAATAATACAATTATTAAACAATCATCACAAGCTAAAAACGATATAAATTAGTGGCTAATTAGCTAAAAAAACAATAAAATGCTAATTAAAGATAAAAATATATAGATAAAATGTCTATATGATATTGAAAAAAAATAATGATAATGGTAAAATTAACGAAAAGTACAAAATACTGTGATTAAAAACAAAATTGAGTGATGACTAAAAAGTAAATTAATGTATACTTAATATAAAGTTAAAAACAAAGAAGGTTTTAAGGAGGACAAAACTATGAAATCAAAGCGTATTGCATGTATCGCAATGGCTGGTCTTATGGCAGCATCACTTGCAGGTTGTGGAGGCTCAGACAGCGATAACAAGGACACAACAGAGGCAACAAAGGCTGCCACAGAGGCAGCAGGAAGTGATTCAGCAGATGACACAACAGCTGATGCTGAGGGAATCAAGTCATATGCAGACATCCAGTTAGGAACAGACTTCACAGATCTTTCAGCGGAGATCAAGTTCTACAACAACAGAACTGATATGGACTCAGATGATTACGGCGGAAAGAACTGGAAGCAGTATCTTGAGGACTTCAACAAGGAGTATCCAAACATCAAGGTTGATGTTATCACAGATACAAACTATGCAGAAGATGCTCTTACACATCTTCAGTCAGGAAACTACGAGACAGTAATGTGTATCCCGGCAGTTGACATGGCAGACCTTTCAACATATTTCATGTCATTTGGCGATTATGATACAATGAGCAGTCTTGTAAATTACTCAAACAGATGGCTGTATCAGGGTCAGGTATATGGTGTACCTCTTACAGCTACAACACAGGGTATCGTATACAACAAGAAGGTATTTGCTGATGCAGGTGTAACAGATGTACCTAAGACACCAGAGGAGTTCATCGCAGCTCTCAAGGCAATCAAGGATAAGAATCCGGATTGTATTCCACTTTACACAAACTATGCAGCAGGCTGGACAATGGGAGCTTGGGATGATTATATCTCGATCACAGCAACAGGCGATGCTACATACAAGAACCAGAAGTTAGCCCATACAAAGGATCCATTCAAGAACTATGGCGACGATACACATGCTTATGCAGTATATAAGATCCTTTATGATGCAGTATCACAGGGACTTACAGAGGATGATTACTCAACAACAGATTGGGAGTCAAGTAAGGGAAAGCTCAACAACGGCGAGATCGGATGTATGGTACTTGGTTCATGGTCATACCCACAGATGGAAGCAGGTGGACCTAACGCAGACGATATAGGATACATTCCTTTCCCTATCTCAGTAAATGGTAAGCAGTACGCTTCATCAGGTGCAGATTACTGCTACGGTATCAACGTAAACGCTTCAGATGATGAGAAGCAGGCAGCTCTTGTATTTGTTAAGTGGATGACAGAGAAGTCAGGATATGCTTACAACGAGGATTCACTTGCACTTGTTCCTGGTTCAGAGTCAAAGATCTCATTCGATGGTGTTGACTTCGTTGCAGACGAGGCAGCTCTTGAGGGCGAGGAGGATTACCTCAACCAGCTCAACTCAGAGTCAGAGCTTAACGTAAGCAATGGTGGTAATGACAAGATCCAGGCCATCATCGAGCATGCTGCAAACGGCGACATGTCATTCGATGATATCATGGCTGAGTGGAACCAGAAGTGGTCAGATGCTCAGGAGTCATTAGGAATCGAAGTTACTGAGAAGTAATAAAGACTCTATTATAACAAGTAAGAATAAGCTACAGACCGGGGGGGGGATTGCCCGCCCCGGTTTATTAAAAAAGGCGGTGGAATGAGTATGGCTAACAAAAAACAATCCGGCTTTGGTAAATGGGCATCAAGCAGGAAGGGGCAGCAGGTTATAATATGCGCAGCCTTCGCAATTATCCCATTGCTTTTGCTATTAGTATTTACATATATACCATTCGGAGAGATGGTTAAATTTAGTTTCTACAAGATGAAATATACGACGCCTGTAGAAAAGAGAGAATTCGTAGGATTAGCAAATTATATCGATGTGTTCACAAGAAAAGACTGTTTCGGTGCATTAAAGCTCAGTTTGTATTACCTCGTAGGAGCACTTGTACAGTTAGTGCTTGCACTTTTCCTTGCAACTCTTCTGAGTTTCAGAGTAAAAGGTGGTAACCTTTTCAAGGGATTTATTTTCTTCCCTTACCTTATCAGCGGTATCGCTGTAGGTTTCATTTTCAAATTCTTCTTCACAAGAGGATTCGTGTTTGACTCAATCCTTCAGTTGTGTGGATTTAGCTTAGACAACCTTCCATACTGGCTCAAAGACCAGAGTGTCAACAACTGGACACTGGTTTCAACCTCGGTCTGGAGATACCTTGGACAGATGATGGTTCTCTTCATTGGAGCTATCATGTCGGTAGATGCAGAACTTTATGAGGCGGCAGAGCTTGATGGTGCAAATAAATTCCAGCAGTTTAGATATATCATACTGCCAAGTATCAAGACAATCGTTACATTAAATGTAATTTTAGCAATAACAGGATCACTCAGTGCTTTCGAGCAGCCTTTCGTTATCACAACAGGTGCAAACGGAACAGGTACTTACTTCATCATCATGAACAAGATAGCACATACAAGCCAGAAGGTCGGTCTCGCTTCAGCAATGGCCGTTGTACTTCTCCTTATCATACTTATATGTGCTGCGCTTCAGAAGCTGTTCTTTGAGTACATCTTCAAGGATTCAAGCTCAGATGATGAGAGTTATAAGGCAAAGAAGCTTCGCAAGAAACAGGAGAGGGATACCAAGAAATACATGAAGCAGATGGCTGCTTCTGCGAAGGGAGGCAAGTAACATGGCAAGAGGAAAGACAGATGTGCCAAGCATAGCACCAATAAAAGAAAAACGAACCGTTGGATATTATGTAAGAGGTTTCCTCAAGTACTTTGTACTCATATTATTCTCACTGTGTGCGGTTGTACCTCTTATATCATGTGTTACAACAGCCTTCAAGACAACAGATGAGTATAAGGCTACTTCAGTAATGAAACTTCCTGAAAGCTTTCTGAACTTCAGCAACTTTGTAAAGGCATTCGCGACTGCCAACATGGGACGTGCGTTCATCAATTCGGTCATAGTTATGATATGTGTACTCCTTGTGTCAGTAGTAATAGGAACACAGCTTGCATATGTGCTTAACAGATTCAAGTTCCCGGGAAACGGCTTTATCAGAACACTTTTCCTTGTGGCATCATTGCTTCCTGCAGTTGCTATGCAGGTTACAGTCTACAACATCATGGGTGATCTGAGATTCATAGATCACTTATATGGTTACATCATCATGAGCTGTGGTACAGATGTTATCTCGATCTACATCTTTATACAGTTTATGGAGAACATATCAGTATCTCTTGACGAGTCAGCTATCGTGGATGGTGCATCATACTGGACCATCTACTGGAAGATCATACTTCCACTTCTCAAGCCGGCTATCGTTACTGCTTGTATACTGAAAGGCGTTGTAATCTATAACGAGTACTACGCTGCAAACCTTTACCTCATAAGCCCGGAGATCAAGACAATGGCTATCTCACTTTACAAGTTCGTAGGACCTATGGGCAGCCAGTACAACCTGATATGTGCAGGTGTTATCATATCGATCATACCGGCACTTATAGTATTCATCTGCTGTCAGAAACAGATCTACAGTGGTATTACACAGGGTGCTGTAAAGGGTTAATAATTTATTAGAAGAAGAGAGTTCATGAATATGAGAAATGAAATTCAAAAAGAATTAATAGATGCTATCATCCCATTCTGGGAGGCCCTGAGGGATGATGAGTACGGCGGATTTTATGGGTATATGGATTATGACCTCAACCTTGATAAAAAGGCTGAGAAGGGTTGTATTCTTAACAGTAGAATTACCTGGTTCTTCGCAAGTGCGTATAAGGCACTCAAGGACCCGAAGCTTCTAGATGAAGCTGCTCATGGATATGAATTTCTGAAAGAATATTGTATAGACAGGGAATATGGCGGAATATATTGGTCCATGAATTACGATGGTTCACCCAAAGATACGACAAAACACACCTACAATCAGGCATTTAGTATATATGCCTTATCCGCCTATTACGAAGCTTCCGGTGATTCGGAAGCTTTGGACCTGGCCCTGCAGCTTTTCCATACAATAGAAGAGAAATGTACTGACGAAGGTGGTTATCTCGAGGCATTTACAAGAGAGTTCAAGCCAGAGTCAAATGATAAGCTTTCTGAGAATGGTGTTCTCGCAGAGAGAACAATGAACACATTGCTCCATGCACTTGAGGCTTACACAGAACTTTATAAGGTATCCAAGGATTCCAAGGTAAAGGAGCGCCTGGAATGGCTGCTCGATGTATTTGCTGATAAGGTATACAATCCGGAGCTTAAGAGACAGGAAGTGTTCTTTGATAAGGATTATAACTCTCTGATCGATCTGTACTCATACGGACATGACATTGAGACATCATGGCTTCTGGACAGGGCGACCGAGGTGCTTGGAGAGGCAGAGTACACAGAGAAGATCACAAAGATAACAGATATCCTTGCGGAGCAGATATATGAGCTTGCTTTCGATGGACATTCAGTTCTGACAGAATGTGAAAAGGGCGTGCCTTACACGGTAAGAGTATGGTGGGTTCAGGCGGAATCAATAGTAGGATTTATAAATGCTTATCAAAAGTCGGGTGATAAGAAGTATTACGAGGCTGCTGAGAAGGTGTGGGAGTACATAAAGGAATACTTCATAGACAAGAGACCGGGATCAGAGTGGTTCTGGGATCTGAATGCGGATGGAACACCAAGAGTCGGACGTCCTATAGTTGAGCCATGGAAGTGCCCATACCACAACGGCAGAATGTGCCTTGAGATTATGAACAGACTCGCTGACGGCAAATAAATAGCATTCAATTGCTTTCAAATTATAAGGAGAATGCCTAAATGATGAATGAGAAATATTATGTAGAGCTTGACAAACTGAACAAGCTTCTTGAGAGAAAGAATAAGAAGACAGATTTCTATAATGGAATCTATGACAGATATGAGTACCCTGTACTCACAAGAGAGATGATACCTCTCACATGGAGATATGACTTAAACCCTGAGACAAATCCATACTTCATTGAGCGTCTCGGAGTTAACGCTGTCATGAACTCAGGTGCAATCTACCTGAACGGCAAGTATTATCTTGTCGCAAGAATAGAGGGAAATGACAGAAAGTCATTCTTCGGAGTAGCTGAGAGTGACAACGGTATCGATGGATTCCGTTTCTGGAATTATCCAATCCTTCTGGATGATGTATGTCCTGAGGAAACAAATGTATATGATATGAGACTGACACAGCACGAGGATGGATGGATCTACGGTGTGTTCTGTTCAGAGAGCAAGGATACAACTGTAAATGACCTCTCGGCAGCTGTTGCAGCAGCGGGTATCGTGAGAACAAAGGATTTAAAGCACTGGGAGCGCCTTGACAACCTCAAGACTCTTCGTTCCCCACAGCAGAGAAATGTTGTACTTCACCCTGAATTTGTGGATGGCAAGTACGCATTCTATACACGTCCAATGGATGATTTCATCGAGACAGGAAGCGGCAGCGGAATAGGATTCGGTCTCTGTGATGATATAGAGCATGCGGTTATAGACGAGGAGAAGATGACAAGTCTTCGTAAGTACCACACTATAACAGAGGCAAAGAACGGTGCAGGTGCACCTCCAATAAAGACAGACAAGGGCTGGATCCACATCGCACATGGTGTGAGAAACACAGCTGCCGGTCTTAGATATGTACTCTACGCATTTGCAACAGACCTCAATGATCCTTCAAAGGTTATCGCTGAGCCATCAGGAATGCTTATCGGACCTCGCGGCGAGGAGAGAGTCGGCGATGTATCAAACGTTGTATTCACAAATGGCGCCATCGTAAACGAGAACAACGAGGTGTTCATCTACTACGCATCAAGCGATACAAGAATGCATGTTGCAACAACAACAGTTGACAGACTCATCGATTATGTATTCAACACACCTTCTGATCCGGGAAGAAGCGTTGAGTGTGTAGCACAGAGATGTGAGCTGATCAGGAAGAACCTTGAGTTCCTTAAGAATGCAGACAAGTAAGAAAGTATAATATATGGGCTGCCAGATGAAACAGCACGTTGGTTAGTATGCCCTTTGCCTGTGCAGATACCATATAACGTGATAATAAAATAAAAAATCCGGCTAAGATGCCGGAAGAAAGAGGTACTTATGTCAGAAGTAAAAATGTTCAGCGAGCCTGTGCCAAACGTGCCATGGCAGGACAGACCGGCAAATGACAATCATGACGCTCCAATTTGGAGATATACAGAGAATCCTATAATAGGAAGAAACCCGGCAAAGGGTGTTGCAAGAATATTCAACAGCGCGGTAGTTCCATTTAAGGGAAAATTTGTCGGAGTATTTAGAGGCGAGCAGGTAAATGGAATTCCATACATCTACCTCGGAGAGAGCGAGGATGCTATCCACTGGAATATCAGCGAGGAGAAGATCAAGTTTGTTGATGAGAACGGTGAAGAGTTCATGCCTATATACGCATATGATCCAAGACTTGTAAAGGTAGAGGATACATATTATGCAATCTGGTGCCAGGATTTCTACGGCGCAGCGATAGGCATCGCAAAGTCAAAGGATCTCAAGACATTTGTGAGAATCGAGAACCCATTCCTTCCATTTAACAGAAATGCAGTTCTCTTCCCGAGAAAGATCAACGGTAATTTCGTGATGCTGTCACGTCCAAGTGACAGTGGTCATACACCATTTGGTGATATATTCGTAAGTGAGAGCCCAGACATGGTTTACTGGGGTAAGCACAGACATGTCATGGGCAAGAGCAGCGAGTGGTGGGAGTCACTCAAGATTGGCGGCGGTGCAGCCCCTATTGAGACTTCTGAAGGATGGCTGTTATTCTACCATGGAGTAGCGGGAACATGTAACGGTTATGTATACTCGATCGGTGGAGCAATCCTTGATATCGACAACCCATCGATCGTTAAGTATCGTTGTGAGAACTTCCTTCTCACACCGGAAGAGTGGTACGAGGAGCGTGGATTTGTTCCTAATGTATGCTTCCCATGTGCTACTATTCACGACAGCGAGTCTGGAAAGATCGCCATTTACTACGGTGCAGCTGACAGCTATGTTGGCCTTGCATTCACAAAGCTTGATGAGATCGTAGATTATATCAAGTCACACAGTGTGGTAACAACTTCTGATACCGAGATCGGTAGAAGATAGTTAGTTATAGATCGCTATGAGCCCCTACTCATACGCGGCAATTGTATTAATTTTTTCTCATTTCCCAAGGCGGTGCCCGCCGCCTTCGGGGCCCCTCTAAAAAGAAATGTAATGGCAGGTGATTGCCAAAACTTTTAGACTATGACAGCCTGGCAGTAAGCCGGGCTGAATTTGGTTCTGAGAGCTTTGGCAATCATATGACAGATTTTGGATCTAATAAGCCGGGAAAAGGACTCTGATGTATAGAAAAAAGGCAACAGATGCAATAAAATAACAGTGGCATACATTATCATGGAAATGACGAGTGAAGCAGTCATGGTCAGTGTAAAAATGTGATTTCTTCACCGTCTTATATAGAACAGGCAATTGGGGAGCGTTCCGAGCCAGACAAGTCGGATGTGTACACCGTACGGATATGCACACAATTGCCGTACGTCAAAAGGAGGAGAATGACAATGAACAAGGAAATACTTTTTTTAAATCCCGTGTTTACGCACAATATCTGGGGCGGTACAAAGCTCAGAGAAGAATACGGATATGATGTTGAGGGCGATGATATAGGCGAGTGCTGGGGAGTTGCGGCACATGAGAATGGCAACTGTACAGTGAAAAATGGCGAGTTTGCAGGTCAGACGCTTGCCGACTTATGGGACAGCCACAGAGAGTTGTTTGGCGGCATAGATGGTGTCAGATTCCCACTGCTTATAAAGATAATCGATGCAAAAGATGATCTGAGTATTCAGGTGCATCCGGACGATGCATACGCAGCAGAACATGAGAATGGTTCATTTGGTAAGATGGAGTGCTGGTATATTCTTGACTGCAAGGAAGATTCAACACTTGTAATCGGTCATAATGCAAGGACAAAGGAAGAATTATGTGATATGATCGAAGGTAAGAAATGGAAGGAATTTATCAGAGAAATCCCTGTTAAGAAGGGTGATTTCATTCAGATAGATCCCGGTACAGTACACGCGATCAAAGGCGGAATCACACTTCTTGAGACACAGCAGAACAGTGACATCACATACAGAGTTTATGATTATGACAGACTGAGCAATGGGAAGCCTAGAGATCTGCACGTAAAGCAGAGCATAGATGTTATAACAGTTCCTGCAAAGCCGGTTGAGGACAGCGTTATAAGTGTCAGGGCAGATAAGGCAAATGAACTTTGTGAGCTTATAAGCTGTAAGTATTACACGGTATACAAGCTGGATGTTGAGGGAAAGGCAGAGCTGAATGTGGGCGACAAGCCATTCCTTATCATGTCTGTAACCTCTGGAAGTGGAACAGTGGATGGAAACGCTATAAAGAAGGGTGATCACTTTATCCTGCCAAACGGATACAGCAATCCAGTATTTGAGGGCAATATGGAGATCGTGGCATCCACAGTCAGCAAGTAAGATCCCGCCTTTGGAAGAGAATGTCAAGGGGGATAGTTATGAAGAGAAAGACGATAGGTGTTCTGGTAGGTGGAATCACGGATGATTTTACGAGGCTGCTCTGTCATGGGGTTATAGAGAGAGCAAAGACACTTGATGTCAATATAGTTGTTATTCCGGGTAAGTTCCTTGACCGGGAATACTCAGAAACGTCAGATATATATTATGAATATCAGTACCAGACACTGTTCTCCTATGTTACAAAGGAGAATCTGGACGGCGTTATTGTTGCATCGAGTTGTATTGGCTGCTTTGCAACCAAGGAGCGTATCAGAGAATTTATGAAAAGATATCTGCAGATGCCGTGTGTGATAGTGGCTGCAGATGAGCCGGATCAGATTTGTGTCAGATATGACAATGGAGCAGGCATAAGAGAAGGACTCAATTACATGATTGAGGAACTTGGTTATACAAGAATAGGTATGATAGGCGGTCCGGACTCCAATTATGATGCAAAGGAGAGAAGGAGAACCTACATTGAGGCGCTTGAGGCTCATGGAATAGAGTTTGATCCGGAGCTTTATGTGGAGGGCAATCTTACATCGGAATCAAAAGAGGTTTTCAGAGATATTCTGGACAGAAATCCAGATATGCAGGGAGTGTTCTGCGTGAATGATTCCTGTGCATCTGGTTTTTATGAAGAACTTAAGGCGAGGGATATTCTGCCGGGAAGAGATATATCAGTCATGGGTTACGATGATATTGAGTGGGCTACACAGATATATCCGACGCTCTCGACTGTGCGCGCAGACGCGGGAAAACTTGGCTCAGAGGCTGTAAATCTTATGGTCAGGCTCATTGATGGCAAGCAGGTTGAGAGTAAGATACTTCCGACTGAATTTATCAGAAGAGATTCATTCTGTAAAAAAGGCGGATCAAGAAAACGTAGTAAGAATGTTATTGAGGGATATCTCTCAATGAACCATATGCTCTCAGAGCAGTGGGAAGAGCGGAATAAGACTCAGTTCAAGATGAAGACATTTATCCAGAAGGTCTTGAGCTTTGACAGAGGCAATGACAGGAGTTATGGAGAGATCCTTGGCACCATGGACTGGCTGGACATAGAGAATGCATTTATATTCTTATATAAAGAGCCAATAATACATCTGATCGGTGAGCCATTTGAACTGCCTGACCAGTTATATCTCAAGACTAAGGATCTTAAAGAGAAGGTCAGCAGTGTGATCACTGTGAACCAGAAGGTGTCATCATCAAATCTCTATGATTTTGAGAGCCTCGGTGTGGAAGGAGCTGGAATATATGTACTCTTGCCGCTGTATTCCAACGAAATACTCTATGGAGTTCTTCTGTGTGATCTCACGGAAGGAGTTCTGGTGAATGGGGAGTTTCTTGGAAACCAGGTCTCAGCTGCTGTCAAGATGATCAATCTGCTCAAGACGAACGAGGAGATCATGAAGCGCCTTGAGGAGAGTATGGCGATCCTGCAAAAAAACAACATTATGCTTGACAATCTGTCAAAACAGGATCCCCTTACAGGAATCATGAACAGACGAGGTTTCTTTGACAGATCATTACAGCTGCTCAAGGAATGTGAGGAGCAGAAAAGGACGGCTACGGTATTCTACGCTGATATGAACAGTCTCAAGATTATCAATGACAGATATGGACATGATGAGGGTGATTTCTCTCTTAAAACCATAGGAGATATTCTGATCAAATCTGTAGGCGATAATGGAATTGTAGGCAGAATAGGCGGCGACGAGTATTGCTGTCTTGTACTCGGCCTTAAGGACTCTGACGCTGCAGATGCATTTGCTGAGGAAGTATACAGTTCATTTGAGAAGTTTAATGAGCACTGTGATAAGCCTTATAAAGTGAGTGTATCGCTTGGAAACTGTCAGATCGTAGAATATAACAAGAAAGGTCTTCAGAATGCCATGACTATGGCAGATGAGAAGCTGTATGAGGTGAAGAAGTACAGGAAGAAGGATGTTGTTAAGGTTAAGAATTGATAATTTATATATTAAATAAAAGGTATGATCAGGTTGCGTTGAGTGCAGCTTGATCATACCTTTTTTTGTAAAATCTATGCTCCCAGAAAAAATGTCTAAAATGTATAAATACAGAAAAAATATCTAATAATACTTGTGTGATGCATATTGCGCATGGAGGTGTTATTGAGATGAAAAGAAATGATCATGGATGGAAGCTGGTTTCGGATTCTGGCTGCAGTCTGCTTGTGCCGGATGGACCGGATGGACTGGCTGGAATAGATATAGATATAGATCATGCTGAGGTTCCGTTTGTAATATCTGTTGATAACACAGATTATATAGACGAACCGGGTATAGATATAGAGAAGATGCTTGAACATATTGCAAATTGCCGGTCAGGCGGAAGAACTAGCTGCCCTTCACCCCATGCGTGGCTTGAGGCGTGGGGGGATGCGGAAAATGTTATAGCATTTACGTTGTCAGCTGCATTATCGGGAAGTTACAACAGTGCCATAGCTGCAAGACACATGGCGCTTGAGAAGAATCCCGGCAGGAATATTGCGGTGATAAACACATGTGGTGCCGGGGGGCTCCCGGAACAGCTGACAAATATAATATATGAAGGTATTCATGAAGGTGATTCATTTGATGCCATAGTAAGTGCTGCCGACAAAGCAGTGAGGGAGACGCAGGTGATGTTTGCCTTGGGGAGTCTTGACAACCTGATAAAAGCGGGCAGGCTAAATAAGTTTGTGGGGTATGCGGCTCATAGATTCAATATATCTGCAATAGGTGTAGCATCACCTGGTGGACGAATTGAACTCAGACACAAATTCAGAGGTATGAAGAAGATATATGGCAAGTTGATAGACACTCTCCGTGAGACGGGATTTGCAGGGGGAGAGCTGGTCATAAGCCACTGTATGAATGAGGATGGAGCAGAGAAACTGGGGCATCTTATCAAGGCTGAATGGCTTGACACGGATGTGAGCGTCGTACCTGCAAGCGGACTGTGCAGCTATTATATGGGAAAAGGCGGGATGATAATAACATATCGTGAGTAGACTGATGTGTAGATAAATCATATAAAATACTTGAAATAGACAAAATAATGGAAGGCTGGCATACCTTCTATTATTTTTTGTGTATTAACCTATTGACATAGTAGGTAAATGGGAATATCCTATTTTTGCAAGTCAGATATTGACATATTACGCCAAAAAAATGGCGGATGAGGGTGATGACTGGAATGACCGTGTATTTGCGGCTGGAATGTGATCACACTCATATGTAAGGAGGATTTACAGATATGGTGATTTCTTCAAAGGGAGAATATGCCCTGAGGGTCATGGCAGACCTTGCCATAAACCACGACGGCAGATTCATTCCGTTAAAAGAAATAGTTCAGAAAGAGGAACTGTCCCAGAAGTATCTGGAGAGTATAATGCGCATGCTGTCCAAGGCAAATCTGATAGAGGCAGCCAGTGGACATGGTGGCGGCTACAGACTCAAAAAAGCCCCTGAGGAATATACACTGTGGGAGATACTTGAACTCACGGAAGGTGGACTTGCTCCGGTGGCATGCATGAAGAATAGCGCAATGACCTGTGACAGATCCGGACAGTGCTACACTTTGCCGATATGGCAGGGACTGGCGGAGTTGATACAGGATTATTTCCAGGGTAAGACACTGGCGGATATAGCCAGAAATGTGGAATGAGCAGAGTAATTTGATACAAGCAAAAAGATAATTAAAGCGGGACAATTGAATCGCCGGATATAGAAGTGATAAAGCAATTGCCGGGCTTGGTATAAAAGGAGGCAGACTGATGTCAGATAAAAAATTATTGGAAGTTAAGAATTTACATGTTGATGTTGAGGATAAACAGATCCTTCACGGTGTGAACCTGGAGATCGGCAAGGGTGAGACACATGTACTTATGGGACCTAATGGAACCGGAAAGTCAACCCTTGGATATGCACTTATGGGCAATCCTAGATATACAGTCAGAGAGGGCGAGATATGGTTTGATGGTAAGAACATCACAGAAGAGGCTGTCAATGAGCGTGCAAAGGCAGGAATATTCCTCTCATTCCAGAATCCTCTAGAGGTGCCTGGTGTGACACTCAGCTCATTTATAAGAAATGCCCTTGAGCAGAAGACCGGCAAGAGAATCCGTCTCTGGGATTTCAAGAAGGAGCTTGAGAGAACCATGGAGATCCTTCAGATGGATCCATCTTATGCGGAGAGAGACCTGAATGTGGGATTTTCAGGTGGTGAGAAGAAGAAGGCAGAGATACTTCAGCTTCTGATGCTCAAGCCATCACTGGCAATCCTTGACGAGACAGATTCAGGACTTGACGTTGATGCAGTCCGTACAGTATCAGCAGGTATCGAGGAATACCAGAAGAACTGCAAGGGAAGTCTGCTTATCATCACACACAGCACCAAGATCCTTGAGTCACTTTCAGTTGACTACACCCATGTAATGGTTGAGGGTAAAATGATCAAGACCGGCGACGCCTCCCTGGTTGATGAGATAAACAGCGAAGGCTTCGGCAGATATGAGAACGAGAAGACAGAATAACCGGGAAGGAGTCTGTAGACGAAGATGAAAGAAAAGACATATGTAGAAGACATAGACAGAAATATATATGATTTCAAATATGACGATAAGGACGTATACAAGTTAAAGGCAGGACTTACTCCGGAGATAGTTGAACAGTTGTCTGCTGAGAAGCATGATCCGGAATGGATGAGACAGTTCAGACTTGACTCTTTGAAATTATATAATGAAATACCGGTTCCTGACTGGGGACCATCTATAGAAGGTCTTAACATTGACAACATTGTTACTTATGTAAGACCAAATACCAATATGAAGGCAGACTGGAAGGATGTTCCTGAGGATATAAAGAACACCTTTGAGCGTCTGGGTATACCTCAGGCAGAACGTAAATCCCTGGCAGGTGTTGGAGCCCAGTATGACTCAGAGCTGGTGTACCACAATGTCCGTGAAGAGGTTGCTGCAAAGGGTGTTGTATACACAGATATGGAGAGTGCCTTAAACGGAGAATTTGCAGATATGGTGAAGGAGCATTTCATGAAGCTTGTAACTCCACACGATCACAAATTTGCAGCACTCCATGGAGCAGTGTGGTCCGGAGGATCATTTGTATATGTTCCTAAGGGAGTTAAGGTCGATATTCCCCTTCAATCATATTTCAGACTTAATGCAGCAGGTGCAGGACAGTTTGAGCACACACTTATCATTGTTGATGAAGGAGCAGACCTTCATTTCATAGAGGGATGTTCAGCACCTAAGTACAACGTGGCAAATCTTCATGCAGGCTGCGTTGAGTTATTTGTAGGAAAGAATGCGAAGCTCAGATATTCTACCATTGAGAACTGGTCAAAGAATATGTACAACCTGAACACCAAGAGAGCTATCGTTGAAGAGGGCGGAACCATTGAGTGGGTTTCAGGTTCATTTGGCTCCCATGTATCCTACCTGTATCCTATGAGCATACTTAAGGGAAATGGCTCAAGAATGGAATTTACAGGTGTGACATTTGCAGGAAAGGGACAGAACCTGGACACAGGAGCGAAGGTTGTACATGCGGCAAGGGATACAAGCTCATATATGAACACCAGATCCATATCAAAAGATGGAGGAATAAGCACATTCCGTTCATCTGTTGTGGTCACCAAGGAAGCGGAGAACTCCAAGTCGGCTGTTTCATGTCAGTCACTTATGCTTGACTCCATATCCCGTTCAGATACTATTCCTGCCATGGATGTTCGTACAAGAAAGGCAAATATCGGTCATGAGGCACAGATCGGAAGTATCAGTGATGAGGCAGTGTTCTACCTTATGTCAAGAGGCATGAGCGAGGAGGATGCAAGGGCATGTATCGTAAGTGGATTCGCAGATAATGTATCTAAGGAGCTGCCGCTTGAGTATGCTCTTGAGATGAACAATCTGATACGTCTTGAGATGAAGGGCAGTATAGGTTAAGAGGAGGCACCCCTTTACCCCGATATAAGATTAGGAGGAAATGACAATGGGACAAATAGAAGAATTTAAGATAAATCCGCTGCCATCTATAACCTGGAACTGGCTGCGGCTCAATGATGTAAATGTAAAATGGAACATGGATATAGAGCCATGTAATATAGAGATAAAAGAAGATAATAATGAAAAAGCTAAGGACGCTGACATCTGGGGAGATATAAAGACAGGTGCCGGAGAGGCTGCGGATGTAATATTTGCAGGGGAAAACAGTAAAGCTAATGTGGCAGCACTTAGCTATGGAAATTCAGACAGTACAGAAGCGGCAGACAGTAATTCAGGTGTATGTGAGAAAGTGGTTCATGTTGACATAACATCGGACAAAGCTTCATCCGCAGGAGTCCTGAAGATCCATGGAAAGGAAAATTCCAGCGTGTCTGTTATAGAGACATTTGGCAAGGGTGGAAATGGCAGCATTGCCTTCCGTACACTGGTTCAGGCAGAGAAGAACAGCAGGGTGAGACTTGTGCAGATATTCCTTGAAGATCAGACTTTACTTAATGATGTGGGCTGTGTGTGCGAGGAAAAAGCAGACTTCGAGGTGTTGCAGATATTTGCAGGTAAGGGAAATCTCTACAATGGTATAAGAACAGACCTTAAGGGTAACAAGGCACATACAGAAAAGTCAATAGGCTACCTGGGACAGAACAAACAGGTGGTTGACATAAATCTTGTGGTAAATCACCTTGGCAAGAAGACAGGCAGTGAGATTCAGGTGGATGGAACCCTGAAGGACGAGGCAGAGAAGACCTTCCGTGGCACCATTGATTTCAAGAATGGTTCATCACAGTCAGTTGGAGCTGAGACAGAGAATGTTCTCCTTCTTGGTGACAATGTGGTGAATAAAACAATTCCTGTTATCCTCTGTGCTGAGGAGGATGTGGAAGGCTCCCACGGTGCAACCATCGGCGAGCTTGATGAGGAGACCCTGTTCTACTTCGCTTCCAGAGGCATTGATCAGGAGCTGGCAGAGGATATCATGACCAAGGGGAAGATGGAAGTCTTATACAGAAAGATAAATGACGAGGTTACTGAGAAACTTGTAGAGGAGCAGTTAGCGGAGGTGATGGGATATGACAGAGAAGAATTATAGGAAGGATTTCCCCCTCCTTCAGAATAACGACACCATTTATATAGACAATGCAGCTACATCCCAGAGACCTGCAGTGGTCATAGAAGCTGAGAAGAAGTTCTACGAGGAGGCAAATGCCAATCCTCTCCGGGGTTTCTACCCATTGAGTCTTGAGGCTACCAAACGCTATGAAGATTCAAGGACTGTTGTGAAGGCGTTCATCAATGCCAGGTCAGAGCAGGAGATCATCTTCACGAGAAATACCACAGAGAGCCTTAATCTTATTGCTTACAGCTATGGACTTAACAACATTAAGTCAGGAGACGAGATCGCCATAACCATCATGGAACATCACAGCAATATGCTGCCATGGCAGATGGTAGCGAAGCAGACCGGAGCAACCCTTAGATATCTTGAGTGTGAGAAGGACGGAACATTTGCAGAGGAAACTTTAAAAGAAGGGATCAATTCCAGGACTAAGCTGGTTGCCATGACCCAGGTGTCGAATGTTCTTGGCTGTGTCAATCCTATAGAAAAGGTTGTAAGACTTGCCCACCGGGTTGGAGCAGTTGTAGTGGTTGACGGTGCTCAGAGCGTGCCACACATGGCTACAGATGTCCAGGCGCTGGACGTTGATTTTCTTGCATTTTCAGGTCACAAATTAATGGGACCTATGGGTATAGGTGTTCTCTACGGCAGAAAGGAACTGCTTGATAAAATGCCGCCGTTCCTTACAGGTGGCGAGATGATCCAGTCAGTTACAAGAGAAGGAGCAGTGTATGCTGAGCTTCCTCATAAGTTCGAGGCAGGAACTGTCAATGCTGCCGGAGCTGTTGGACTTGCGGCTGCCATAAAGTATGTGGAGAGCGTTGGATTTGGCTATATAGAAGAGCGTGAGCAGGCACTTACAAAGAGAGCAATGGAGGGGCTTGCCAGGGTTCCTCACGTTACTGTTCTCGGTTCGGATGACCCTGCAAATCACACAGGAATAGTAGCGTTCTTAATAGATGGAGTTCATCCTCACGATGTAAGTGAGATACTTGCCTCAGATGGCATAGATGTAAGGGCTGGTCATCACTGTGCCCAGCCGCTTCTTACCTATCTTGGCGTGCACAATGCTACCAGGGCAAGCTTTATGTTCTACAATACAGAGGAAGAAGTTGACGCATTTGTAAAGAGTGTGGCAGGAGTCAGAAGGAGTATGGGCTATGGCGAATAGAATATTTTACAATGAGATACTTACAGAGCATAATATGAGACCGGACTTTAAACATGATCTTCCGGATGCGAATATCGTCCTTGAGGGAGTCAATCCCAACTGTGGAGACGATATATGGCTTAAGTTAAAGGTTGAAAATGGAATTATAGAGGATGGTGCATTTGTAGGAGACGGATGTGCCATCTCCCAGGCGTCAGCGGACATTATGCTTGGAATGATAATCGGCAGATCAGAGGAAGAGGCCAGACATCTTGGTGATCTGTTCTTTCGGATGATCAAGGGTGAGGCAAGCGACGAGGAAATAGACGAGCTTGAAGAAGCGTCAGCTCTCAAGGATATATCCCACATGCCTGCAAGGGTAAAATGTGCGGTGCTTGGCTGGCATACCCTGGATGAGGCCCTTAGTAAAAAGCAAATTAAATAAGTTTATAAAAATAACCTTCATGATGTTGGACAAGCTATAAGATCTGACCCGTGGAGGTTTTTTATTGTGAAATTTAATCTTCCCGAACCAAATTGTAAGCATTTTGCTGTTTTATGTAGCGGCTGTTTTATATTTCAAGATGAAAAAATTGCAAAAAAATGGTATTCCAGTAACAATAGGTCATGATTTTGAGAATCTATCAAAAGCAGATATCGTTGTTTATTCTGCTGCAATAAATTCTACAGACCCAGAAATGCAAAAAGCGAAAGAATTGAATATTCCAACTTGCGAAAGATGTGACTTTTTAGGTATGCTTACAAAAGCATTTAACGATACTATAGGTATCTCTGGTACACATGGTAAAACTACAACTACATCTCTTGTGTCACTATGCTTTTTAGAAGCTGGCTTAGACCCAAGTATTCAAGTTGGTGCAATATTAAAAGCAATCGATGGTAACTATAAAGTTGGTTCTAGTGAACATTTTATAATAGAAGCTTGTGAATATGTAGAAAGTTTTTTAAAGTTTTTCCCAAAAGCTGAAATTATCTTAAATATAGATAATGACCATTTGGATTATTTTAAAAATATTTTATGGAAATGTATTTTTCAAAATAGTACTCTTATATGTGCCAAAAGTCAACTGCCCTTTAGTGCAGAAAGTCAACTTTTACCTAGACATAAGATGTAAAACTGGGTATAATTAATAAATGTATGAAAAGGTCGGTTTTCAGGAACAGGCATGTGGAAGGAAGAGGCATTTGAAGTATAATCGGACCGTTTTTCAGGCACTGGCTATGATTGGCCAGTTCGGTATCAATATATTGGTTCCGGTAGGAGCATGTTCCTTTGCAGGAGGCGTTCTTGACAGATGGCTTGGCACCTCCTTTCTGGTCATTATCCTGTTTTTTGTAGGTGCGGTAGCAGGCTTTTGGAATATTTACCGTTTTTCCAGAAAGATCTTTGAAAAGCAAAGCGATGAAGAAGCATATCTTCATCGGGGCAGATCGAGATCCAGGAAAGAACGGAAAGGAAAAGCAGGAGAGAAGTAGGATGAAGGGATGGCTTCTGAAAGTAAACCGGACATTGTTCGAACTGGAAACGGGGATCCTTCTGTTTGCACTGGCCTGTCAGGTAGTGATCGCCTTTTTCCCGCAGAGAGGGGAATGGAGCAGAGGTCTGTGGATCGGGATCCTGACGGCATGTTTATGTGCTTTTCATATGTGGTACAGCCTGGATAAGGGACTTTCTCTTACGGAGAAAGGGGCAGCAGGTTATCTTGGCAGACAGAGTATGCTGAGAATGGCGGTTGTAGCTCTTGTTCTGGTTATCTGTGCTGTTACATCTGCAGGCAATCTTCTGACGGCATTTATTGGTGTGATGGGGCTGAAGGTATCAGCCTATCTGCAGCCAGTTACGAAGAAGATCAGCAGAGCAGTTTATGGGGAGGAGATCCTTCCTGATATCATAACAGAGAATCCTGTGGATGAACAGGAAACAAGGAGGTGAGAATATGGGGTATGGAACTCTGCTATCGCAGGGTGCAGACGTTGATTTCATGATACATGGCGTATTTTCCTATCAGCTGTTTGGACAGACGCTCTGGATCACTACCACACATGTGTGTGCTTTGATCGTCATGCTGATCATCATCGGTTTCTGTATTGCAGCAAACCGGATGCTGAAACATGCGACTGAGGTGCCTGGCGGTTTCCAGAATGTAGTGGAACTGTTAGTGGAGAAGCTGGATGGCATGGTCAGCGGTGTTATGGGAAAACAGGCAGTCAGGTTCAGGAATTATGTTGGAACATTATTCTTCTTTATTTTCCTGAGTAATATATCAGGACTGTTTGGTCTCAGACCACCTACAGCAGACTATGGTGTAACCTTTGCACTGGCGCTGATGACCTTTACACTGATCCGGTTTAACGAGCTGAAATATCAGAAGCTTTCTGGTGTACTGAAGGGCTTATGCGATCCATGGCCGATCTGGGCGCCGATCAATATCATCGGTAATCTGGCGGTTCCGATTT
>ERZ779762.737-NODE-737-length-20692-cov-2.930852_pt1 | contig 20692 bp, 17 predicted proteins | sample MGYA00511887_ERZ779762 | MGnify/ENA primary metagenome ERZ779762 (study PRJEB29588, sample SAMEA2163052) | human gut metagenome | biome: human gut; feature: human-associated habitat; material: faeces | place: Denmark | collected 2008/2010 ...
ACAAGCGCAATGCAGGATGTCGTAAATTCAGGTACCGGAACCGCCGTAAAACTGCGTGGGATCAACGTACCGGTTGCCGGAAAGACCGGAACTTCTACCGGAAATAAAGACTTGTGGTTTGTCGGCTATACGCCGTATCTTACCGCCGGAATCTGGGGTGGTTACGATGCCAGCGAAAAGCAAAGCAACACAACCTATCATAAAGCGATCTGGAAAGCAATTATGGAAAAATTGAGTAAAAAACATAAAGACGAGAAAGTGAAATTCACGATGCCATCTTCCGTCGTTGCGGTGCGAACCTGCACCGTATGTGGAAAACCATTGGCTGAAAACCACTACAGTTCCCGCAGCCAAAAGGAATATTTCGCCAAGGGAACTGTACCGGAAGAAACGTGTTCTGTTCATTAATGAATAATAACTATTTAGGACCACTGCGCAAAAACAATATCTCTTACGTGCAAGCACGACGATCCATTGTTTTTGCGCAGCGGTCCTGAATAGTTAATAATTACAATAAATTAAGTTCTTTGATATATCGTGCTACTGCATCCTGCCAAGCCGGAAGCAGGGAAAAACCGTTTGCGACGAGTTTTTCTTTGCTCATCCGGCTGTTTTTTGGCCGTTTTGCCTTTACCGGAAATTCTCCGCTTTTCACCGGCGTCACGGAAACGTCATTCATGCCGGCTGCGCGGAAGATTTCTTTGGCAAATTCGTACCAGCTGCAAATTCCTTCATTTGTTGCATGGTAGGCACCATAGCGGTCACTTTCGATCATATCAACAAGCAGTCTTGCAAGATCATACGTATAGGTTGGAGAACCAATCTGGTCATCAACTACTTTTACTGCCCCATTTTCTCTTCCGAGGCGGAGCATCGTTTTGACAAAGTTATTGCCATTGATTCCAAATACCCAGGAAATACGGACAATAAAATATTTATCCACATACTTTTTAAGTGCCAGTTCTCCGTCGTATTTGCTCTGCCCATAGGCATTGAGCGGCGAAGCCTTGTCGTCCGGCTCCCACGGTCTCTCACCATCCCCGGAAAAGATGTAATCGGTACTCAGGTAAAGCATTTTACAATCTATTTTTTTACAAATTTTAGCAATATTTTCAGTGCCGTCCACATTGACTCTGTGGCAGATTTCGATGTCGTCTTCTGCACGGTCAACGGCAGTATAGGCACTGCAATGAATGACCGCTTCCGGCTTTGTTTGCGTGATGACGCGCTCTACCGCTGCCGCATCGGTAATATCCATCTCGTCAATATCCACGCCGACGGCTTCATGTCCCCGCTTTTGCAGTTCACGCACGACATCGTAGCCCAGCTGTCCTTTGACTCCGGTTACTAAAACTTTCATTCTGCCAGTTCCTTTCCATACATTTTATCAAAATAATTGGCATACTCGCCACTGATGATATTCTGCCACCATTCTTTATTATCAAGATACCACTGAATCGTCTGTTTGATTCCTGTCTCAAACGTATATTTCGGTTTCCAGCCAAGTTCTGTCTCCAGTTTCGTCGGATCGATCGCATAGCGGAGATCGTGTCCCGGACGATCGGTAACAAATTCAATCAGACTTTCCGGCTTGTCAAGTGCTTTCAAAATGGTCTTAACGACTTCCAGATTGGTACGCTCGTTGTGGCCTCCGACATTATAAACTTCGCCAACGCGTCCTTTATGAAGAATCAGGTCAATGGCTTCACAGTGATCCGATACATGGAGCCAGTCACGCACATTTTCACCTTTTCCATAAACCGGAAGTTTTTCGTCTGCCAGCGCGCGGGAAATGATAAGTGGAATCAATTTCTCCGGAAAATGATATGGCCCGTAGTTATTTGAGCAGCGCGAAATCGTCACCGGCAGTCCATACGTGCGGTGATAAGCAAGTACAAAAAGGTCGGCACTCGCCTTACTCGATGAATATGGACTGGATGTGTGGATCGGCGTATCTTCGCGGAAGAAGAGATCCGGTCTGTCAAGTGGCAGATCGCCGTACACTTCATCGGTGGATACCTGATGATAGCGTTTTACTCCGTATTCTTTAGACGCATCCAAAAGTACCTGGGTTCCGAGCACATTGGTCTGCACAAAGATTCCCGGATCCGTGATGGAACGGTCTACGTGGCTTTCCGCTGCAAAATTCACGACCATATCCGGACGTTCCTTTTCAAACAGATCCATAATAAATTTGCGGTCTGCAATGTCGCCGCGGACAAATTTATAATTCGGTTTATTTTCAACTGGTTTTAATGTTTCGAGGTTGCCGGCATAGGTTAAAAGATCAAGGTTAATGATCTCATACTCCGGATATTTATTCACCATGTGGTGTACAAAATTACCTCCGATAAATCCGGCTCCGCCGGTTACAATAATTTTCATCGTTTTGTTTCCTCCATTTTTCTATATCTCTATTATAACCCATACCCCATAGGTATGGTCAACGTTTTTTTACCTTTTTTGCTTCTTTCTTTTCTCCTGCCGCCGTGCACGCGGCTTTCCAGCTGGTTTTCCACGGTCCTTCTCATTCTTTTTACCGCTCTTTTTCTCGCTCCACGGTCTCGGTGGAATCAGACATTTTTTGTCGAATCCGATAAGATCCGTTCGTCCCAGTTTTAAAAGGGCTTCTTTTACCAACGCATAATTTTCCGGCTTGCGGTATTGGATCAGAGCGCGCTGCATCTCTTTTTCATGACGTTTCTTCGGCACATAGACCGGCTGCATCGTGCGGGGATCAAGGCCGGTATAGTACATACACGTGGAGATGGTCGCCGGTGTCGGATAAAAGTCCTGCACCTGCTCCGGCATATAGCCGAGATCCCGGACGTATTCGGCAAGTTCCACCGCCTCTTTCAACGTCGACCCCGGGTGCGATGACATCAGATAAGGCACCGCATACTGCTGCTTTCCGGTCAGCCGGTTCACTTTGGCATAACGTTTTAAAAAGTTTTCGTAAACCTCATTTTTCGGTTTTCCCATCGCGTCAAGGACGGCATCCGATACATGTTCCGGCGCCACACGCAGCTGACCGCTGATATGATACTCGCACAATTCCTTTAAAAACGTATCTTTCGCATCCGCCATCACATAATCAAAACGGATTCCCGAACGCACAAAAACTTTCTTCACTTTCGGAAGTTTCCTCAATTTTCGTAACAATTCGACATAATCTTTGTGGTCTACATTCAAGTTATTACATGGTTTCGGAAATAAACATTGTTTGTTTTTGCAGACCCCGAATTCCATCTGCTTGTCGCAGGCCGGCTTCCTGAAATTTCCGGTCGGTCCACCCACATCGTGGATATATCCTTTGAATTCCGGATCTTCTGTCATTTGCTTTGCTTCCCGCAGGATGGAGTCATGACTTCTCGCCTGCACGATGCGCCCTTGATGAAACGTCAGCGCACAGAAACTGCAGCCGCCAAAGCACCCGCGGCAGCTCGTCAGACTGAACTTAATTTCCTGAATCGCCGGTACACCGCCCTGCTTTTTGTAACTCGGATGGTAGGTTCCCATATACGGGTAATCGTAAATGTCATCCATTTCCTGCATCGTAAGCGGTTTGGCCGGTGGATTCTGCACGACAAGGACTTTTCCCGGATAGCGCTCGACCAATGTTTTTGCCGTAAACGGATCCGTATTTTCGTACTGCTTCATAAAACTCTCGGCGTATTTTTTCTTCTCAGCCACCGATTCCTCGAAATCAGGAAGTTCAATGCTGTCATAAATCTCTGCGCCCTCTTTCGTGCGGTAGACCGTTCCTGCGATATACGTAATATCTTTCACATCCATGCCACTCGCCAGTGCATCGGCGATTTCCAGCATACTATGTTCTCCCATTCCATACGAGATAAGATCTGCCCCCGCATCAAGCAGAATGGACCGTTTCACCTTATCTGACCAGTAATCGTAATGCGATAAGCGCCGTAAACTTGCCTCGATCCCGCCTAAGACAATCGGCACGTTTTTGTATGTACGACGGATTAGATTCGAATAAACGACCGTCGCGTAATCCGGCCGTTTTCCCGATACACCCCCTGGTGTATACGCATCCTGATGACGTCGTTTTTTATTGACCGTATAGTGATTTACCATGGAATCCATATTTCCTGCGCACACCAAAAAAGCGAGTCTTGGCTCGCCAAGCACGGTAATACTCTTGTCGTCTTTCCAGTCCGGCTGCGAGATAATCCCCACTTTGTAGCCATACGCCTCCAAGTGACGGCTGATGATCGCCGGTCCAAACGACGAATGATCGACATAGGCATCTCCGATCACAAAGACAAAATCGCACTGATCCCATCCCCGTTCTTTCATATCTTTTTGGGATATCGGCAAAAATGCTTTTTCCATGGGTTCCTCCTTAAAGTGAAAAAGGCCAGAAAATGTCTGACCTTTTTATATGATACCAAATTGACTGACTTTTCCCGTCAAATCCGGATTTTATTTTAAAAATTCTACAGCTGCTTTCTCGATTGGAAGCCCTTCTTTGTAACGGCTGATAAATTCGTCAAAGCCTTTTACGTCTGCCGGATCCGGTTTTTCTTCCACACCTTCAAAGCCGGCAAATACTTTCTTTTCGAGATAATCGTCGAGCGTCTGGCCTTCTTCCTTATTTTTCATATAAGCGGCAAGAAGGGCAATTCCCCAGGCACCACCTTCTCCTGCTGTCTCCATAACGGAAACCGGCGCATTCATCGCTGCTGCCATGATCTTCTGTCCGACTCCTTTGGTCTTAAACAAACCGCCATGTCCGAGAATACGGTCTACTTTCACGCCCTCTTTTTTGAGCAGAATATCAAGTCCGACTTTCAATGCACCAAGTGCCGTAAACAAGTTTACACGCATAAAGTTTGCCAAATTGAATTTACTGTCCGGTGTACGAACAAACATTGGACGTCCTTCATTGAAACCGGTAATATGCTCACCGGAAAAATAATTGTACGCAAGGAGTCCGCCACAGTCGTCGTCTCCTTCCAATGCTTTATTGTAAAGAGTTCCAAACAACTGATTCATATCGACTTTCATGCCAAAACTCTCTGCAAATTCTTTAAACAAATTGACCCACGCATTCAGATCGGAAGTACAGTTGTTACAATGTACCATTCCAACGAGATTTCCGGTTGGTGTCGTAACAAGGTCAATTTCTTCGTAAACTTTTTTCAGTTCTTTTTCCAATACGATCATCGCAAACACCGAAGTTCCGGCAGATACATTACCTGTGCGGACCGCCACGCTGTTTGTCGCTGCCATACCGGTTCCGGCATCTCCCTCCGGCGGACAGAGCGGGATTCCTGCTTCCAGATTTCCCGAAGGATCCAACAATTTTGCTCCTTTTTCCGTCAGCACTCCTGCCTGTTCTCCGGCAACAAGAACTTTCGGGAATATATCATGCAAGGTAAAGGAATACCCCTTTTTCTTTGCCTCTTCGTCAAATATTTTTACGCGTTTTTCATCCCAGTCTTTTGCTTCGCAGTCGATCGGGAACATTCCGGATGCCTCACCGATACCAAGCACTTTTTCACCAGTCAGTTTCCAATGAATATAGCCGGCAAGTGTCGTCTGGAACGCAATATTTTTCACATGTTCCTCGCCATTTAACATCGCCTGGTACAAGTGTGCGATGCTCCATCGCTGCGGAATGTGATAAGATAACAATTTTGTCAGTTTTTCCGATGCTTCTTCTGTAATCGTATTTCTCCATGTACGGAACGGAACGAGCAATGTGCCCTCCGCATCAAATACCATGTAACCATGCATCATGGCACTGAATCCAATGGCTCCCGTCTTTTTCAGAACAACTCCGTATTTTTCTTTTACATCTTCTGCCATCTTCGCATAACTGTCTTGAAGTCCTGTCCAGATATCCTCCAGAGTATACGTCCATATACCGTCTTCCAGACGGTTTTCCCAATCATGGCTTCCCGATGCGATCGGTGAATTGTCCTCTGCCGTCAAAACGGCCTTAATTCGTGTCGAACCAAATTCAATTCCTAATGATGTCGTGCCATTCTCAATAGATGCAAGTATTTGTTGTGTTGTCAGACCCATGGCTGTCCATCCTCCTTTTAGTCGTTTAGTGTAAGTGATTTATTTTTCTTTAATGATGCCATCATACCTTTTGCCGCTGCCGAATAGTATTTCTTGGACGCAGTCGGATAGGTAAGCTGGAAAGCGATCTCACCGTTTTTGATGAATACATAGCAGTACTGAATGGTATTTTTTCCTATTTTATAACTATAACTGCATTCTGTCTTTGTCGCCTTTTCTACATTGATTTTTCTATTTTTCTTTGCCGTCGCTACGACAGTCTTTCCGCTTCTCTTGCCGGTCTTTCCATAAGAATTCCAAATGGTTGCCTTTGCTTTTCCATCTTTGGAAACCAGTTTGGTACCATCTCCGGAACTATAATCCGCACGCTGAAAGGTAGTCGGATATTTAACCGTATACGTAAAGCGGGTATTGGTGTACGTTGCATATTTTACGACTGCTGCCTGTGCATCCATCGCCGGAACAGCTGCTAACATCGTTACTACAGTTGCAATTGCGATTACTTTTCTCAAAATATGTTTCATGATAAAGACCTCCTTTGTTCTTGTTATGTTCTTGTTATAGTGTTTATCGGTTCAAATTTATAAAAAGTTTATACTTTTTCAATTTCTTTTAAAAACCGGGACGGAGATTCCTCTTTCTGAAACCGCTGCTTGACATATGAGAGATATAAATGCTCCCTCGCCCGTGTCATGGCAACGTACATTAATCTTCGTTCTTCCTCAATCTGCCCGTCTTCGACGGATTTACGGTAAGGGATCATCCCCTCGTTCGCATCGGGAATAAATACAATATCAAATTCAAGACCTTTGGCGCTGTGCATCGTCATCAATGCCACTCCCGGCTTGTCATCCGGGCTTTTCTGCCTGCCTTGTTTCTGTTTTCGCTCTTCTAACTGTTTTCCATATTCTTCAATATGCGAAAACCACGATTCAAAATCGTTATAACCGGAAGCATCTTCGCGAATCTCTTCTACGATTTCCTCCCAGTCTTTTACATTGACACTGCGCTCAGCCGCATATTCGGCAAGAAAATTTTTATATCCCACCGTATGATAAATGTAGTCGATTGCACTATATGGTGTCATCTGTTTCATGGCAAATAAGTCGTTCTGCAGATCATTGATCCGCTCGCACATATATGCCTTGTCGCGGTAATAATCATACAAGCTGCCAAAGGTAACCGGTTCCGTCGTAAATGCCGCACGGCTTAAATACCGCTTTGGCCGGTTCGCCACTTTCAGAAACAGATTTCTGGAACGGTCGCCCATCGCCATTTTCATATAACTTAGCACATCTTTGGCAACCCAGTGCTCAAATATATTCTGAATGGAGTCTTTCATCACAAACGGAATGTTGTACTCCATAAATTTTCTTGAAAAAATGTTCATCTGCCGCGCCGTCCGAAACAAAAGTGCAATCTGCTCCGGCGGTGTACCCTGCTCCATCGCCTGCTGTATTTTTTTTGCAATGGCCTCTGCCTGCGCCGCAGGTGTCTGATACATCGCGACGTGAACCAGTTCACCCGAGCCTTTCATCGCAAGCAGCTTTTTGTCGTACCGTTTTTTATTGTGCCCGATCAGTGCCGTCGCCGCCCGCAGAATCTGACTTGTACACCGGTAATTTCCACCGATGGTAACCCGTTCCAAGGATTTATACTGTTTTGGAAAGGACAGCATAATATCCGGTCTTGCCCCGCGGAATCCATAAATGGACTGATCGTCATCGCCGACAATGAACAAATTGTTTTCCGGCTGTGCCAGCATCTGAATCGTCGCGTACTGCAATCGGTTGATGTCCTGAAATTCATCGATCAAAATGTACCGGAATCGTTTCTGCCAGCCGGCCAGTATGTCCGGCCTTGCACGAAACAATTCGTAGGTATAACAAACCATGTCATCAAAATCCAAATAATGGTTTTTCTGCACCCGGCTTTGATATCCTTCATAAATCTGCCGGAATATCGCCTCCGGGCAGCTCGCCGAATAATAATTTTCGACTTCAATGCCCTCGCCCTTGATTCGGCTGATCTCTTTTTCGATCTCTTCCAGAAATTCGGAACGATCCTCGATATCATCGTATTCCGTCTCCATCAGGGCTTCTTCCAAAAATCGGTATTTCAAACGCTGCGACAAAATATCTTTCGCCTCATAATGATAGGCATTGCGCAGAACCTGAAAAAACAGCGAATGAAAGGTTCCAAACCGAACCGGAAGTCTCCTGCCGCCTGTGATTTTCTCAAACCTCTCCCGCATCTCGACGGCAGCGGCCTTTGAAAATGTCACGACTAAAATCTGCGCAGGATTTACTCCCTCTTTTTCAATCAGTTTCTTTACCCGGTGCGTAATAACCGTCGTTTTTCCGGCTCCCGGGCCGGCAAGTACCATCATCGGCCCATCGACATGATCGATTGCAATCTGCTGTTCCTTACTGTGCTTCATTAAGCAGTTCAATTCCCTTTCTAATACGCGCAAGCGATTCTTCTTTCCCAATTATTTCCATAATCTCGTACGCGCCACCCGGTGTCATCTGTTTTCCGGACACTGCTGTACGAAGTGGCCAAAGTGCCTGTCCGTTTTTGCAGCCTTTTTCTGCCACATAATCCATCGCTACTTTTTCGATGGCAGGAATGGAATAATCGTCAAGCGCCTCGTAAAGTGGAAGCATTTCTTTCAAAACTTCCAGCGAATTTTCTGAATTTGTCTTCATTTTCTTATGCGTATACATCGCAATGTCGTACTCCGGCAATTCCTCAAAGAAGTCAATCTTCTCTGTAATGTCCGGAAATACTTCGATTCTTGTCTTTACAAGATCCGCAATTTTCTTCAGATCCAAATCTTTTTTGATTGTCTTTTTGATCACCGGCAATGCATACTCATAATACTTGTCATTGTCCATCGCTTTGATGTACTCGCCGTTCATCCAGCTCAATTTCTTCATATCAAATACCGCCGGCGATTTATTGATACGGTGGTAGTCAAATGCTTTTACAAGTTCTTCCAGACTAAAAATCTCGCGGTCCTCTGCCGGACTCCAACCAAGCAGTGCCACATAGTTCACAACGGCCTCCGGCACATATCCGAGTTCCATCAGATCCTCGAACGAAGATGCTCCGTGACGCTTGGACAATTTTTTATGATTCTCGTCTGTGATCGTAGGACAATGCACGTAAACCGGAATATCCCAGCCAAATGCCTGGTATAAACGATTATACTTCGGTGCACTGGAAAGGTACTCATTTCCACGTACCACATGCGTAATTTCCATCAAATGGTCGTCGATTACATTGGCGAAGTTATACGTCGGATAACCATCCTGCTTGATCAATACCATATCGTCAAGTTCTTCATTTGGCGCCGTAATCGTGCCATAGATAACATCCTCAAAGGAAGTCTCGCCCTCCGTCGGATTATTCTGGCGAATGACATAAGGCACTCCTGCTGCCAGTTTTTCCTCTACTTCTTCTTTGGAAAGATGCAGACAATGCTTATCGTACTTCGCTGCTGCCTCGCCGCGCTCCTCAGCTTCTTTATGCAGTCCTTCCAGACGCTCTTTGGTACAGAAACAATAGTACGCTTCGCCTTTTTCCACCAGCTGTTTTGCATACTCAAGATACATTCCTGTTTTCATTCTCTCACTCTGAACATACGGACCATATCCACCATCTTTATCCGGTCCCTCATCATGCTCCAGCCCGGTTTCTTTCATGGTTTTATATATCAAATCCAAAGCCCCTTCCACGAAACGCTCCTGGTCGGTATCCTCGATACGAAGCAGGAAATCGCCGCCCTCATGCTTTGCGATCAAATACGCATATAATGCTGTTCTCAAATTTCCAACATGCATCCGTCCGGTAGGACTTGGTGCAAATCTTGTACGAATTTTTTTCATCTCATCGAATCCTCTCTAAAACTATAACTTTATCATAATTAAGGACAGAACGCCCTCTTATACTCTATGTTTTTATTATAAATAGAAAATTGGGGTTTGTAAAGGCTTTTTTGAGGAGCCGCTTATCGTCTGCGCAGCAGACGATTCTTATAGCGGCGAAGACTTGCCGTCGAGGCGTAGCCGAGGGGGCGTTTCCTTGTGGGAGCTGACTCACCACTGGGCGACTTGCTTTTCCCTTTTTCCGGGGTGCATTACCTAATCTCACAACGGCGACAGCCGCTGAGGCGTAGCCGAGGGGGCGTAGCCTTGCACCTCTGGACCACTTACTTTTTCCCTCTTCTGGGTATATTTTCAATATTTAACACTATACAATAGACATTTCAAACCGGAAATGACAAAAATGGCAGCGGTCGTTCTCGACCACATGCCATCCAAAATCACGTCAGCTCAGGCAAATTGTTTACAATATATTCCTGTATATTTCCGTATTCAATCTTTCCAAAATAAGCATCAAAAAAATCACGCATGTAATCAATCACTAAATTATTTTCATCTTGAACAAATTCAAGAATACTCGTATAATTATTGCTAATATATATTAGCTCACTAAGCTCACTCTTCTCACCTGAGGCTTCCAATCCTTCCTTATAATCTGTAAATCTTCTTTAGAGTTTCGATTTGTCAAGTCTAATATTAACCCAAAATAACGTATTTGCAAACGAGAATTTTTCTCTTGTCAAAATAGCAATAGGTCTTACATCTGCAACTGTTTCCTTATCATTTAAATTCAATCCGACTTCCTCTTTAACTTCCCTGGTTATGCAGCTTTTTATATCTACAATCTCGTTGCAAAAATCAGCTTGATCAAATGCTCCGCCTATAAATTTTACTCCATTAGCCCAAGATGTTGAACCTGACATTTTTCCCAACACAATGTAATTATCACTGGTTACCAACAACGCATTTGCCGCCATAGATCTACATGAATTTTCATCTATTCCAATTGATTTACTATATAAATAATGTGCAAAATTGGTTTCCTGGACATAAACTCGAATTTTACCTTCTAAAACATTTGCCGCTGTCATTGTATACAGTTTTCCATTTGTATATGATTTTCCGGCATTCATTTCTCTGTTCCAATTTTCATTCACTTTTTCAACATATCTAACTGGTAACTCCAACTTTTTCTTTAATACCTTAAACTCAATTTCCTTATACTCATATACTTTCTTTTCTTTCATCTTTTTTACCAAAGTCCTCTCTTCGGATTTCCCTTCTCGACCACATGCCATTTCTTTTACATATGAAACATTCCATGTTCATTTTGCTACAATATACTTTACTTCTTCGCCAGCGGCAAGAATATCAAGCAGGCGAAGCACAGGACCTGTTGGGTGAGTTCTTCCACCTTCCCATGCCTCTACCGTTTTCTTGGATCCCCATATAAGATGCGAAAACGCTTTGCGTCATTGCTGCGTTCATTTGTATTTCTCGAATTTCACTGCCACTGTATTCTTTCACAGGCATAATCCTATACGTCTTAGTTTTCGCCTCATCATCCCCTTTTTGAAATGAAATTGCTTCCTCAAGTTCTTCTTTTAAATCTTGAAATAATGAACTCATAGAAATCATCTCCTTTTCTTTCTAATGCTTTAACTAATTTCCTTAATACCTTTTTTTCATCATCGGAAAGATTTTCCTGTTCTTACTTCACCCAAACTAACACCTCACTAATTCTACACTACAATTCAACTTTGCCGCTTGGTGAAAACGCATTTGTAATTGATGTTCGCCAACCCATATCGAAGTTCGAAAGAATAATTCTTCCTCTGATTTTGTAATATAATTCTATCCTCTTTGCACGTAAGCAATCCGTCTATTACCTCTTCTTTATTGGATAAGTGCCCTGATTTACCACCTTCGACAAAGTCATCATGTAACGTGCAAGCCAGCCATTCCCTATTTGAAATACATGCAATTCGGAAATAATCTTTCTCTAAATTTAATAACTTTTGGTACATGATCTCCTCCTGCTGCTTTCTCGTTTCATAAATTTCGCTCCACCATCCCCACACTTCTTTGTTTCTTAAAACCATGCCCTCTTAACTAAATCTGCAAAGCCCCTCTACAAATTCATCCAGTCCACGCAGTCTTTTTACCCGGCGAAATTTGATCCCACACACATCACAAATCTGCTCAAGTCCGGCTTCTATGATCACATTTGACACCCTTACTTCTTCCGTATTCTTTCTAAAATGTATTCAAAACTCTTATCTGCATTTTATCATGTCTCTTCATACATTGCAATCATAACCAGAAGCCACCCTGCAAAAATAGCGTTAAACGTTGCATAACCTGCCTTCTTCCTTTATAATAAAATTGACGCTATATCTTGTTGATCATTTACAAGCAGGGGGATATAAACTTATGGATTTTAATACGAAACTAAATGAATATATTGAAACACTGAATTGCACTGCAAAAGACTTGTCTGAATACTCCGGTTTATCTGCTGCTACGATAAGCCGATATCGTTCCGGCTCGCGTATTCCGGAATCCGGATCACAAAACTTTTCAAATCTGGTTAACGGGATTGTTAAAATTGCTGAAAAAAAAGCCATTACTGGAATTACGATGGAATCCGTAACGGATGACCTTTTGCCATTTATCAAAACATCCGACATTGATATGGATAAATTTCAGGCAAATTTGAATCTTTTGCTAAATACATTGTCTGTCAATATTTCAGAGCTTTCGAAGACTTTAAATTATGATTCTTCTTATATTTCGCGAATCCGAAACGGAAAACGGCAGCCTGCTGATCCGCAGGAATTTGTCTGTGGCATTTCCGCTTTTATTGCTCATCACTATCAAAAAGCTGATCAGAAAGAACTTGTTGCAAATCTTATGCGTTGCAGCACTTCCGATCTGGCAGATTCCAATCAATTTCAGAAAATACTATTTCAATGGCTTATTCACGAAACACCTGCCTTGAAAAATCATATGATGAATTTTCTGGAAAAAATAGATGCGTTTGATCTGGAAGAATATATCCGGGTAATCCGGTTTGACAAAATGAAAGTTCCTTCCTTTCCTTTTCAGCTTCCCACATTCAAAAATTATTGGGGATTATCGGAAATGAAAAACAGTGAATTGGATTTTTTAAGAGCGACTGTGCTCTCTAAGTCCAGCGAACCGGTCATAATGTATAGTGACATGCCACTCACTGAAATGGCAAAAGACACTGAATTTTCCAAAAAATGGATGTTTGGCATGGCTATGATGTTAAAAAAAGGGCTTCACTTAAACCAGATTCATGACTTAAACCGCTCTTTTGAAGATATGATGTTAGGTTTGGAAAGCTGGATCCCTATGTATATGACAGGCCAAATCTCACCTTATTACTTTAAGCAGCCACAAAGCAGCCCGTTCTCGCATCTTTTGAAAGTCTCCGGAAGTGCCGCATTAACCGGGGAAGCAATCCGTGGATATCATAATGAGGGAAAATATTATCTGACAAAAAACAAAGAAGAGATTGCTCACTACAAAAAATATGCAGAGCGGCTGTTATCAAAAGCATCTCCTCTTATGGAAATTTATGGCAAAGAACAATCTCAGGTTTTTCATCATTTTTTGGAATCGACTTCCGAAACTCCGGGAAACAGATACCACCTTTTGTCGTCTTTCTCTTTATACACGGCAAGCGAAACTTTCATTCGGCAGCTGTTAAAACACAATCAGATTTCCGATAAAGGGCAGACGCAGATTCTTCAATACGCTGCCGCGCAGCGTGAGACTGCAAGTAAAATTCTATCTCACAGCCGTATTACAGAAGAAATCCCGCTGCTGAAAAGGGAAGAATTTGAAAAACATCCTATAACCTTATCCCTTTCCGGAATGTTTTATGAAAAAGATATTTTTTATACCTGGGAAGATTATCAGGAACATCTGCAATTAATGCAGCAATATCGTAAAAATCATCCGCAGTACACAATGATTGAAAATCCTTCTTCTGCATTTCGTAATATACAGATTTACATTCTTGAGGGAAAATGGGTGCTGGTGTCTAAAAGCAAAACACCGGCAATCCATTTTCTGATTCAGCACCCCAAGATGCAAAAGGCCTTTGAAAATATGATCATTCCCATTATTGAAAACGAAAGACCGATACATGACCCCCTCTGTTTCTGACGGTTACTTTACTTTTACAGAACGCATTTTACTCCATGAAGAATAAATCTTTGTGGAGTTTCCCTTCTTTTTAACAATTCGATATGTTCTGATTTACATAATATTTTCTCTTTGACTTTAGTTTATTAATCTGTTTGCGTACTGCTTTTTTATTTGATACCGTAACTGTTTTGGCTTTTTTAAACTTAGAAGATAGGCTGTATTGTATTTGATAACCGGCTATATCTCCTCTTAGTTTTTTCCATTTTACAGTGATTTTTTTCTTCCCGGCTTTCAGTTTTACGATTTTCGTTCCTTTTGGCTTAACAATATCTGTCTTTTTCACCGTTTCACTAACCTGTACCGGAACGATTTGAGGTGTTTTTACTTCTTCTTTTGTTTTCTCTTCCTTCTGAACATTTTCCTGTGTTTTTTGTTCGTTATTGGAAATAACTTCTTTTTCCCACTTTGCATATAAATGAATGTCATATTCGTCAGCATGTAATCCATGAAAGGCATCTAACACCCAGTCACTGATCCATGTGGAATCTTTTGTATTTTTAATCAAACTGGCATCCTCAGCAGTGGAAGAGGTACACCAGCCCGCAAAACGATACCCATCACGTACAGGAACACATTCGCCAATATCAAAAAACAAGCCATTTTCTGCCTCTGTTACATCAATTTCACGAACAGCAGAATCTGTGCTTTTCAAAGTCCCTCCGTTTGGATGAAATGTAACCGTTTGCCCTTTCTCAAAACATGCCCGCAACGTCTGGTCGCCGATTCCCATACCTGACCCATACAAATTGTGCTCCCAGTCAAAAGATAATGTCGTACTCTCTTTGGACTGTTTTACATCAGCGGCACCAATAAGTCCACCCTGCCATTCAACAAAATGATGTCCGGCACGCACCGGATTTGGCAGATTAAATTCCTGCTTTTCTCGCTGAATATAATACCGGTCCGGCAATGCCCTTTTTTCTTCATCGGTAAATTCTCCGTCTGCTCCATCAAACTCATAAGACAACGTATAATAAGGTTCATAAAAGCGAATGACGCAGCCCCAATTGTGCGTAGACCACGCATCTACGAGCAAATCATCTCCATACTTGCCTCCATAAACTGTTCCTTCGTCCATCGTAGATCCCCCGCGGACCTGCTCTAAAACCATCGGAAGGCCTGTATTATTTTGGTATCCTACATTTGCTGTCGTTTGCCCTTTTAGTGCGGCCTGTAAAGTATCTTTACATGTTTCGTCGCCTTGAAGCGCCGACAAATCGCCCCTGTCATAAGCCATCTTTATCACATTATACGAATTACTGCCACAAGAAACAACTTTAGAGGTATCGACCGTACTCCTTACCAAGGTATCCGTACGCCACCACACTTTTCCATTTTCATCCCCATCCGGCTTATTTAATGTAATTGCCGCATGAAGATATCTTGGCCACGCAGTAAAATGCTCCACTCCGGCCTGTAATTTTTCATACGAAAATTCATATTTCGGTTTTGTATAAAATGACTCTCCAGGCATAATCAACTCGTCTTTGATATCCCAGTTATTGTCCTCTTTCAACACATGTTCCGCTCCTGAATCCTGTACCTGTGATTCTTCTGCAGCAGCTGTCCGTGGCAGAGTTCCAACAGCCAGTCCCATCACTATCATCAGGCTCAGCATGCACCCTGTTATATATTTTTTACTCATAGGATCCCCTCCTCCGTTTTTCTATACATTATAACTATACTAATCCGTTTGTTTCTACCAAATTTCCAATTAGGCAATGCCAGTTTGGAAAGTATCTTATCCTCGTCCTGATACCTGCCTCATCTCCCGGCAGAACTCTAAATAGAATCTCTACCGCCAGTCTACCTTCCATTCGCCCCCATCTTCTTTCGTCAATGCCACAATGTGTTTTTCTCTCCGCATCATTTCCTCGTATTGCACTTCCATTTCCACCTCATACCATTCCTTTTTCCTGGAAATATCCGTCGAAACATTCTGCAAATGACTTGCCGCATCATTTCCCTGAATTTTCTTTATGGCAACAATTTTTCCATCCAATGCATTCGGAAATAAATAGTCCCATTTTTCATACAAAGACAACTCCATCATTCCTGCCTGACAATCTGTATTAGAATAGTAAACATACTGTCTTATCGTCTGTTCCGGCGTTCTTGCAATGGTATTTGTATTACCGAGAAAACTTAACAAAATACAACCTAATACAAACGCAGAACAAGCAAAAACAGAGACCGCTTTACGAGATTCTTTTCCTGCAAGTCGCATAACGCGGACACGCAGTGCATTTTTCGAAGATACCATCATTGTTGCGGTACAAAATACATCTTCTTTTGTTCGGATTTTGTCAACATTTACGGCATCTAATAATATTTTTCCGTACTCTGTTTTCTTCATCTGTAACGCCGCAGCGGCGCGGTCGTCACACGCCATTTCACAGTCTTCTTTCGACAAAACTGCCGCGATATATACGAGCGGATTGAACCAGTAAATAGCGATAAAAATCATTCGCAGTTTTGCCCAGAAAAGATCTTTTGCACGGATATGACACATTTCGTGCTGCAAAATTGTCCGGTAAATGTCCGGCTGATCAAGAATCTCCGGCATCAGATAAATTCCTGTTTTCCCCTTCACCTTAAACACGCACGAAGAGCGAAGATCCGGCACATAATACAGCGGAAACGGAACATTTTCATCCTCAATCTGCACTCTGTTTTCATACAAAAATTTTTCGAATTTGAAATTGATAAAATGTTCATATAAAAAGACAGCGACACTTCCCAGTACCCATATTACAAGAAGATACCACGGGATCTGAAGCATCGAAAACTCAAACCAGATGTCCCGCAAAAACGGAATTTTTCCAAAAAGACGGGAAAACGCATTGAGCGAAAGCATGTGAATATCGCGTCCAAATAGACATTCTATCGGCAGCAAGCGGAATGCTGTGAAAAACCACAGTGCGTATACGATACGGGGTGAGAGTACATTCCGGCACAACTTGCGGAAAACCAGCATGAATATGATCATCAGACTGGATTCCAAAAGGATCATCGTCATTTGTCTCCCTCTCTTTCCGCCTTTTGAAGAATCTCATAAAGATCATCCAGTTCGTCTCTGCTGACCTTTTTACTGCTCAAAAATGAGTTCACAAGCAAACTCAGGCTTCCTTCATACACCCGGTCCAAAAACTGCTCCGTTTCCTCCAGCACCGTTTCTTTTTGCGAAATGATCGAATAATATTCTTTTGCCCTGCCATTTCTGTGGTACTCGACCGCCCCCTTTTTCTCCATGCGGCTTAGGAGCGTGATTACCGTATGCTTATCCCAGAATTTCTTTTTATTTAACTCCGCTACAATCTGTGTTATCGTCGCTTCGGGAAATTTCCAGAGGATATTCATGATCTCCCATTCTGCATTCGACAAGTGAATCTTTTCCATAAGTTATCATCCTTTCATAAGGTATACATTTGTTATTAACAATTGTATACCTTATGGTGTGCTTTGTCAAGACAGGTTTTTTTGTAATCAAGGTGCTGTCTTGTATGCTCTTCTGCTTTTTTGTGTGAAATCTCAATCACATTTTTCCAACATTTTACTCCATTACGGTCAAATTTGTATTTTGTATTCAATTATGCCGTAATATTTTCCATATTTTTACAGTGTTTTTTCGTTTTTACGGTCATTTCACAGATTTTCTCCCCCTTTTGACCGTAATTTTCTTAACTTCTCTTTAAACCTTTCCAGAAATTTTCCATTTTTTACGGTCATTTTAAGAAATTTCTTGCTTTTTTACCGTAATCCGCCCAGTTTCCCATTTTCCTATCTCACTGCCACGTTGCGTCCCCAAAATCGCCACAGTCCCTATCTCACTGCCACGTTGCTCCCCCAAAATCGCCACAGTCCCCAGTCCCACACATCCCCCGCCTCAGAAACCAGCGCGCCCCAGAAACCTACGCACTGCAAAGCCGCTCCCCATCAAAATTCTGCTATAAACCACAAAATAGTCTTGTTTCATTTTCCGCGGCATATGGTATAATGGAGATAAGTTAGGACGTCGGGGTGACATTTCCCGATGAGTACATTAAGGAGGGTTACTATTATGGCTAGATTTACATTACCTAGAGATTTGTATCATGGAAAAGGTGCGCTGGAAGCGCTGAAAACATTTAAAGGAAAGAAAGCGATCATCTGCGTCGGCGGTGGTTCAATGAAACGTTTCGGATTTCTTGGCAAAGCCGAGCAGTATCTGAAAGAAGCCGGCATGGAAGTAAAATTGTTCGAGGGCATTGAGCCGGATCCATCGGTGGAAACCGTGATGAAAGGCGCCGCAGTCATGCAGGAATTTGAGCCGGACTGGATCGTAGCGATGGGCGGCGGTTCTCCGATCGATGCTGCCAAAGCGATGTGGATCAAATACGAATATCCGGACATCACTTTCGAAGATATGTGTAAAGTATTTGGTATCCCTGCGTTGAGAAATAAAGCACATTTTTGCGCTATCTCTTCCACTTCCGGTACGGCTACCGAAGTGACGGCATTCTCAATCATTACCGATTATGAAAAAGGAATCAAATATCCGATCGCTGACTTTGAGATTACGCCGGATGTTGCTATCGTAGACCCTGACCTTGCCGAGACGATGCCGCAGAAACTTGTCGCTCACACCGGTATGGATGCAATGACACATGCGATTGAAGCTTATGTTTCTACCGCAAACTGCGATTTCACGGATCCACTTGCCCTTCATGCGATAAAAATGATCCAAAACGATTTGGTAGATTCTTACAATGGTGACATGGCAAAACGTGATTCGATGCACAATGCACAATGTCTCGCCGGTATGGCATTCAGCAATGCCTTGCTTGGAATCGTACACTCGATGGCTCATAAAACCGGAGCTGCTTTCGCCGATTATGGCGCACATATTATCCATGGTGCCGCCAATGCCATGTATCTTCCAAAGGTAATTGCCTTTAACGCCAAAGACGAAACCGCGAAAGAGCGTTATTGCTATATCGCTGATTTCATGGGACTCGGCGGTACTTCTGCCGATGAAAAAGTGGCAAATCTGATCGCATATCTGCGCAAGATGAACGACGATCTGAACATTCCACATTGCATCAAAAACTACGGCGCAGACAGTTATCCAACTGAAAATGGCTTTGTGCCGGAAGAAGTATTTTTAGAGAGACTTCCGGAAATTGCAGCCAACGCAATCCTGGATGCCTGCACAGGCTCAAACCCAAGACAGCCAAGTCAGGAAGAAATGGAAAAATTGTTGAAATGCTGCTACTATGATACGGAAGTAGATTTCTGATTATAGAAAGTAACCTGAATAGTTACTACAGAAAACAGTATTACATGAGGGACTCCGGCATAAGCACATAGCTTGTGCCGTGAGTTCTTTTTAAAGGAGAAATTCAAGCCATGAAAATTATGACCATAAATGTAAATATTACAGGGATGCAGCGAGTCTCCACATCGGAAAAAACTGTAACCCAGGTTCTCTTTGACGGAACCGCTGAGGGAGAATATTTTAACGGAACCATTCTCCCGGGCGGAGTCGACACACAAATCAATGTACCGGAGAAAGGGACTCTTTCTGCCAGGTATATGCTGGAAGGCAAAGATAATTCCGGCGATAATTGCAAAATGTATATTTCTAATGATGCAATACAAAACTGTAACATCACAACACCACACATCTTAACCGACAGCGAGAATCTCCGCTGGCTAAATGAAGCGGAGCTGCGCGGTGAGTTGACAATTGTTGAAAATGGAGTACAGATTGAGATTTTTTCAAAGTAAATAACCATAAATGAAAAAGTCCTCCCGAAAGGCTTCGCATTGAAACCTCCGGGAGGATTTATTTTTTTAACGATTCCGCTTTCGTCCCAAATCGTTTCTATTTCTTCTGTTCTGCCAGATTGATTCGTACAAGAGATTTGCGGAGTGCCAGTTCAGCACGTCGCATATTGACATGCGCATCCAGACTCTTGATCCTTCGCTCGGCGCGCGCCTTCGCTTCCAACGCACGTTTCATATCAATCTCCTCCGGCCATTCACACGACTGTGCGAGAATGGTTACTTTGTCCGGGAGGATCTCCAAAAAGCCCTCTAAGACAGCGGCTTCCCGAATCACATCATCCTCAGAATTTTCGGTAATCGTCAAAACACCAGGAGCGACGATCGTCGTCAATGGGATATGGTCGGCATACACACCGATGTCTCCCTCTGTCGTCGTCAATTCCACCATTTCGACCTCTCCGGTGTAAAATACACGCTCCGGAGAAATTACCTCTAATTGGAATTTTTTCATATCCGCCATAGCCATCTCCAATCCGCTCTCGCTACTTGCGTGCGATGACATCGTCGATCGTACCTGCATTCAAGAAGCAGCTCTCCGGAATGTCATCATGTTTTCCATCCAAAATCTCCTGAAATCCTCGAATCGTTTCAGAGATTGGCACATATTTACCGGGAAGACCGGTAAACTGCTCTGCTACATGGAATGGCTGAGAAAGGAATCTCTGAATCTTTCTTGCTCTGTT
>ERZ779762.748-NODE-748-length-20538-cov-2.595274_pt1 | contig 20538 bp, 19 predicted proteins | sample MGYA00511887_ERZ779762 | MGnify/ENA primary metagenome ERZ779762 (study PRJEB29588, sample SAMEA2163052) | human gut metagenome | biome: human gut; feature: human-associated habitat; material: faeces | place: Denmark | collected 2008/2010 ...
TTTCCACTTGCAACCGAACCGATAATATCTATTTTCAAACTAAATACCCCCTGTGAAATGATTTTTTCCTTACCCCTGGTAATTCATTCGGATTCTTATCGACAACTCGTGACTTATCTTTTTTGAAAAACATAGTATCCCCCCCTCATAACAAATACTTTTTATTTTAATTTCCACGAATAAAGTTCTTGATATGGATTCACTCTTGCTAAGACAATTTTTTCAACGGTTGCTTCAAATGCAGTAAACTTTTCCTGTACAATAGCAAACGCCTCCTGTAAGGCAGGCGGAGTCAGTTTTACTGCAATTGCTGCATGGGGAACCCACTGGTTTGGCAGATACTGCCCTCTATTACCAACATCAGCATACTTTAATAATCGTTCATTTACCAGACTGCATGTATTCTGTAAATATTGATTCAGAACCGGACCAAGATAAATTACAAGTGGATTGAACACGCCAATATTGGCAAACCAGATCACATCTTTGTTTATTATTTTTACAATATTTTCCATCTCTGTAAGTAACGCTTCTTCCTTATCACTTACAAGAGCACAAACCGTTACATGAGGTGGAATATTTATCTGTTTCATGTAATCACAGCCTGTTTTCTCTGCTACCTCATCAATAAGATTCTGAATTGTTTTTTCGGTCTCTTTATCAAATTCCAATGTTACTGCATAATCCATCCTATGGCCTCCTTCCTCCTTATACAAAAATAGCAGACGCCATAATATACAAACTTCGTTCGTGGGCGTCTGCCTGCGTGATAAGGAATCCTCCCATCTTCGATGGGTCCCTCCTTACCACAATTGGTCATCAGGACTCCTCCCACCTGCGGCGGGTCCCTCCTCATGACAAAACATGGACCTGGCGGGAATCGAACCCGCGTCCAAACCGGAATCCCATGTACTTCTACTATCATAGTTCATTTTTTTACATTCCCTCCGCCTGACGAGAATGAACACCCTTCAGGTTTTAGTAGCTTCATGATACGCCCATGCACGCAAAGCTTAATGCATGTCGTTTCCTACATCGTTGATGCCTGGGTCTTAAAGTGTAGGTGCCTTAAGTCAGACAGCTGCCATTAGGCAGCGTATGCTAAATTATCTTCAGCGTTTAATTTTAATCCATGTTTTAACGTGGTCACGGTCCACGGATAGCTTCTCCATCTTCAGCCGGCCTGTCGAAACCAGTACAAGCCCGTACTGTGATAGCAATCATAGCAGAACTATCACACTTTGTCAAGTACTTTTCGGTCTTTTTTTCCACTTTCTGTATGCGGAAGTTTTTCCACTATCTTGCAGCAAAACGGCAGCTCATAATTGGCAAGGGTTTGTTTCAAATGCGCATAGATTTGTTTCTCACATTCTGCCGAAACCTCGCTGCCACACAGTGTTACCCAGGCTGCTACCCGTTTTTCGCCCTCTTTTTCTACGGCCGCAGCGATCGCCTCCCCGATAAACGGAATGTCCTCCAAGGCTCCCTCGATCTTAAGAAGCGATACTTTGCGCCCCCGTATGCTGACGATGTCGTCTTTTCTTCCATCGAAATACAGATTCCCTGCCGCATCCATATGGCCAAGATCTTTCAGGCTGAACGGACACAAGACGCCCTCCACGTTATAGGGTGTCGTAACAAAGATCTCACCGTCTTCAACCGACACCTGCACGCCCGGGAACGGTTTTCCCACACAATTTTTCTCCCGGGTCATCTGATCCTGCCGGAGATACGTGATATAATTGAGTTCACTGGCTCCATAATAAAGAACGATACCGGCATTCGGAAAACAACGGCGTAATTTTTCTGCCTCTTCGCTTCCCATACTCTGGGAACCGGCAAGAATATGCCGAACTGTCGCAACCGGCTTCTTGATACACTGTGGAAGAAACAGGAGTTTACGAGGAATCAGATATACGACATCGGTCTTATATGCTTCGATCCATTCCGCCCATCTGCGGGGATCAAATACATTGGCAGCGACTATCGCCGCACCGATGGAAAACTGTGCCATATAAAGATTCAGATTGCCGGTGAATGCGAGACTCCCCTGAGCGAACATCCGGCTTTCCGGGGTCACTCCAAAAATCTCATTTTGAACCGGAAAAAAATCCGCCCAGCTCTCGTACCTTCGATAAAGTACCTTAGGCACTCCGGTACTCCCCGAAGTCATCACTGCCATGCAGGCATTTTCCGGCACTTCTCCGATCTCCGGCAATTGTTTTGCATCCTCCGGCACAAGAAGCGGGATCTTTCCTGCCGCCTGACAGCCTAAAAAGGAAATAAGCTGATCTAAAATCCGTTTTTCCCGAAGGAAAATCACTTTTTTCTCCGATTTTTCCAGCCTCAGCCGGTCTCCTTTCTCCTGCGACAACTTTACCAGTTCTCCATAAGTATACTCTTTTCCTTCCTCTACCAGAGCGAGCCGGTCCGCCTCCTGCTCCCGTATCATCTCATAAAAATTTCTCATTTTTCACACACTTTCTTCCATAAAATAGCAGTCCCCTGTCCACCGGCCGCCGCGATCGCACTCACTCCATACACGTTATCTTCCGCGCATTGCTGCAGGCGCTTTGCCAGATGCAGCGTAAGGATTCCCCCGGTCGCCCCATAAGGGTGTCCATATGCCAATGCCCCTCCGCAGGCATTGTAAGCCGGTACACACGCCGGATATTTTTTAGCAAATAATTCATCAATCACCGCAAATGCCTCATTGCACTCGTAAGCGGCGATCTCTTCCGGTTTCCTCCCGGTCTTTTCAAACAGTTTGTGCAATGCTTTGTTTACAAGCAATGGCGGCATTTCCGGATTTCCTGCCACTTCCACCATATCCACAAAACGAAGCCATGGTTTCCAGCCCTTCTTTTTCGCATAACTTTCCGCACACAATACGACAAAAGCCGCTCCATCCTGCGTCCCACAGGCATTTGCCGCCGTCGTGACCCCATTCTCATAAAGGGGCGGAATCTTTTCCAGAAATGCTTTGGATAAAGTTTGCCGTATTCCCTGATCGCATTCCTTTTCCGTTCCTAGCGGAAGAATAACATCTTCAAACACTTTTGTATCTCTCGCTTTGACTGCCAATTGCTGACTGCGAAGTGCCCAGGCATCCAAGGTTTTCCTGGAAACACCTGCCATCTTTGCCGTCTTTTCCGCTCCCCAAAGCATCGCATCCTGCCGCCATTCTCCGGGCGAGAATTTTGCTGCCGTATAAATTTTTTCTCCATTGTATTCCGGGTGATTTTCCGAAACCATGCGTCTCGGTGCCGTCGAGGAACTTTCTGCCCCGCCGGCAAAGACCACCTGCTGCTGGCCGCTTCCAATCTTTGCTGCCGCCATAACAATCGCTTCTATTCCGGACGAACACTGGCTGTCAATCGTAAAAGCCGGAACCTCTTCCGGTATCCCTGCTTCTAACGCCATCAATCTTCCGATGTTTCCCCCGGCTCCCACCGCATTTCCGGCGAGTACAAGATCCGGTGCTCCGTAATCTCCTGACAATTTATGTAAAATATGCCCACCGAGTTTTTCCGCCGGAATATGCCGGTAAATTCCGTTTTCCTTGCCAATGTAGGTGCGGTATCCGCCTACGACAACCACATTTTCCAGCATACGTCCTCCTCCTTTGTCCGGGCTGTAATTTCCATGCCTTCCCGGGTCGTCCACACCGGCTGTGAAGCAAACACAGGCTTGTAAAACCGCATTTTAATCTTCTTCCACACCATTTCCTGTTTCTCACATTCCAAAAACATCGTTTCCAGCATCAAAAGTCCCGGTACGATTGCCTGCTCTCCCCGATGGATGGAATTGGTGTCTCCAACTGCCTCCGTAAAGTTTTGAATGTCAGCGGCAGACCAACTTTGTTTCTCCCCGCCCTCTGTCTCAGGCTTTTCCATCCGAGACCGTTCTTTCACCGGATGTGCCTCTTCCATCCGGGATCCCAAAATCTGCTCCACGGTTTCTTTTGGACGGATCAGTTTCATCGTCATTTGCTTTCCATTTTTTGTCAGTTTTAGTGTGGCATAACGGTCTCGCTTTTTTTCTTCGCAGCCAGGCAGCTCTTCCTTGATGCCCCGCTCCAATTCCACCTGAGCAATCTCATACCCATCATACCCCGAAAAAACAGAAAATCCTCCTGCCAAGTTTCGAAACCAGTCAAGTTCTCTGTCAATCGACAATTTCATATCCCAGTTCTCCTATAAGTTGAAAATCCGTCTTTACCGTGATTCCCGATGTCGTGAGCATATCACCGGAAATCGCCGCATTGGCACCGGATTCCATACAGCCACGGCCTTTGTCTTCCATCAGGCCTCTTCCGCCGGCGAGACGGATAAAAGCATCCGAGAGAAGGAAACGGTAAACCGCCACGATCCGGCGCATCTCGTCCGTTGTCAGACGTGGTTCGTTTTCGTATGGGGTTCCCGGGATCGCATTGAGCATGTTGACCGGAACCGAATGCACCCCCAGTCTGCGGACTTCCAATGCCATATCGATACGGTCTTCCATCGTCTCTCCGATTCCCATAATTCCACCACTGCATACTTCCAATCCGGCCTCTTTGGCGGCTGTGATCGCTGCAATCTTGTCATCAAACGTATGCGTCGTACAGACATCCGGGAAATACCTTCTCGACGTCTCTAAATTATTATGTACTCTTGTAAGACCGGCTTCTTTTAATTTGCTGAAAGCTTCCTTGTCAAGGAGACCAAAGGAGCCGCATACGTGAAGATTCGTCTCTTCCCGGAGTTTCTTGATACACTCGCACATCTGGTCTACTTCTGCTGCATTCAGCCGTTTTCCGGATGTTACGATCGAATATCTCCGCACGCCCTGGCTTTCTATCTTTTTTGCATCTTCCAAAATCTCTTCCGTGGAAAGCAGTGGATAATTTTCCACTTCGGTCTTATGGCAGGCTGCCTGCGCACAATATTTACAATTTTCCGAACATCTTCCGCTCTTTCCATTGATGATCGTACACATATCAAATTTATTATCACAAAAGGCTTTTCGGATCTCGTCTGCCGCTTTGCATAACTCATCCAGATCCACGGTCAGCAATTCCATCGCCTGTTCTTTTTCCAACTTTTCTCCTTTTAACACCATTTCCTTATACATTTCAATCTTATTGTCCATGACATTTCCTCCTGAAAACATTGATATTTATTATCAGTATAATAGGCTCCGTCGCTAATGTCAACCTTTTCTCAAAAACAGGTTGACATTTCATTTTATCCTCGTTATAATGGAGCAAGAAAATAACTTTTTGGAGGACATTATGAACGAACAAACGCAAACAACTCAGACAACAGTAAAATCTACACATTCCGCGCAGTCTCTTGTGACAATCGCTTTGATGGCAGCGGTACTGTGCGTATCTGCTTACATCAGTATTCCCCTGCCAAACGGCTCTCACATTACCGCATTGAATTTTATCGTAATGCTTGTCGCTTTGGTATTTTCCATACGGGAATCCTTTTTGATCAATTTGATCTGGTTTTTACTCGGACTTTTGGGACTTCCGGTTCTTATCGGCGGCGCGTCCGGGATCGGTTACGTGTTAGGGCCATGGGGAGGTTACAGCATCGCATTTCTCATCGTAGCTGCGCTGGTTCCACTCCTTTGCACCCGCAAATACAAGCGCGTTCTTTATACCATTATTGCCATTCTTTCTGCCGCTTTTGTTGATCTGTTCGGCAGCATCTGGATGATGGTCGTAAGCGATATCGCTCTCGTTCCTGCTCTTGTAGCCGGATTCCTGCCATTTATCGTGTTGGATGTGGTGAAAGCTGTGATTGCAGCACAGATTGTACCTCAGATTCGGAAGATCGTACGTTAACACGTAACTATTCAGGATCCAATGTATGAAAATCAATGAATCGACGTGCTTGCACGTAAGAGGCTTTGATTTTCATACATTGAGATCCTAATAGGGCTCCTCTCCCCATATGAGCATTTTTAGCCTTGTCAAAGGCGAGAAAGAACACGAAGTGTTCGAAATGCGAATGTGTGGGAGAGGGGACCTGAATAGTTACGTTAAAACTGGTTTCGCCGGTAAAAAATGATACCGGCGAAATCTGCTAAAAACCATCCAATCGGAATCGAGATCCAGATTCCCGTCACTCCCACACCGGCGATCTTCGTCAATCCATACGCCAGCGCTACCCTTGTTCCCAAAGAAATCACCGTTAAAATAACAGATACAATCGGTTTATTGACTGCGCGGAAATATCCGTAAAGCAGGAACAATATCCCAATTCCCACATAAAAGGCGCCTTCAATCTGAAGATACCATGCCCCCGCTTCGGATACGGCACTCCCGGCATCCACAAATAAATTCATCAACGAGCGCGAAAAGCAAACAACCAGCGAACTCACGATCACGCAGAAAACCACGACACTGAGTACCGCATACTTCACGCCTTCCCGGATCCGCTCTCTCTTTCCGGCACCAAAATTCTGTGCGGCAAATACCGAAAACGCATTTCCAAAATCCTGCACCGGCATATACGCAATGGTGTCGATTTTTACCGCCACCGCAAATGCAGCCATAATAACCGCGCCAAAACTGTTTACCAATCCCTGTATCATCAAAATCCCAAAATTCATTACCGACTGCTGCAAGCACGTAAATCCCGACAATGACATAATCTGCTTCAAATTCTTTCCATCCCATCGGACATCTTTTCTCTGCGGCCGGTATTCCGGATACATTTTGATAAAATACAAGCCAATTCCGATCCCGGATATATACTGTGAAATAACCGTCGCTACCGCAGCCCCGGCAATGCCCCCTTGAAGCGGAATCACAAACAAAAGATCCAGTCCGATATTCAGCACGACGGATATCGCTAAAAACACAAGGGGAACCACCGAATTTCCTACACTCCTCAGTACATTGGCATAGAAATTATACAAAAATGTTGCAAAAAATCCTGCCATCACATATACCAGATACGTCCGCATATCCGCAAAGGTTTCCTGCGGCACCTGAAGCCATTGTATAATTTTATTCATTAATAAATATATCACAGTCATGACAATCAACGCCAGTCCGCCGATTGCCGTAAAAGACATGACCAGACCATTTCGAAAAACATCCCAGTCTTTTTTTCCATACGCCATCGAAAAAAATGCTCCCGCACCCAGACAAAGTCCCAGGATCACCGATGTCAAAAATGTCATCAGCGTATAGGACGCACCCACAGCCGCCAGCGCCTGCTCTCCAATGTATTTGCCAACCACCCAGGTGTCTACCAGATTATATAACTGCTGCATCACATTACCAAGCATCAGTGGCACCGCAAACGCCCACAGTCCGATTAAAATATTTCCTTTTGTTAATTCTCTTGTGTGTTTCATTTTTTTGCTCTCTATTCTCTATCCTTTTTATCCGGCACATAAAACTTCAAAATCCGGATATCCTAATTTTAAAACAAAACTTGGAGGTTTTCAACATGAAAGGAAATGAACGTTTTCGAAATGCTCTGCCGATGGCGGCTTTAGACGATATTCCGGAACCTTCCGCAGACGCAAAAGAAATCGTAGGTATTGTAAAACAACGCGGTAAAATAACCGGTTATCAATTATCCGATGGAAAAACAGTCAGCAAAAGCGAAGGAGTCGCTATGGCAAAAGCCGGTGATATTCAGGGCGTGGGCATTGCTCACCGTGGTGACACCGAATACTTGAAGTCGCTGCCGGATGGCGAAGAAAATAACAATCTCAGCAGCCTTCCTGCTGCGTCTGCCTCATCAAAAACAATGGAATAAAAATACAATGACTGCCACGTTAATCTGTCAACGCGGCAGTCACATTTATTATTGCAGAAATCATCCAGCCTTATGCTGTCTTCCCTCGGTATCGATCTCGTAATTGTCCTTCAGGATCAACTCCGAAATCGGCACAAGTTTGTATCCTTTTTCTTTCAACGTCTTAATCATCGTATCCAATGCCTCCGCCGTATGTTTCGCTCCATTGTGGCACAAAATAATGGAACCATTTCCCAGATGTTTGTGTTCTGTGACGCGGCGCACGATCGTATCGGCATCATAATCTTTCCAGTCCAGCGAATCTACATCCCATTGGATCGGATAATAATTGATCTCCCGGCAAACCCGAATCAGATTGTCATTGTAATCCCCATACGGCGGCCGGAAGAGGATCATCTCTTTCCCCGTCAACGCCTTCACTTTCTCATGTGGTTTCAATAATTCTTCCTTACACTGCTCCGCTGACAGCTGGGACATCTGCTTATGATTTTCGCTGTGATTTCCCAGATCATGCCCTGCCGCGGCGATTGCCTTCACATCCTCCGGATATTTTTCAACCCAGCCGCCTGTCATAAAAAAAGTAACCCGCACATTGTTTTTCTTTAAAATCTCTAAAATTTTAGCGGTGTCCTCATTTCCCCAAGCGGCATCAAAACTAAGGGCAATCTTTTTTTCCTCCCCTTTATCCACACAATAGATCGGCAGTTCTTTCGCCGCGATTCCCTGTCCGAGTTTTGTATTCAGCGTCGCCACTGTCTGCGGATAAAAATGAATGCTGGCAGCCAGAAGAAGCAATGACGTAAGAACAACCGCCCCAACTTTAGTAAATAAGATGAGTTTTTCTTTTTCTATTTCTATTGAATTTGGTTCCATAATAAAACCCCGGCGTTTTTTACTAACTTATGCCGGGGAAATAGGTATTATAACTTATTTCTTCCTCATTTCTCCACAATATCCGCCAGTTCAAACCGGATTACTTTTTTCAGATCCTCTAAACTCAGCTGCACCTGAAATCCAATCTTTCCCCCGCTGAAGCAGATTGTCTCCTGCTCTGCCACACTTTTATCGATAAACGTAGGGAAAAACTTTTTCATGCCAATCGGGGAACAGCCGCCGTGAATATACCCGGTAAGGCCGAGCAGTTCTTTGGCTTTCAGCATCTCTATCTTCTTCTCGCCGGCACAGGCTGCCGCCTTTTTCAGATCCAGTTCTTTTTCGACCGGCACAAGAAATACATAATATTTCTTTGATTTGCTTACCGTAACCAATGTTTTAAATACCGCATCCGGGTTCTGTCCCAGCGCTTTTGCCACCTCTGTTCCGCTGATCGCGCCGGAATCCACATAATTATGACTTTGATACGAAATTTTCTTCGCATCCAAGACACGCATTACATTTGTTTTTTCTTCTTTTTTCATAGTAAAAACCAACCTTTCCGCCTTTCATTCTAGCACATATTGCGATTCATGAAAAGCCTGCTCTTTAGCGGGCAGGCTCCTCATACAGATACTTTCGTATTTCTTCTTCTACTAAATGTTCTCCGATCACGATAACCACTTCCTGGCCCTCTTTGATCGGCTCTATTTTTTTGCTTTCCGTCGTTGCATTTAACTCAATCCAGCTCCCCTCCGTAGTCTTAAAAAAGCCTTTCATCCGGATTACATTCCCACATGCCGGATTGTTCATAATACGATCCGTAATCTCAGAAACCTTGTCCGAAGAAACCGCCGGCTCCATAAAATACAGCGTCGAAAATGCCTCTTCCTTCTCAAACCACAACTTAGCAAAACGGTCTGTCGTATAGCCACCGGAAGCCATTTTCAAGAAGTCATCATCTTCCAGTTTTTTCCAGTCTTTTAACAAGATTTCGCCTTTCTGAAAACGCCGTTTGCAGCCAAACTGTTCCATCGCTGCATTCATCTGATGAATCGTCTGCTCGATACGGTCTGCCGTCGTTTCCTGACATTTGCTGAAAACGATCTGACCAGCGCAGGCAATCTGCGTCGCAAAGAGATACTCCGCTTCCTTCGACATTTCTGCCGGCATGGAAGCATCCACAATGGCGATCACATTGCCAATCTCATACCAGCGTTCCAGCGGATCTTCATGTAAAATATCAAAAAATTCGTCAACATCAAAAATACCGGACGGCTCGATCAGCACTCTGTCATATCCGAGCATTCCCATGGCGATCAGCTTTGTCTTCATTCTGCGCCGGTGGCAGTCTTTGTCACACGCCCCTGCGATCATATCCACATCACACGAATCGCTCATGACATCCTGCAAAAGCATCATATCTACATTAACGGCTCCAAAATCATTTTCCAGAATTCCCAGTTTCTTCCCCTGTTTCAGAAAATAAGCCGCATATTTCTTAATAAATGTTGTCTTCCCGGATCCTAAAAAACCGGTAATCAGATCAATCTGTATTTTACCACTCAAGCAAAACAGCTCCCCACGTAAGTCCGCCGCCAAAGCCGGACAAGATCAGTTTGTCTCCCTCTTCCAGAAGATCATTTTTATTCAGTTCATCAAGAAGGATCGGAATACTTGCAGACGACGTATTTCCATAGTGATCCAGATTCATCGGAATCTTATCCATGTCTACTTTCAGGCGTTTGGCAATCAATTCCAGAATACGCCGGTTCGCCTGATGAAGCACAAAATATTTGATCTCATCTGCTTCGGTATTCGTCTTTTTCAAAATCTGTTTGATGTATTTTGGCACCGTTGTCACCGCAAAACGGAACACTGCCTGTCCATTCATCTGAATATAATCTTTCTTCCTGCGGCTCTTATAAAATGGATTCTGGATACCACGTCCTTTACACGTAAGCACTTCGCCCTGTGTACCGTCTGAACCGGTCACACTCGCAAGGATACCGCCTTTTCCCTCCACTTTACGCAGGATTGCAGCACCCGCACCATCGCCAAACAAAATACACGTACTGCGGTCAGACCAATCCACTTCCCGCGACAATGTCTCGGATCCGATGACAAGAACCGTCTTTGCCATCCCCGTCTCAAGATACGCATCTGCTGTATTTAAAGCAAATAAAAAACCGGAACAGGCTGCATTTAAGTCAAAGCAGGTTGCACGGATCGCCCCGATCTCTCCCTGTACCTGACAGGAAGTATTTGGTACATATGTATCCGCAGAAGCCGTGGCAACGATGATCAGATCAATTTCCTCTGCCGTCACGCCGGCATCTTCCATCGCATTCCTCGCTGCCTGCGTTGCCATGTATGTTGTCCCCTCTTTGCTTCCGCTTGACAGCCGCCGCTCTTTGATTCCGGTACGCTGGCTGATCCACTCGTCATTGGTATCCACGATCGTAGACAAAAAATGATTATCTGCCACATTTTCCGGTAAATAACTTCCCGTTCCAATTATTTTTATAGCCATGTCTATCCTCCAAAAAATCAAACCATAGTTGTATACATAACAGTGACGGCGTCCACCACACTCTCTGCGATACTCGCCGTCGTCTATAAATATTATAAAATAGCCCGATTTATTTGTCAATCGTAGCAATTAAAACCACGTCATCATGGTATTGATTACTACATCTTGTCGCTTTCTCTGACTTTTCTTTTCTTCCCCGGCAATATGAAAAGCCCTCCTTACCAAAATATGATAAAGAGGGCTGTTATTGCTTTCTAATCTTATACTACAAATTAGATTCGTTTCAAATATTCACCGGTACGTGTATCGATCTGGATCTTGTCGCCCTGGTTTACGAAAATCGGTACATTTACCTGTGCACCAGTCTCAACCGTAGCTGGTTTGGTAACGTTTGTAGCAGTGTCGCCTTTTACACCAGGCTCTGTCTCTGTTATTTCCAATTCTACAAACATCGGTGGCTCTACGGAGAAAATGTTTCCTTTGTAAGAAACCATCTTAACCATATCATTTTCTTTTACAAATTTCATAGCATCGCCTACGGTCTCTTCCGGCAATGCGATCTGATCGTATGTCTCCATATCCATGAAATTGTACATATCTCCCTCAGAATACAGATACTGCATATCTTTCTTGTCGATATGAGCCTGAGGATATTTTTCATTTGGACGGAAAGTTCTTTCTACAGCTCCACCATCCACTACATTTTTCAATTTTGTACGTACGAATGCTGCACCTTTTCCTGGTTTTACGTGCTGGAATTCAAGAATCTGGTATACGACACCATCAATCTCAATTGTCAATCCGTTTTTAAAATCTCCTGCTGAAATCATAACAGTTCCTCCTAAAATTTTCTATATGCAGAACTCCTCTGCAAGTATTGTTCTTGATAAAAGCAATATATCTACTCACTATTTTATTATATTTGAAAGATTTTTTCAAGAAAAACTTTCCATAGAATTGATATTATTTGCATTTTTCTATAATTTCTTCCGCAATTTCCGTCGCTGTCTTTCCATCGGTCGCTACCCGGATCGTCGCTGCCTTTTCATAAAACGGGCGGCGTTTTTCCATCAGCTGGCGGATGTAAGGCACATTCATGTTGCCATTTAAAAGCGGACGGTCTGTGCTGTCTTTCACCCGTTCATAAATGGTCTCCGGTGTCGCCGTCAATAGTACGATATTTCCAATCGCACGCAGTTTTTTTACATTGATGTCGCGAAGTGCCATTCCACCGCCACAGGAAATGATTCCCGGCGGAAGGGTTCCCAGTTCATCGATGAGATCTGTCTCTAACCGGCGGAAATACGCCTCGCCTTTTTCCTCAAAAATCTGAGAGATTGGACACCCCTGCTCTTCCACGATGCGCTTGTCCGTGTCCACTTCCGGGCGGCCGGTGAGTTCATGAAGTTTATGGGATATCGTAGATTTTCCTACCCCCATAAATCCAATCAGACTGATCTGGTCTCCTCCGGCGTAAATCTTATCAAAGACCGCCATCATAGCATCCAGTTCAATCTGCCCCGGCGCAGAAGCCTTTCCTGCACAGCCAAACGATACGATCGAGCCATACAAGCCGCCATACAATCTTGACATCTCTCCGGCTTTCCCCATGCTCATTGTAATGAGGGGAAATTCCGGATGTTTTTCACACATCTTCTCCGTAGCAGACAAAAGCCGCATAACATCTTCCCGCTGCTCTTCGTCGGTTCCTGCCGGCATACAGGCTGCCTTGCCGATATCCACACCAAGTTCCCGTGCCTCTTCCAAAATCGCGGTCAACTCTTCTTCCGAAGGTGTTTTTTCAAAATTATGATACGAACCGATCACGCTTACTCCATTTGCTTTTGCTTCCGTAACAACTGCGGATACGATTTCTTTCCCTCGATGAATCTCCACATCGATATAATCCGTCTTTCCTTCTGACAGAATTTTACAAATCGTCTCCTGATACGGAAAGCGGTCTCCGTTGTTTTCCCCGCCTTCGTGCGTCGTACGAATCGTCGTTATCAGTTCTTTATTTCCAAGAATTTCCTTTAATTCTTTTGTTACTGCCGGAATCTCTCTTTCATATCCTGCAAAAAAGTCCACACGCCATTCCACCATTTCTGCCGGAAGGGCAGCAAATCTCCGCGCGGTATCCGTAATCTCATCCCGCGTTACCGAAGTGATCGGGATACAGATCTTAGGTCTGTTTGTCATTGTATTTCCATCCTTTCTTTTGGAGAATGTGTAATGTCTTCGCAGCCGTCTTCTGTAATGACAACGACATCTTCAATACGTACTCCGCCAAATCCTTCTACATAGATTCCCGGTTCTACCGTAATAACCATTCCCGGCTTGATCACACTTTCTTCCCGTTTGGAAAAACATGGCGTCTCATGGATTTCAAGTCCTACACTATGCCCAAGGGCATGTCCGAAGCACTCTCCGTACCCGGCCTCTGCTATGACATCACGGGCAATGGCATCGACCTCTCTGCCTGTCATCCCCGGCTTAATCGCCTGAATCGCCGCCATTTGTGCCCGCAGCACCACATCGTAAATTTCCTTCTGCTTATCATCGGCTCTGCCATACACGATCGTACGCGTCATATCGGAACAATATCCATTGACAAGACAGCCAAAATCCATCGTCAGGAAATCGCCCTCTTCCAACACTTTATCCGTCGGCACGGCATGAGGCATCGAAGAATGACTCCCGCTTGCCGCGATCGTATCAAAACTCGTTCCCTCTGCTCCGGCATCCCGCATATAAAATTCAATATGTGCGGCCACCTGTTTTTCCGAAACAGGTATTTTTTCCCGATAGCATTTCGTTAGGAATTTTACAATTTTTGTAAATGCTTCATCTCCGATTGCTTCGGCTTTTTTGATGGATTCAATTTCTTCCGGCGTTTTGATCTGACGCATTTTATCCAATTTTTTATGCAATGGAACAAGTTTCCATTGTTTCAAACTCATCTTTTCAAACATGGCTTCTAACGTCCGATATGTCTCCACTGTCATAACGGCATCTTCAAAGCCGATACGGAATGGTTTTTCTACCAGTTCCGGATGCTCATTTACTATTTTTTCCACAAGATACTGCCGGATATTTTTCTTATACTCCAGCACCTCAAATCTCTGGCTCTCCTCTGCCGCCGCGATCGTATAGCGGGAGTCCGTCAGGATCCAGGCATCTTCTTTGGACACATAGACCAGTCCTTCTCCCGTAAATCCGCTGATATTGCGCATATTGGCAGGGGTCTGGACAAGGATTGCATCCAATTTATGCTGTTCTAAAAATTCTTTCATTTCGTTGTCATCTCCAATCCGGACTGCTTTTCATATGATTTCAAAACAATCCGCTCCAGATAGCGTTTTAACACGATCTGAATCTCTTCTTTTTTATCAATGGGATTTACGAGCACATTACGGATTCCCAGCCTTTTTGCGCCCCACACATCGGTAAATAACTGATCCCCGACAAATAATGTGGTCTCTCTTGTCGTATGCATTTTTTCCATTGCGAGAAGATAGCCTTTTTTACCGGGTTTTCCGGCTTTCCAGACCACATTTGTGCCGATTTCTTTATTAAAGCGGTCCACTCTTTCTTTTTTATTATTGGAAAGCAATGTCGTCGCAAAACCGATCTCACGCAGCCTTTGAAACAACTCAACTGCTCTCTGCGTTGCATCTTTCCCATGCTCGACAAGCGTATTGTCAATATCAAATATGATTCCCCGATATCCTTTTTCATAATACGCTTCGTAAGCAATCTCATAAGCAGATGCCGCGCGCGAATCCGGGAAAAAACATTCCCACATAGAGCCCTCCGTCCTTTCTATGATTCTATCGATTTCAAATGAATGATAAACTGTTCCGCTACACGACCGGAATATCCACCATTTCGTACACTCCAGGCATTTGCCTGCATAAGAAGTTCTTCTTTCGATAGCCGGATATCCGGATTTTCTGCCGCCAGCCCCAGAATAATATCTTCGTATTCTTTTCTGGATGGCTTGGAGAAATTGATGCTGACACCAAAACGTGCCACCAACGATAATTTTTCCTGCATCGTATCAGAACGATGTAACTCATCATTGGCCATATCCGAGCGGTCACTCCACGTCTCGCGGATCAAATGACGACGGTTCGAAGTCGCATAGATCAGCACATTATCCGGCTTCACTTCCAGACCACCTTCAATCACTGCTTTCAAATATTTATATTCAATCTCAAATTCTTCAAATGACAGGTCGTCCATATAAATAATAAATTTGTAATTTCGGTTTTTCACCTGCTCAATGATGGCAGACAGATCCTGAAACTGGTGTTTGTACACTTCGATCAAACGCAATCCCTGATCGTAATAGCGGTTCAATATTGCCTTGATACAGGTGGATTTTCCGGTTCCGCTGTCGCCAAACAAAAGACAGTTATTTGCCTTTCGTCCTTCTACAAATGCTTCGGTATTGTCAACCAATTGCTTTTTCTGGATCTCATACCCTACGAGATGCTCCAATGTCACATCACTTGTATGCGTGATCGGAGCCAGATTCAATTCGCCGGTACTCGTATGTGTCACGCGGAATGCCTTATTTAATCCGAATTTGCCAACGCCGTAAACCCGGTAAAAGTTCGTCACAATGTCAAAGAAATCCTCGGCATCTTTGGCTTTTCCCAATTCCGCAGCAAGTTCTTTTACTTTTTCGCTGACACTTTTATTGTATGTATTTTCCGCCTTCGCCATCGAATGATATTCCGTAAGAATAGAAAAACATTTCACTTCCAAAAGTGTTTCGATCGCCTGAAAATCAAAATAGAATAATTTGTAAAAGCACTCCATGTCCTGTTTGACGATCTGATTCACACTTGCGGCATCGTCTGCCTTTGCTCCCACTTTTTCACAGATTACACTAAACGGATTTTCGTCAGTGGCAAGCAGATAGGCGATGTAACACTGCCATAAATTGTTATCAAATCCGTATTTTGTCGCCAGATCCAGAATGCGGTAGATCTGGTCGTAAAGAGCCCTTACATGAGCTTCTTTCTGTGCACATTCTTTATCTTCTTCTATTTCTTTAAAGATATCACTGAGTCTCATTAAAATCTCATCCTGACCCAGATTTCCATACATAATCAATCTTGATACTTCCCGATACATGACTTCACGCCTCATCTTTCTTACAATTTTTGTAACTATTCAGGACACTCCTCTCACATTCGCATTTCGAACACTTCGTGTTCTTTCCCGCCTTTGACAAGGCTAAAAATGCTCATATGCGGAGGGGAGCCCTATTAGGATCTCAATGTATGGAAATCAAAGCCTCTTACGTGCAAGCACGACGATTCATTGATTTCCATACATTGAATCCTGAATAGTTACCTTTTTTACATTTTCTCCGGTGCCTGGAATCCAAGCAGTTCAATACACTGTTCCAGCACATTTTTCACCAAGATCAGAAGCTGGATATACGATGCCTTCTGCTCTTCGTTTTCATTTGCCAGAATCGAATTTTCATGATAAAAATGGTTGAAGTTTTCGCTTAATTCATAAATAAACTGGCAGATTTTATGTGGTGCCTTCTCGCTGTACGCAGCTTCCATCATATCACCAAATTTGGCAAGTGTCAGATACAGATTGATCTCACTCCGGCTGTCCGGTGTCATCAACTTCTCTGCCTCACCTTTTTCTGTTACACTGCCGCCATTCTGGCTGTATTTTGCCAAAAGGGATTTGATACGGACGATCGTATACAAAATATAAGGGCCTGTATTTCCCTCAAAGGACGCAAATCTCTCAATATCAAAAATGTAATCTTTGGATGCCTGATTGGACAGATCGCCGTATTTCAATGCGGCAAGTCCGACGGTCTCCGAGATTTCTCTCGCCTCTGCTTCTTCATAATCGCGGTTTTCCATCATTTTCTTATACACTTCTTCGTTGATCTGCTCACGAAGTGCCTGCAAACGGAGAACCCCGCCATCTCTCGTCTTAAACGGCTTTCCGTCTTTTCCGTTCATCGTACCAAAACCGATAAATACAAGTTCGACTTCCGGTCTTGTAATCTTTGCCTTCTTTGCTACACGGAACACCTGCGTAAAATGCAGAGACTGGCGCTTATCTGCCAGATAAATGATCTCATCCGGCTGGAATAATTTCTCTCGTTCTACAATTGTAGCAAGATCGGTTGTTGCATACAGCGAAGCACCGTTTGATTTTACGATCAGACATGGCGGAAGTTCTTTTTTATCCCCTTCTTCTGTCACATCAACAACCAGTGCTCCTTCGCTCATATACGCAAGTCCGTCTGCCTTCATTTTCTCTACCATATCCGGGATGTAAGGCTGGGCATCGCTCTCTTTTTTCCAAAGGTCAAAATGAACGTCTAATTTATCATAATTTTTCTTTAAATCTTCAATCGAAACAGACAAAATATGCTGCCACAAGGCGATATATCCAGGATGTCCTTCCTGCAGCTGCGCTGTGATCTGCTGTGCCTCCTGCATGTAATCTTCATGCTCTTTCGCATATCCGCTCGCATGTGGATAGATCTGCTCCAGATCCGAAATCGTAAATGGTGCCTCTTTCGGATATTCTCCCGTAAAATCAGCATCAAAATACGGAAGTTCCGGCTGACGATGACGTACTTCGTTGATGATCAGACCGATCTGCAATCCCCAGTCACCCAAGTGCACGTCTCCGATCACCTTATCTCCCATGAAGCGGCAGATACGTTTTACACTCTCTCCAATGATTGCCGGGCGCAGATGTCCTACGTGAAGTGGCTTCGCGACATTGGCTCCACCGTAATCAATGACTACCGTGCGCTCTTTTTCCGGCGCCGGAATACCAAATTTTTCCTCTGTCATCATGGCTTTTCCAAAATCCACAAGCAGTTTTCCACTTACGGTTATGTTGATAAATCCCGGTTTCACCATCTCTATTTTTTCAAAAACATCGTTCTCTTTTACTGCTTCTACTACTTTTTCCGCAATTTGAAACGGTGCCATTTTGTACTGTTTTGCTGCCGCCATCGCACCATTACACTGATACTGGCAGAGATCCGGGCGGTTCGAAACGGTTACAAATCCAAATTTCTTATCATAGCCGGCCTGCTCAAATCCGCCTTCCATCACTTCTTGTAATACATCGATTATTTTTTTCATCGTCTTCTATCCTTTCGTCGCTGTCTTATTCTTCTATCTTAGATGCTAAATCAAGGTTTGTCAATACATCAAAGTAATCTTCAAATGTCTTTTTGCAGCACCCGGCATCTTTGATCACAATGCCATCCATAACCTGTCCGATCAGCGAAAATGCCATCGCCATCCGGTGGTCATCATAGGTTTCAACTTCCCCCGGCGTAATCTCTCCGGGATAAATCGTCATTCCATCTTCGCGTTCTTCGCATCGGATGCCAAGTTTGGTAAGTTCTGTGACGATTCCGCGGATTCGGTCCGATTCCTGTCTGCGGATATGTTCTATCCCGTCAATGACCGTTTCTCCCTCTGCAAACGGAGCGATTGCCGCCAGCGTCATCGTCTGATCAGAAAAATCTGTCATTTTTACATGAATGCCGTGCAATGCTCTGTTTTTTGGTCCTTTTACTACGATGCCATCGTTTTCCTCTTCGACACCGCAGCCCATTTCTCGCAATACATCGAGGAATCGAATGTCTCCCTGCGTACTGTCAGAATGCACATGCATTACCTTGACACGGCTTTCTGTCAATGCCGCAATTCCGTAAAAATAGCAGGCTGCGGACACATCCGGTTCTACCTGATAACTGCCTTTTTCACACCGATACGTCTGTCCCGGAGCCACAAAATAACTGTTTTCTCCGGTCTGCTCCACATGAACACCAAATTCTTCCATCATCTTCATGGATATGTGCACATAGGATCTTGCATCCCTTGTCCCCGTCAGATGAATCTGCAGTCCCTCGTTGCACATTACTCCGCTGAGAAGAAGCGCACTCAAAAACTGACTGCTTGCATCGATATTCAAGTCCACTTCCCGCACCCCATTTTCCTCTCTGCCGCAGATGCGGAACGGAAATGCATACGGTTTTTCTAAATATTCAAACGTTACTCCGAGCATCTCCAGCGCACGCAAAAGCGGCTCCATCGGTCTTGCCTTCATCTGCTCGGAAGACTCCACCAGAAAATGCTCCCCGGAAAGCGCAAGCATCGCCGTCAAAAAGCGGGCTGCCGTCCCTGCACTTCCAACATACACGTTTCGCTCCGAGCCTGCCGGCACACGTCCGCCAAGTCCCTCGATCTCTGCCTCTTTTTTCTCTTCATCTATCTTAACGGAGAACCCAATCTTCTCCAATGCTTTCATAAATACACGAGAATCATCACTGAAAAGCACACCACGCACCAACGTCTTTCCCTCTGCCAGCGCTCCCAGAAGCAGTGCACGGTTCGTAATGCTCTTGGATCCCGGCACAGTCACTTCGTACGACCGTCCTTTTTTCAATGGTTTGCATTGATAATCCATGAAACTCCTCCATTCTATGGTCTGATACCTACTATCGTACCATACTTTTGTAAAAATTTCCACGAAATCCGCAAAAAAAGAACCTAAACTTTGAGGTTTCCCATCGCTTAGGTTCTTTTTGTTATTCTTAATTTGTAACTATTCAGACTCTCTATCTGGCAAACGCTTTTACTTTTTCGTAAATGCTGTCTGCATCCAAGCCATATTTTTTAACGAGTTCTACGGCTGGTCCGGATTCGCCAAAGGTATCATTGATACCGATCTTCATTACCTGTGTCGGGCATTTTTCGGAGAGTACATCACATACTGCACTTCCCAATCCGCCGATTACGGAATGTTCTTCTACGGTAACTACTTTTCCGGTTTCTTTTGCTGCTTTTACAACCAGTTCTTCATCCAATGGTTTGATGGTATGAATGTTGATCACCTTCGCATCAATGCCATCTGATGCCAGCTTGTCTGCAGCTGCGAGACATTCGGATACCGGAAGTCCGGTAGCGATGATCGTTACATCTTTTCCTTCGCGAAGAACAACACCTTTTCCAAGTTCAAATTTGTAATCCGGTGTATCGTTGATCACAGGTACTGCCAATCGTCCAAAACGAAGATATACAGGTCCTTCATGCTCGATAGCGGCACGTACCGCTGCTTTTGCTTCGATATCATCGGCCGGATTGATGACTACCATCCCCGGAATGGTACGCATCAAAGCAATATCTTCATTACACTGGTGTGTCGCACCATCTTCACCTACGGAAATACCGGCATGTGTTGCGCCGATTTTCACATTCAGATGCGGATAACCAATGGAGTTACGAACCTGCTCAAATGCACGTCCTGCAGCAAACATCGCAAAAGAACTTGCAAATGGAACTT
>ERZ779762.749-NODE-749-length-20479-cov-4.732325_pt1 | contig 20479 bp, 18 predicted proteins | sample MGYA00511887_ERZ779762 | MGnify/ENA primary metagenome ERZ779762 (study PRJEB29588, sample SAMEA2163052) | human gut metagenome | biome: human gut; feature: human-associated habitat; material: faeces | place: Denmark | collected 2008/2010 ...
CGGAGCGCAAGGACTGGAAGCTGGATCTTCGTGTCAATGAACACACGGAGCTGGAAATTTTCGCTGAGGAAAATCCACCGAAGCGTGTTAACCGCCCGGAGGCCTGTGGTCTGCGCCACCTTGCGTTCTGTGTGGATAGCGTGGAGCAGACAGTGAAAGAGCTGACAGAGGTAGGAATCGAATGTGAGCCAATCCGTGTGGATGATTATACCGGTAAGAAGATGACTTTCTTCCATGACCCGGATGGCCTGCCGCTGGAGCTACATGAATAATCATGGGAGAGAAAAGAGCGTATAAGCCCCGGAAGCCCGGCGGCGGTCGGAAGAAGCTGAAGCCAGAGTACGATGCCGGGAAAATCTGAAAGAGCAAATGGAGAGTGCTGTGGCACTTTATGAATCGGAGATGTCCTTGCAAGCCATCGGTGATGCTCTGAACCTAAAACCTATCAAAGTAAGGAAGCTCCTCATCACGGCTGGTGTGTATGAATCAGAAGTGGCGGAGAAGGTACAGGATACCTTTGAGGAGTACTGGGAAACACAGAGCTATAAAAAAGCCATTCTCTCAACTGCAAAGGCGCTTAACCTTTCCAAAGCTTCCGTTACCTCGTACCTGCCATATAAAAAAGGTGTGTACTTCCCCAGTACAGAAAAAGAAAAGATCAGTGTTGGAGCAGAACGGCAGCGGAGATACAGAGCGATGAAGCTGTGGAGGGCTGATCAGACAGAAGAAAACTTCTGGGGTGTTGTTACAGACCAATCAGCAGCTTGTCAATGGTGAGATTACCCCGCATCATACAATAGCTCGACTTGTTTTACTTGACTTTGCAAATTATCTAATTTATTATACTTGTAAGAAAGTAACTTACGAGTTACTAACTTACGAGTATAATTATTGGAGGCGGGCGGATGAGTCAGTTTTATTGCCGTGAGGATGAGCTGCGGAAACTGAATAAACGGTATGCAGGTGATAAGTTTGAGTGCATTGTCATCTACGGCAGACGGCGTGTTGGTAAAACGGCACTGATCAACGAGTTCTGCAAAGATAAGCCTACCATTTTCTTTTCTGCATTGAACACGACAGGAAAGGAAAATCTGGAAGCTCTCTCAAAGTCGATTATGAGTTTTGAGCGGCCGGATATGGAGTCTGCACCGGAGTTCAGGTCCTATGATGCAGCTTTGGATGAGTTGACAGCACTTTCAAAGGAAAAGAGGATTGTCTTTGTCATTGATGAGTATCCTTATCTTGCAAAAGCAAAACCAGCTATTTCAGCGATGCTGCAGCACATCATCGACCACAAATGGACAGAGTCCAAGATGTACCTGATTCTTTGCGGCTCCTCTATGAGCTTCATGGAGAGTCAGGTGCTTGGAAAGGAAAGTCCGTTGTATGGCAGACGTACTGGCCAGTTTAAGATTGAGCCGCTAGACTATAAAGAAACCGCTGTGTTCCACCCAAATCTGTCTGCAGAAGACAATTCCCTGATTTATGGGATCACGGGAGGAGTTCCCCACTATATCAATAAGTTGGATGTGCGAGATAGTGTGGATGAAGCTCTGTTGGATAATTTCTTTGACCGCTCCAGCTATCTGCATGAGGAACCGGGGAACTTACTGAAGCAGGAACTCCGGGAGCCGGCCATTTATAATGCAATCATTAAAGCGATTGCAGAAGGTGCTTCCCGAATGAACGATATCAAGATGAAGGTCGGCGAGGAAAACTCGGTCGTATCGAAGTACCTGAAAACGCTGATCGACCTTGGCATTGCGAAGAAAGAAACACCGATTACAGAAAAACCGGGTAAGAAAACCATCTATCTGCTGGCTGATAACTTCTTCCGTTTCTGGTATCGGTTTGTGCCAATCAATATGAGTGCCATTGACTCTGGCAGAATTGCAAAGACCTATCCACACGCTGTAAAGCAGTATCTTCCTGATTACATGGGTCTAATTTATGAGAAGATGTGTCAGGATTACCTGCTCTATTATTCGGATAGCCTTCCTATTGAGCTGAGTGAAATCGGCCAGTGGTGGGGGACAGACCCGAAGAAGAAAAAGCAGATACAGATTGATATCGTCGGAACTCCTGTTGAGGGCAAAGACTATATCATCGGTTCATGCAAATACCGGAATGAGAAAATCGGTGTGGATGAACTCGATTTGATTCGGGATTATGCCTCAGTTTTTGGAAAGGGCAACAACTATCACTACTATATCTTCTCGAAAGGCGGATTCACAGATGGACTTCTTCAGGCACAAGAGCGAGGTGAAGTTCGGCTGATAACGCTGGAAGACATTTACAAGTAAAAATTCTAATCAACCCTGCTGGTGAAAGCTGGCAGGGTATTTTTATACCCATTTTTAGCCTGTCTGCTCGTAAGTAGGTAATCATCCGTATCTGTTTTTTTGTTTTTTATTCTGCTACAATCTCCTTAAAACTCAGGAGGTATTCTATATCACTATGAATAAAGAAGAAAAAGCAAAACTCTGGTCTGACCGTATCCAACAATACCAGACCAGTGGACAAACATGTAAACAATGGTGTACAGAAAACGGTATCCCTTTATCTACGATGGGATATTGGATCCGCAGATTTGCAAAAGAAGAGCCGGCATCCGAATCTGAACAGGATATGGTCTTTGTCAGACTTCCATCTGAGCAGGAAGCTGCCAGAAAGCTGCTCTCTGAGGAATCTTCATCGGTGCGTATTTTTATTTCAGACAGTATCCGTATTGAAATATCTGATTCCTGCAGACCGGAACTGATGGAATCTATACTGGGATTCCTGCAGCGCCATGCTTGACCTGGCAGGAGGAACAACGGTATATCTTTCCTGCGGAGTCACTGATCTGAGAAAAAGTTACAATGGTCTGGCCGCCATCATCAAATTAAAATTTCACCTCGACCCACACTCACGCTGCATGTTTGCGTTCTGCAACCGTCGGCGTACTTCTATAAAGATCCTTCAATGGGATGGATCTGGATTCTGGAGCCTGATGAAACGGCTCGACCGTAATGCTTTTCAATGGCCGGATACTCCAGATGAACTCCGTCAGGTGACTCTGAAAGAGATCCACTGGCTGTGTGACGGACTTTCCTTAAATCCCAGGGGTGCATTTGAGGAACACCATCCAAAGATCATTCTGTAAACATAAGACAGCTGAGCTGTCAATCCCGTAAAAATCATGAAAAATACCACATCTTCCTGCATATTTCCTATATCCGGAAACGTAGTTTTCCATAGGAAAGCAGCTGGGATTATGGTATACTTTTGATAATGAGGATGCTTTTTATGACTTTAAAAATAAAAAGCTGACATCTGATATCCTGGATGACCTGAATTACCAGTTTATGCGGCGGCTGCAGAAAGAAGGACTGGTCACATTAAAAGAACTTTTTATTGACGGCACAAAGATAGAGGCAAATGCAAACCGTTATACTTTTGTATGGCGCGGAAGCATCAATTACCATCTGGCAGGACTTCTGGACTCTATCGACCAGCTTTTTGAAAAATATAATTCTTTTTTGCAGGAGGATGATTATGGGACAAAGTATGAGCTGGGAAATGCACAGATGTTTGTGATCGAAGGGATGGACAAAGTCCGGGAAGTGATCGAAAAAAACAGAAAACGAAAGCTTGTAAAACATAAAAAACTCTCCAATAACCGTATTATAGAGATTGATAACTGTTCGCCGCTTGAAATACGGAAACTCCAGAACAATCTCACGATGATCGCAGCAGGCGAGGGAATTGAATTCGTTTACTGAAAAGGAAAAAGAAAACCTGTACTTCAACAGCTACATGAGGAACTGGAACAATGCGGACAGCGGGTACTGCAGTGAAAAAAATCTGCTTTACTTAAAACAGAATGATATATCCAGTTATATAAAGCTGCAGGATCATGAAAAGCGAAAAACACGCGCTTATTCAGAAGATATCAGTAAATATTACAACATGAGGACAGGGATCTTTGAAGATCAATGAACAGTGGGAGGAACTAAAAGAAAGATCCCATGCCAATATCCAAAGCGAACGGGGAATTTTGAAACGTCAGACACGTTCCATTCAGACAGAAGGACATTTTGGAGATATCAAGGAAAACGAGAACTTCCGGCGTTTTAACTACCGTTCGACGGATAAGGTATATAAAGAATTTATGCTGTATGCCATTGGCAGAAATATAAATAAATACCATCGTTTTTTATACGAAAAACTGAGAAAATTTGAGGGAAAAACTGCCTAGAAAAAAATGCGGCCGAAAAAATCCAAACAAGGATTTTTTGCGGCCAAAAATAGAAAGTATTTATCAAAATAAAAATATCCTGAACAAGTTGCAGAGCCAGAAAGCCTTGTAACTATCAGGATATTTTTGTTTGGTGCTGTCAGATTTAAAAAACGTTATTTACCGACAGCCCCTTTGTGCTGTGTAAAAAAATGTGCTTATCCTAAAATTCAAAATTATTCAATGACTTTCAGCCATCCCTCTGGAGCCTGGATGCGGCCCATCTGGATTCCGGTAAGTGTCTCGTACAGCTTCTTGGTGATCGGTCCCATTTCGTTCATGCCGCTTGGGAAGCAGATCTCTTTGCCGTGGTCAACAATCTTTCCAACAGGAGAGATAACAGCAGCAGTACCGCAAAGACCGCACTCTGCGAAGTCTTTTACTTCATCGAAGTATACTTCCCTTTCCTCTGCCTCAAGTCCAAGGTATTCCTTGGCAACATAGATCAGGGAACGGCGTGTGATGGATGGAAGGATACTGTCAGACTTCGGTGTTACAACCTTGCCGTCCTTTGTTACGAACAGGAAGTTGGCTCCGCCTGTCTCCTCAACTTTAGTACGTGTCTTGGAGTCAAGATACATGTTCTCATCGAATCCGTTCTTATGAGCATCTACGATTGCGTGAAGGCTCATTGCATAGTTAAGGCCTGCTTTGATATGTCCGGTTCCGTTCGGTGCAGCACGGTCGAAATCGCTGACACGGATTGTGATCGGCTTAGCGCCGCCTTTGAAGTATGGTCCAACCGGTGTGGTGAATACACGGAACTGATACTCGTTCGCTGGCTTAACACCGATAACAGCGTCGCTTCCGAACATGTACGGACGTACATATAAAGTAGCACCAGAACCATATGGCGGAACATATGCTGCATTTGCTTTAATTGTCTGAACAACTGCGTCAACAAAACGGTCTTTCGGGAATACCGGCATCTCCAGTCTTGCTGCGGAGTGCTCCATACGCTCTCCGTTCAGGTCAGGACGGAAAGTAACGATACGTCCGTCTTCTGTGGTGTATGCTTTCATACCTTCAAAAACAGTCTGTGCGTACTGAAGTACACCTGCGCACTCGCTGATAGTAACAGTATCATCTGTGGTCAGGCCACCCTCATCCCAGGCACCGTTCTTGTAGTTGGATACATAACGATAGTCTGTTTTTACATAACCAAAGCCCAGGTTGCCCCAGTCAATGTCTTTTTTCTCCATAACAATTTCCTCCTAGCGTGGTTTCTTGGGGTAGATTCTGAATGTGAATCCACAACGTTTTTACCATTGTAAAACTTTTACGTGTGAAATTCAATGGGAAAAGTAGATTTTTCAGTTTTTTCCTGTGAAAAAGTTGGGGGAAAGGATCTGGAGCGTGTTTATATTTTATGCTGTCTTGTTTTTTTAGAGGGATTTTTGTATAATGAAAGGACAGGCGTTATGGAATAAAATATCCGGAGGAAAAAATGGGATATCACGAATTAGATGAGCTTGGAGAAAAAATCCAGGACATCATTGACAGTGCAATCAATGAGAAGAACTACCAGAAACTGAACCAGACCATTAATCAGACTGTAAATAAGGCAATCGACAATGGAAGCGAGGCGCTGCGGGATGCCCTGAACAATACATTTGGCGGGAACAGTGGCAAATACACCAATTACCGCACCGGAAGCTCTTACGATTACAGACAGAACCGTACCTGGGATTTTCAGAAGAACCAGACGGGCACAGGCCAGAAAGAACGTTCAGAAGCATGGAATTACACACAGAGAAATTCAGGCAGCAGCCAGAAGCCGGAACTTCCTGCCCTATACATGCCAACTAACGGCATTAAGGTGAAAGGAATCCTGAAAACCGTGTTCGGCGGCATTCTCACTGGAACCATGGGAATAGGGCTTATGGTCAGCCTGATCGGAATGGGGATCTTCGGCGTGGGAACGGGAGGCATGGTGATCACCGGAATCTTCGGTGCTTTTACCGCAGCGGGCGGCGTGCTTCTTGGCAATGGCTGCAGCAATCTTGCAGGCCTGAAGCGCCGCAGCAAATACATTCGGGCACTTGGAGACCACACCTACTGTGATTTCCGAAATCTGTCCCTTGCTGTTGGCAAGCCTGTGAAATTTGTAAAAAGAGACATTAAGAAAATGATAGACAAAGGCTGGTTTCTGCAGGGACATGTGGATACCCAGGAGACCTGCCTGATCACCAGCAATGAGACATACGACCAGTACGTAAGCACTCAGAAGCAGTTGGAAGAAAGAAAACGCCAGGACGAAGAGCGGGCGAGCCATGAGGCAGAACTTCAAAAGCAGGCAGATGCAAAAGCCCAGAAGGAAGCTGAGGCAAAAGAAAGAGAACGAGCAGAGATTTCCCCGGAGGTACAGCTGGTTCTGGATAAAGGCAATGACTTTCTGGAGAAGATTCGCCGCAGCAACGATGCCATTCCAGGAGAAGAAATCTCCAGGAAAATCTCCAGAATGGAGCTGATCGTCCAGAAGATTTTTGAGCGTGCCAAGGCACACCCGGAGATCATTCCAGATCTGAACCGACTGATGGATTATTACCTGCCGATGACGGTGAAGCTTCTGAATGCCTATGAGGACATGGACAGCCAGCCCATACAGGGAGAGAATATTGCTTCTTCCAAGAAGGAGATTGAGGACACCATTGACACATTGAACGTTGCGTTTGAGAAGCTTCTGGATTCTGTGTTTGAGGATACGGCAATTGACGTTTCCAGCGACATTTCCGTGCTGAACACCGTACTTGCCCAGGAGGGCCTGACAGAAGACGAGCTTACCCGCATGAGACGGGAAGCGAAAGAGAAGGCATAAAAGAAAATAGAACCATATCAGGATACAGCTGCAGATCATCAGGAAATCTGCACATAAGGAGGATATCATGGGAGATGAATTGAAAGGCTTTGAAGAAACTGCACCTACACTGACACTGGAACCGGATCTTGGGGAGGCGAAGCCAGCAGCCCCTGCAGTGCCGGAAGCAGAAGCTGTGAAAAAAGAGATGGAGCAGACCATTCTTACCCCAGAGGAACAGCAGATGGTAGACAGCTTTGCACAGAAAATCGACATTGAGAACACCAACCAGATCCTTCAGTACGGAGCTGGAACCCAGAAGAAGATGGCTGATTTTTCCGATGCAGCCCTTGAGAATGTGCGCACACAGGATCTGGGCGAAGTAGGGGAGCTGATCACACAGGTGGTAGGCGAGCTCCGTGACTTTGACGCCACAGAAGAGGAAAAAGGCTTCCTTGGCTTTTTCAAAAAGCAGGGAAACAAGATCGAGAATATGAAGAACCGCTATGCCAAGGCAGAGGTGAATGTGCAGAAGATCACCACTTCCCTTCAGGACCACCAGATGCGTCTGATGAAGGATTCAGCAGTTCTTGAGAAAATGTACGCCCAGAACCTGAACTACTATAAAGAACTGACCATGTACATTCTGGCAGGCAAGCAGAAGCTGCAGGAGGTACGCGAGGGCAAATTAAGAGACTTAGAGGCCAAGGCAGCAGCCAGCGGATTTCCGGAGGATGCACAGGAAGCCAAGGATCTGGACAGCAAGTGCAACCGTTTCGAGAAGAAGCTTCATGATCTGGAGCTGACCAGAACCATTTCCCTGCAGACTGCGCCCCAGATCCGTCTGGTACAGAACAACGACACGCTTATGGTAGAGAAGATCCAGACTACTATTGTAAATACCATTCCGCTGTGGAAGAGCCAGATGGTTCTTGCGCTTGGAATCGCCCATTCCACAGAGGCAGCCCAGGCCCAGAGACAGGTAACCGACCTTACCAACGAGCTTCTGAAAAAGAATGCCCAGGCCCTTCACCTTGCATCCACAGAGACAGCCAAGGAATCCGAGAGGGGAATTGTGGACATTGAGACCTTGAAGCAGACCAACCAGGAGCTGATCAGTACACTGGATGATGTGATGAAGATCCAGAAGGAAGGCCGCATCAAGAGACAGCAGGCAGAGGTGGAAATGCGCAGAATGGAAGACGAGCTTAAGAATAAACTGTTGGAGATCCAGCACTGAAAACAATAGGGGTGTCTGTCAGATTACGGCATCCCTTTCGTGCCCTTTAGATATAGGAGGAAAAATATGTACAGAGACCATACAAAAGTAATACAGATTGGAAACAAAAAGATCGGCGGAGGCAATCCCATTCTGATCCAGTCCATGACCAATACCAAAACAGAAGATGTAGAAGCAACAGTAGCCCAGATCCTTGCCCTGGAGGCAGCAGGCTGCGACATCATCCGCTGTGCAGTGCCGACCATGGAAGCTGCCAGGGCGCTGAAGGAGATTAAGAAGCAGATTCATATTCCCCTGGTTGCAGACGTTCATTTCGACTACCGACTTGCCATTGCGGCCATGGAGAACGGCGCAGATAAGATCCGCATCAATCCGGGAAACATTGGAAGTACAGAGCGGATCAAGGCTGTAGTTGACGTGGCAAAGGAACGGAATATCCCCATCCGTGTTGGTGTAAACAGCGGTTCCCTTGAGAAGGAACTGGTGGAGAAATACCACGGCGTTACTGCAGAGGGTCTGGTGGAGAGCGCACTGGACAAGGTACACATTATTGAAAAGCTTGGCTATGACAATCTGGTGATCAGCATCAAATCTTCTGACGTTATGATGTGTGCCAAAGCTCACGAGCTGATCGCAAAGCAGACCAGCTATCCCCTTCATGTGGGAATCACAGAGGCGGGAACCCTTTACTCCGGAAACATCAAGTCTGCCATCGGACTTGGAATCATTTTATACCAGGGAATTGGAGACACTATCCGCGTATCCCTGACAGGCGCACCTCTTGAGGAAGTGAAAGCAGCCAAGCGGATCCTGAAAACATTAGGGCTTCGCAAAGGCGGCGTAGAGGTAGTATCATGTCCCACCTGCGGCCGAACCCAGATTGACTTGATCGGCCTTGCCAACAAAGTGGAAACTATGGTTCAGGATATCCCTCTTGATATCAAGGTAGCCGTTATGGGCTGCGTGGTAAACGGACCGGGAGAAGCCAAGGAAGCGGACATTGGAATCGCAGGAGGCGTCGGCGTGGGACTGCTGATCAAAGACGGCGAGATCGTAAAAAAAGTGCCGGAGGATCAGCTTCTGGATACCCTGCGGGAAGAGCTAATGAACTGGGAAAGCAAGGAACAACAGTGATTAAAGGTGAAGACTTTATAAATGGAAAAAGAATTTTTTGATGTATTTCCAAACTTAAAACTGAAACAGGAACTAAGTGAGCTTCTGGAAGAGGTAATCGTCACCAAGGTAGCGTGCAACGCAGCCAAAACTTGTGTGCGCGTCTATTTGAGAAGCGACCGCTGGATCCACAAAAAGCATATTTTCAGCCTGGAAGAGCAGATCAAAAGACAGTGCTTCCCGGGGCTTGAGGTATCTGTGAAGGTCATTGAGAAGTTTCATCTGTCCAGACAGTACACGCCGAAGAACTTTCTGGACACCTATCGTTCCAGCATGGAACTGGAGCTTCGCAATTACAACATGCTGGAATACAACCTGTTCAAGCAGGCACAGATTACCTTCCCGGAGGAGGATTGTCTGCACATGGTACTGCCGGATTCCGTCATCGCCAGACAGAAAAGCGAGATCCTCATCGAGTATCTGCACAAGATTTTCTGCGAGCGCTGCGGCATGGACCTGAAGGTTTCCCTGGATTATGTGGAAACTGAGGAGAGCAAATACCGCAGAAATGCGGCAATCCAGATCCAACAGGAAGTGGCAAATGTGCTGAAGCATGCCAAGCTTTCCGAGGCTAATAAAGCGGCAGAAGCAGAACCTGCAAAAGAGGAAAAAGAGGGCAAAAAGGCAGAAAAAACCCCAGCAGCAAAGCTGGAGAAAAAGCAGGAGGCTGCACAGGAGAAGAAATCCTTCGAGAAAAAGCCATTCGAAAAGAAGGGCAAATGGGGAGATTTCCGCGGCGGTTACCGCAAGGACCCCAACCCGGATGTTATATATGGAAGGGATTTCGAAGGCGAGCCCATTCCTCTTGAGAGTATTGTCCAGGAGATGGGCGAGGTCATTGTCCGCTGCCAGGTTATGGAAGTGGAAGCGAGGGAAATCCGAAACGAGAAAACTATTCTGATTTTCCCAGTTACAGACTTTACCGATTCCATCACAGTAAAAATGTTCCTGCGCAACGAGCAGGTGCCGGAAGTAACAGAGCATGTGAAAAAAGGCGCCTTCCTGAAAATCAAGGGCGTCACCTCCATCGACCGTTTCGACAGCGAGCTTACCATTGGTTCCATTTCCGGAATCAAGAAGATTGCAGATTTCAGAAGCGCCAGAGTGGACACCAGTCCTCAGAAGCGAGTGGAGCTTCACTGCCACACCAAGATGAGCGACATGGACGGCGTCACAGAGGCGAAAGCTCTGGTAAAGCGTGCCTATGAGTGGGGACATCCTGCCATTGCCATCACAGACCACGGTGTGGTACAGGCATTCCCTGAGGCAAACCACTGCTTTGATGCCTGGGGCGGCTGTGTGCCGAAGGACTCCAAATTCAAGGTGCTTTATGGTATGGAGGCGTACCTTGTAGATGATCTGAAAGGTATGGTAACCAATCCCAAGGGCCAGGCGCTGGACGGCAGATTTGTTGTCTTTGATATTGAGACCACCGGATTTTCCCCGCTGACCTGCAAGATCATTGAGATCGGCGCGGTTCTGGTGGAAAATGGCAAGATCACAGACCGTTTTTCCACCTTTGTCAACCCCCAGGTGCCCATTCCATTTCGAATTGAACAGCTGACCAGCATCAATGACGGCATGGTCATGGACGCACCCACTATTGAGGAGATTCTGCCTAAGTTCCTGGAATTCTGCGAAGGGGCGACTATGGTAGCCCACAACGCGGATTTCGATATGAGCTTTATTATAGAGAACTGTAATCGCATGGGCATCCCTAATGATTTTACCTATGTAGACACGGTGGGCATGGCAAGATTTCTTCTGCCTGCATTGAACCGTTTTAAGCTGGACACCGTAGCCAAGGCGGTTGGCGTGTCATTGGATCATCACCACCGTGCGGTAGACGATGCGGAATGTACGGCACGCATATTTGAGAAATTTGTGGGAATGTGCGCGGATAAGGACATTACCGATGTCAACCAGCTCAATGAGCAGGGAAAAATTTCCCCGGATACCATCAAGAAGCTGCCTACCTACCATGCGGTTATTTTCATGCGCAACGAGACCGGGCGAATCAATCTGTACAAGCTGGTAAGCCAGTCCCACATCAAATATTTTAACCACAGGCCCCGTGTGCCGAAGAGTGTTTTTGAGGCGCACCGGGACGGACTTCTCATCGGAAGCGCCTGCGAGGCGGGAGAGCTTTACCAGGCTCTGCTTCGAAATGCGCCGGAGCAGGAGATCGCAAGACTGGTGAGCTTCTACGATTATCTGGAAATCCAGCCTCTTGGAAACAATATGTTCATGATCGAGGATGAGAAGAACGACACCATCCATTCCAAGGAAGACCTGATCGAGATCAACAAGAAGATCGTGAAGCTTGGCGACCAGTTCCACAAACCTGTAGTGGCCACCTGCGACGTGCATTTTATGGATCCCCAGGATGAGATTTACCGACGGATCATTATGGCAGGAAGCGGCTTCAAGGATGCGGACAATCAGGCACCGCTGTATCTTCGTACCACAGAAGAAATGCTGGAGGAATTTTCCTATCTGGGAAGTGAGAAGGCAGAGGAAGTGGTAATTACAAATACGGTGAAGATAGCGGATATGATAGAGAAAATGTCACCGATCCATCCGGACAAGTATCCGCCGGTCATCGAGAACTCTGACCAGGATCTGAAGGACATGTGTTTCCAGAAGGCTCACGAGATGTACGGGGAAGTGCTTCCGAAGATCGTGGAGGACCGTCTTGACAAGGAACTGAACTCCATTATTTCCAATGGATATGCGGTGATGTACATCATTGCCCAGAAGCTGGTGTGGAAATCCAATGCGGACGGCTATCTGGTTGGATCCCGAGGTTCCGTAGGATCTTCCCTGGCAGCCACCATGTCCGGTATTACGGAAGTAAATCCGCTGCCGCCTCATTATCTGTGCCCCAATCCGGAGTGCAAGTACAGTGATTTTGACTCGCCGGAGATCAAGGCATTTGCAGGTATGGCAGGATGCGACATGCCAGACCGGATATGCCCGAAGTGCGGCACCAAGATGACCAAGCAGGGCTTTGATATCCCATTTGAGACCTTCCTTGGTTTCAAGGGAGACAAGGAGCCTGATATCGACCTGAACTTCTCAGGAGAATATCAGTCCAATGCCCATCATTATACAGAAGTTATATTCGGAAAAGGCCAGACCTTCAAAGCCGGTACTATCGGTACTCTTGCGGATAAGACCGCATTCGGATACGTGAAGAATTATTTTGAAGAGCGGGGACAGCACAAGCGTTCCTGCGAGATCAACCGTATTGTCCAGGGCTGCACCGGAATCCGGCGAAGCACAGGACAGCACCCGGGAGGTATTATCGTACTTCCCATGGGAGAAGAAATCGAGAAATTTACCCCGGTCCAGTATCCGGCCAACGATTCCAGCAGTGGATTTATCACCACCCATTTTGATTACCACTCCATTGACGGAAACCTTCTGAAGCTGGATATACTGGGACACGATGATCCCACCATGATCCGTACCCTTGAGGATATGACAGATTTAAATGCCAGAGAGGTTCCCCTTGATGACAAGGCGGTCATGTCTTTGTTTGCCAGCACCGAAGCTCTTGGAATTAAGCCGGAGGATATTGGCGGCTGCAAGCTTGGCTGCCTGGGAATTCCGGAGTTTGGTACTGATTTCGCCATGCAGATGCTTGTGGATACCAAGCCGAAATATTTTTCCGACTTGGTACGTATTGCCGGACTTTCCCACGGTACAGACGTGTGGCTGGGAAATGCCCAGACCCTGATCGAGGAAGGAAAGGCAACCATTTCCACTGCAATCTGTACCCGAGATGACATTATGATCTATCTCATCGGCCAGGGTGTGGAGAGTGGTCTTGCGTTTACCATTATGGAAAGTGTCCGTAAGGGAAAGGGCCTTCGTGACGAGTGGATCACCACCATGAAGGAACACGGCGTTCCAGACTGGTACATCTGGTCCTGTAAAAAGATCAAGTACATGTTCCCGAAAGCCCACGCGGCCGCCTACGTTATGATGGCGTACCGAATTGCCTGGTTCAAGGTATTCCAGCCGCTGGCTTATTATGGGGCATATTTCAGTATCCGTGCCACAGCCTTTTCCTATGAGCTGATGTGTCAGGGACAGGAAAAACTGCTTCACTACATGGACGAATATCGCAAAAAAGGCGATGCACTCTCCAAAAAAGAGCAGGATTCCATGAAAGACATGAAGATCGTGCAGGAAATGTATGCCAGAGGTTATGATTTTCTGCCACTTGATCTCTATCAGGCAGATGCGAGACGTTTTAAGATCATCGACGGCAAGTTGATGCCGGCGTTAAGTACGATCGAGGGTCTTGGAGAGAAGGCTGCGGATGCCGTTATGGATGCGGCAAAAGAAGGAAAATTTTTATCATGGTATTTTGCTTGGACTTCTAGGATATAAATCAAACTGGCTGATCAAGTCAAATGCAGAATCAGGAATCGGATACAGTGATATTCTGATAGAAACAGAAGATCAGGAAACTGGAATCATTATAGAAATAAAATATGCCGAAACAGGGAATCTGGAAGCTGTCAGTGAAGAGGCATTAAAACAGATAGAAGACAGACGATACGAGGAGCAGCTGCTGGAAGAGGGAGTAGAGCATATTTTGAAATATGGTATTGCATTTTACAAAAAGAAATGCAAAGTAATGGCAGTCAAATAAATGAAAAACAAATACAAAAAAGCAGCAGAACCATTGAGGGATAGTGATTCAATGGTTCTGCTTTTTACTGTCTGTATTGATGAAGTTGCTTAATGTAACTGGAATACTACGGTTTCGTAAGGTTTGAGTACAAGTGTTCCAATTCCGTATTCAACTTCATTTTCTCCGTAATTGGAAATGATTACGGGAGTGTTGCACGGTAATTCAATATCTTCAGCGCCATAATGGAATTTCTGCATGGATGCAGAGAAATTATGCACTGCCAGCCATGTCTCGTTCTGCCAGCTTCTGGTGTAGGCGATAACCGGTCCCTCTTCCGGGCAGCAGAGTTTGAAATCTCCATGAGCCATTATCGGGTGTTTTTTGCGTAGTGCGATAAGATTCTGGTAGAATCTGAAAACAGAACAGTCATCATTCATCTGGCTTTCTGCGTTAATGAGTTTGTAGTTTGGATTGACACCTAGCCACGGAGTATGCTCAGAAAATCCGCCGTTTGGGCTGTCGTTCCACTGCATAGGCGTTCTTGCATTATCACGGCTGATACTTCTGGATTCTGCCAGTGCTTCTTCAGGGGAAGTTCCCTGTTCGATCATGGTTTTATAATAATTGCGGGTATCAATGTCATTGTAATCATCGATAGACGGGAAGGCAACATTGGTCATTCCCAATTCTTCGCCCTGGAAAACAAAGGGGGTACCGGGAAGCGTGTGCAGATAACATGCCAGCATTTTGGCAGATTCTGACCAGAATTCTCTGTCATTTCCGTAAAGGGAAACCTGACGCGGTTTGTCGTGATTACTTAAAAATCTTGCCCACCATCCGTCTTTTTTCAGGATTTCATAATCTTTCTTAAGATCACGTTTCATTTTCTCTGGTGACCATGTCTGGATTTCAACAATCGGAGGGACAAATGGAATAGCCATGTTAAATTCTTTGCTTGCTGCGCTGGAATAGTTGATGGCATCCTGTTCATTGTTGATATTAACTTCTCCTACACTCATCAGATTGTCGGGAGTCATTGTTTCTGCAACCATTTCACGGATGTAGCGGTGGGTTCCTTCCAGATTTACACACGCTACAGTACCAATGGGTTCATTCATATCTGCACGTCCGTCCAGTCCTTTGTCAAGATAACTGATGGCATCAATGCGATATCCGTCAACACCTTTCTCATTCCAGAAACGGATAATATCAAAAATTTTCTCTTTAGTTTCCGGATTATCCCAGTTCAGATCCGGCTGTTCTTTAGCAAAGAAATGGAGATAGTATTGTCCACGTTCAGGAATATATTCCCAGGCACTTCCGCCAAATACGGACATCCAGCAGTTGGGTGCGCCTCCGTCCGGTGCAGGATCATGCCAGATATAGTAATCACTGTAAGGATTATTGCGGGATTTCTTTGATTCCCGGAACCATTTATGTTTATCTGAAGAATGGTTCAGGACCAGATCCATGATAATGGCGATGCCTCGTTCATGTGCACCGTCGCGGAAAGCATCCCAGTCTTCCATAGTTCCGAATTCTTCCATGATCGCGAAGTAATCAGAAATATCGTAACCGTTATCCACATTCGGAGAAGCATAGACAGGAGACATCCATACTGCATTGATGCCAAGCTCCTTCAGATAATCCAGCTTCTCAATCATTCCCTTCAGATCACCGATTCCATCATTGTTGCCATCTTTAAAACTTCTTGGGTAAATCTGGTAGATCACCAGATCTTTATACCAGTCTTTTTTGTGTTTCATATGTACATCCTTTCGTCTTTTTGCATAAATAAACTCTGAAATTATTATATTGTATTGTGCAAAAAAACGCAATGAAGAAAATGAGATTATTTTTGATAATAGTAACACACGTGTTACTGTTCACATTCCACTATCCCGCGAGGTGTTTTGGCATGAATATGCCAAAATCCCGAGACATACAAGCCAAAATTCCATTGCCGCAGGCAATCTGGAATGAATTTTGGATACGTTACTGTGAACAGTAACATAACGAAGTAAACAGTAATACACACTCTGGACATATCAGATTGTACAGAAAAAAGAATTGTGATAGAATAGGCGCGTAAAATATGTTACTGTACATAAGACAATGAAAGACGGAGAACAGAATGAACGCAAATTTTGAATATTATAAAGTTTTTTATTACGTATCAAAATATGAGAATCTGACAAAGGCAGCATCAGTATTAAAGACCAGCCAGCCGGCTGTGACCAGGACGATACATAATCTGGAAAATATATTAGGGTGCAGACTGTTTACCAGAAGCAAAAGTGGCATGAAACTGACTCCTGAGGGAAAGATTTTCTATCAGTATGTAGCAGCAGGCTGTGCTCAGTTTTTCAAAGCCGAGGATAATCTTAATAATCTGATCAGCCTTGAGAACGGGACCATTTATATCAGTGCAACAGAGACAGCATTGCACTGTTATTTGTTCGAGGCAGTCAGAGACTTTAATATTCAATACCCGAATGTGCATTTTAAAATTCTTAATAACAGCACTACAGATTCTGTAAATGCCTTAAAAGAGGGTAAAGTAGATCTTGCAGTTGTATCTGCTTCTTTACAGTTAGCAGAGCCACTGAAAATGAAAGTAGTGCGAAAGTATAGGGAAATTCTGATCGGAGGCAGTCGTTTTGCGGAGCTGAAGGGGAGGAAGACTTCGTTGGAGGAACTTTCAGCCTATCCATGGATCAGCCTGACTTCCGAGGCAATCAGCAGGAGATTTTTGAATGAGTATTTTTCAAAAAATGGACTGCAGTTTTCGCCGGATGTAGAGCTGGCGACTACAGATATGATTCTCCCGGCAGTACGGTATAATATGGGAATCGGATTCCTGCCAGAAGAATTTGCCGGAGATGATCTGGAATCCGGAAAGGTTTTTGAGATAGATGTAAATGAAACACTTCCGGAGAGAAGCATTATTCTGATCCATGATACAGAATATCCTCAAAGTATTGCATCTAAAGCATTCCAGAAGTTTTTGGCAGAACGGAAAGAACAGAACCGCTGAAATAGAAAAGTCATCAGGAAATCCACATGATGTGAATCCTGATGACTTATTATATTTATAAGGAATTTATCATCTGTTAGACGGATTTATTTATGCCACTCCCAGTTTCGAATCTCTTCCAGATCCTGGCCATATTCAGCAATATACTGTTTGTGCTCAACAAGCTTGTCATTCATCTTCTGGATTAAGAAGGAACCTTTGTTTCCAAGCTGTGGAAGATGCATGATGGCATCCTTTACAAGGTTGAAACGGTCGATCTGGTTCTGTACACGCATATCGAATGGTGTAGTAATAGTACCTTCTTCCTGATATCCGTGAACAGAGATATTGTGGTTGTGACGCTCATAAGTAAGCTCATGGATCAGTGTTGGATATCCATGGAATGCAAAGATGACAGGTTTATCTTTTGTGAAGATTGCATCATATTCTGCGTCACTTAAGCCGTGTGGATGTTTGTGGTCAGATTCCAGTTTGAACAGGTCGACAACGTTAACAACACGGATCTTAAGTTCCGGCATTTCATCACGAAGGATAGTAACTGCAGCCATGATCTCAAGTGTAGGTGTATCACCGCAGCAGGCCATAACAACGTCTGGTTCTTCACCACAGTCATTGCTTGCCCACTCCCAGATACCGATACCCTGTGTGCAGTGCTTAACAGCCTGCTCCATGGTCAGCCACTGGCAGCTTGGATGTTTGGAAGCTACAATTGCATTGACATAGTTCTTACTCTTGATGCAGTGATCGAAGCAGGAGAGTAAGCAGTTAGCGTCCGGTGGTAAGTACATACGAACTACGTCTGCTTTCTTATTGGCAATGTGATCCAGGAATCCAGGATCCTGATGAGTAAATCCGTTGTGGTCCTGCTGCCATACGTTGGATGTCAGGATGAAGTTCAGGGATGCGATAGGCTGTCTCCAGGAAAGCTGATTGCAAACTTTCAGCCATTTTGCATGCTGGGCTGCCATGGAGTCAACGATACGGATGAAAGCTTCATAGCTTGCGAAGAAGCCATGACGACCTGTTAACAGGTAACCTTCCAGCCATCCTTCACACATATGCTCACTGAGCATACTGTCCATAATACGTCCGTCTCTTGCGAGGCAGTCATCAGTATCAAGCATTTCTGCGTTCCAGTCACGTTTCTGATATTCAAATACTTTGTACAGACGGTTGGACATGCTTTCATCTGGTCCAAAGATACGGAAGTTCTTGTTTTCTTCATTCAGTTTGAAGATGTCGCGGATGTATCCGCCAAGTTCGATCATATCCTGAGCTTTTGTTTTGCCAGGCTGTACTTCAATACCGTAATCGCGGAAGTCCGGAAGACGAAGATCTTTCAGAAGAAGTCCGCCATTTGCATGTGGGTTGGCACCGAGACGTGCATTTCCCTTAGGAGCCAGTTCAGCCAGTTCCGGGATCAGGCGTCCGTTTTTATCAAACAGTTCCTGAGGACGATAGCTTTCCAGCCACTCCTTCAGAAGTTCAAGATGTTCCGGTTTTTCCATAGTGATCGGAACCTGATGAGCACGGAAAGAACCTTCAATCTGAAGTCCGTCAACAACCTTAGGACCTGTCCATCCCTTAGGAGTACGAAGGATGATCATTGGCCATACTGGACGTTCCGGATTATTGTTCTCACGGGCGTTTTTCTGGATCGCTTTGATTTCTTCGATCACTGTGTCCATTGTTTCAGCCATCTTCTTGTGCATTGTCATTGGGTCGTCACCTTCAACGAAATATGGTTTCCAGCCACAGCCCTTGAAGAAGCATTCAAGTTCTTCATGAGAAAGACGGGAGAAGATAGTCGGGTTGCTGATCTTATATCCATTTAAGTGAAGAATAGGAAGTACAGCACCGTCTGTGATCGGGTTCAGGAATTTGTTGGACTGCCAGGATGTCGCCAGAGGACCAGTCTCAGCTTCACCATCACCTACAACAGTAGTTGCAATCAGATCCGGGTTGTCAAATACAGCTCCGAAAGCATGAGCGATGGAGTAACCAAGCTCGCCACCTTCATTAATGGAACCAGGTGTTTCCGGTGCGCAGTGGCTTGGGACTCCGCATGGGAAGGAGAACTGTTTGAACATTTTCTTCATACCTTCCTCATCCTGGCTGATGTTAGGATAAACTTCGCTGTAAGAACCTTCCAGATAGGTGTTGGCAATCATGAAGTTTCCGCCATGTCCAGGACCGGAAAGCAGGATCATATCAAGGTCATAACGTTTGATGACACGGTTGCAGTGTGCATAAACGAAGTTCTGTCCCGGTACAGTTCCCCAGTGACCAACAATTTTTTTCTTGATCTGATCCATAGTTAATGGCTCTCTCAGAAGCGGATTGTCGAGAAGATAGAGCTGTCCGGCAGACAGATAGTTAGCTGCACGCCAGTAAGCATCGATTTTGTCAAGCATTTCCTGGTTTAAAGGCTGCTTTTCCAGACATAATTTGTTGTCTTCCATTTTCTTACCTCTTTCTTTGTCTTTGATGTGTATAGCTTAAGATGTCGAAGATATCTGTATAAGAAATTTTCTGATGGTAGTTAATGATAAACGTTTCTCAACAGATAAGTTGGAGTGTTACTTTGTTATTTTTTAACCAAACACATCCTATCATATCAGAAATGAAACGTAAAATAGAAATATTGCATTGTAATTATAAGTTTTTGATATGGATAAAAAATAAGCTCCTTCTGATGAAATGCGGAGCAGTTATTCGGTATAGAGCTGCGTAGCGAAGCAGATTGCGAATATCCGCTTGACGACAATGCTCTGAGTGGAAATGATTGGTGTTTAATATGGAAGATGACGAAAAGAACTAAGCAATGATTAGTAATTTTCACGAAAAAATGGATAACATGAAAGTTGTATTGCAATTTGCACAAAAATCGTGTATTTTATAATGGGTGGAAAGTTCGAAATATTTTTCGAGCTGTCACTTTTTTCTTTTTGAGTGCCGCGGTAAATTTTTACGGCGAACGGCGTTTTTCGGCTTGCTAAAATGCGCCGCATGTTATACAATATATAGGTATAAGGTCCGTCGGCAACCCCCGTGCGCCGCGGGCACGAAATGAGTGTATAAAGGAAGAACCGCTATATGTCTACCGCAAGAGAGAATTTCGAGCTGGCACAGCAGCGCTATGCCGCCACGTTTGAGCGCCATCTGGATAACGGCGTGAATTTTATCAGTGATAACGTCTGCATTGAGCCGGAGGTCATCATTGCCCCCGGTGCGACCATCCTGCCGGGCTGCATCCTGCGCGGCCAGACGGTCATCGGCCCGGACTGCGGCATCGGCCCCAACAC
>ERZ779762.751-NODE-751-length-20441-cov-4.707986_pt1 | contig 20441 bp, 15 predicted proteins | sample MGYA00511887_ERZ779762 | MGnify/ENA primary metagenome ERZ779762 (study PRJEB29588, sample SAMEA2163052) | human gut metagenome | biome: human gut; feature: human-associated habitat; material: faeces | place: Denmark | collected 2008/2010 ...
CAGAGATGGTAAGCACAATGGCAGATGATGCGATTGTATTTGCAATGGCAAACCCGACACCTGAGATCATGCCGGATGAAGCAAGAAAAGGTGGCGCAAGAGTCATCGCAACAGGACGTTCTGATTTCCCGAATCAGATCAACAATGTACTTGTATTCCCTGGTGTGTTCAGAGGTGCGTTTGATGTGAGAGCAAGTGATATCAATGAGGAGATGAAGATTGCAGCAGCAAAAGCGACCGTAAAAGATCTGATCCACAAATACGGCGTCACCCTGATTTCTGTCGGAAACGGAACTGCAAGCCGTGAGTCCGAGCAGATCATCGTCGAGATCTTAAAAGAGATCCCGGAGAAGGTTGCGTATGTGATCACAAATGAGGCAGGAGCGTCCGTTTACTCCGCAAGCAAGCTGGCAACCGAGGAATTTCCAAACTTTGATGTCGGACAGCGAAGCGCCGCTTCCATCGCACGCCGTGTGCAGGATCCGCTGGCAGAGCTTGTCAAAATCGATCCGAAATCCATCGGTGTCGGCCAGTATCAGCACGATATGAACCAGAAGAAGCTCGGCGAGGCGCTCGGCGGTGTCGTTGAGGACTGCGTCAATAAAGTCGGTGTCGATCTGAACACGGCATCTGCGTCGCTGCTGGAATACATTTCCGGTGTCAGCAAGGTGATTGCAAAAAACATCGTAGCATACCGCGAGGAGAACGGCCGTTTCGAGAGCAGAAAAGAGCTCCTGAAAGTGGCAAAACTCGGACCGAAGGCGTTTGAGCAGTGCGCGGGCTTTATGCGCATCACCGGCGGTAAAAATCCGCTGGACGGCACAAGCGTTCATCCGGAGAGCTACGAGGCAGTCGAGAAGCTGTTTGCAAAGTTAAATATGAAGACAGAGCAGATCAGCGAGGGACCGACGGCGTTCTTCATCAAAGATTACAAGAAGATGGCAGAGGAGATCGGTGTCGGCGAGATTACGCTGCGCGATATCATCAAAGAGCTGCAGAAGCCTGGCCGTGACCCGCGTGACGAGATGCCGCGCCCGATCCTGCGCACCGACGTGCTCGATATGAAGGATCTGAAGGTCGGCATGATCTTAAAGGGAACCGTGCGCAACGTCATTGACTTCGGTGCATTCGTCGATATCGGCGTGCATCAGGACGGACTCGTCCACATTTCCCAGATGACGAAACGCTTCATCAAGCATCCGCTGGAGGCTGTGAGCGTCGGCGATATCGTGGAAGTGAAGGTCATCAGCCTTGATCTGGCGAAGAAGCGGATCGGACTGTCGATGCTGCTTGATAAATAAAGTGTGATATGTGGGCTGCCCGAAAGAAAACAGGGGCAGCCCGCGGTGTATCAAAGGGGGATTACCATGAATGAGGAAGAAGTGCTGGTAGGACGGATTCAGGATCTGGCAGAGCAGTGTTATCACAGGGATGTTCCGTCACACACGGAGTTTCTGACGCTGGCGGAGCAGGATTTGTTCTACCGCACGGTAAATAAAATCCCGGGCGTGCGTTATGTGCTGTCCGGCGGATACGAGGCGGCAGAGCGGAAAGCGGCGCTGTTTCTGCCATCCTATGCAGAGGACGGTGATGCGTCGATGCTTCCGATCGCAGTCGTGCGCATCAGCCCGCTGAATGAAAAATTTGCGGATGCGCTGTCACACCGTGATTTCTTAGGATCACTGATGAATCTCGGCGTGGAGCGGTATAAGCTGGGAGACATTCTGATCGATGGAAACCAGGCGTATCTGATCTGTATGGCGGATATGGCGGACTACATCTGTGCGGAGCTGAAAAAAGTGCGCCATACGAGCGTGTACTGTGAAGTCGAGGCGGGACTGCCGGAGGAGCTGACGGAGCCGAAAACCGAGCGGAAAGAAGGCTCCGTCGCTTCCGTGCGGCTCGATGCGGTGCTGTCGCTGGCGTTCAGCAGTTCGCGGAGCAAAATGGTGCCGCTGATCGAGGGCGGCCAGGTGTTTATCAATGGAAAACTGGTGACGTCGCCGAGCGCGTCATTAAAAGAGGACGATCTCGTGACTGTGCGCCATATGGGAAAATTCCGCTATGTTGGCGTGCAGAATCAGACGAAAAAGGGAAGGCTGTACGTGGCTGTTGAACGATTTGTCTCATAATAGATATTTTGAGGAATTTTACAGGAAAAGACCATTGACAGTGTTTGTAAAAAGACGCTATTATAGAGGGTATGTAGAAGGTCCGCAGTTATGAGAATTTTCATGAAATTTTTCATACAGAAGCGGACTGCGAAGATTACGTATCAGGAAGGCAGGAAGAAAAAATGGGAAAAATTATACTGACCGGCGACCGACCGACCGGCAAGCTGCATGTAGGACATTACGTTGGTTCACTGCGCCGCCGCGTGGAGCTGCAGAACTCCGGTGAATTCGATAAAATTTACATCATGATTGCAGACGCACAGGCGCTGACCGACAATGCGGACAACCCGGAGAAGGTGCGCCAGAACATTCTGGAGGTAGCACTGGATTACCTTTCCTGCGGACTTGATCCGGAAAAGAGCACCATCTTTATCCAGTCTCAGATTCCGGAACTGTGCGAGCTTTCTTTCTATTATATGAATCTCGTTACGGTTTCCAGACTGCAGAGAAACCCAACCGTAAAATCGGAGATCCAGATGAGAAACTTTGAGACGAGCATCCCGGTTGGATTCTTCACCTACCCGATCAGCCAGGCAGCCGACATCACTGCATTCAAGGCAACGACCGTTCCGGTTGGAGAGGATCAGATGCCGATGATCGAGCAGACACAGGAGATCGTCCACAAATTCAATACGGTTTATGGCGAGGCACTTGTGCAGCCGAAGATTATGCTGCCGGAGAATGATTCCTGCAGACGTCTGCCGGGTATCGACGGAAAAGCGAAGATGAGTAAATCACTTGGAAACTGCATTTACCTGTCCGAGGAGCCGGATGAGATCAAGAAAAAAGTCATGAGCATGTACACCGACCCGGATCACATCAAGATCACCGACCCGGGCAAGATCGAGGGAAATACCGTATTTACTTATCTCGATGCATTCTGCCAGCCGGAGCACTTCGAGCGCTATCTGCCGGATTACGCAAATCTCGACGAGTTGAAAGCACATTACCAGAGAGGCGGCCTTGGCGATGTCAAAGTGAAGAAGTTCCTGAACAATGTACTGCAGGAGACCTTAGAGCCGATCCGCAATCGCAGAAAAGAACTGGAAAAAGACATTCCGGCGATCTACGAGATGCTGAAAAAAGGCAGCGAAGAGGCAGAAAAAGTTGCCGCTCAGACACTGGCGGATGTCAAAGCAGCCATGAAAATCAACTATTTTGATGATCTGGACCTGATCCGTTCCCAGGCAGAGCGTTACGGCAAATAATTACCAATAGAAGATGAATGGAAAAAGCGGACATTATGGTTCCGCTTTTTCTGTTGCAGGGCGGACGAAAGTTCGGAGTCCTGCGGTCGGAGAGGATAGCATATGGTCATACATGGATTTCAAAAGCTGACGCTGCTGGATTACCCGGGCAAGGTGGCGTGCACATTGTTTTCGGGCGGATGCAATTTCCGCTGCCCGTTCTGCCAGAACGGAAATCTCGTGCAGCATCCCGAATGGGAGCCGGTGATTCCGGAGGAGGAGATTTTTGCAGTGCTCGAAAAGCGGCGCGGCGTGCTGGACGGCGTCTGCGTGACGGGCGGTGAGCCGACGCTGGATCCGGATCTGGAGCGGTTCGTGACGAAAATTAAGGAACTGGGATATCTTGTGAAGCTCGATACGAATGGATACCGGCCGGAGATTTTGAAAAAGCTGGTGGAAGAGAAGAAAATCGACTACGTCGCCATGGACATCAAAAACGCGCCGTCCCGGTACGGCGAGACGGCGGGCGTGAAAAAGATCGATGTGATGCGGATCAATGAGTCGGTCGAGTTTTTAAAGAGCGGCGTGGTGGACTATGAGTTCCGGACAACGCTCTGCCAAGAGCTGCATGGAAGGGAAGAGATCGAAGCGATCGGAAAGTGGCTTTCCGGGGCAAAACGGTACTTCCTGCAGAATTACCGGGAATCGGATTATGTGATTGATCCGAGGTTCTCGGGGTATGCGAGGGAGCAGCTCGAGCGGTTCTGCGAGATCCTGCGCGGAAAGATTGAGACGGTGGAGATCCGCGGCGTGGATTAAAAAACGCTTTAAAGCGTGCGGTACCAGTAGCCGAAGCGGGCATCGGGCGCGAGCTCGGAGGGGCGCATCGCCTGCTTGAAGTGGAAAAAGCCAAAGAGGCTTGCCATGAACTGCTCATTCGGCGTGTAGACGCCGGGGACGCCGAAATACCAGAGTTCCTGCTGGTCGCGGTTCCGGGCGAGGAGCAGATGGCGATAGGACGAGGAGCCATGGAGGACGAAGCGGTTCGCATCCACCGAAAGACCGGCGGCGCGGAGCTGTGGAAGATCGTCGAGTGAGAGGCGCAGGCAGTCGGTCAGATCATCATCTGGGAACGGGTGGAACTCCGGGAACTGGTCCTGAAGCTGGAGATAGAGAGCAGCCCGGGACGGCGGCACGGCTGCTGCGGCGGGAAAATCGGCGGAAGTCATATGTAGCGGCTGGGCGGCAGAATCCGGGATGGGCTGCGGCGGTTCCGGGTTGGCAGAGGGATAGCTTTCTGCGGTTTTCACAGATTCCGCGGATGCGGGATAGGGTGTGTTGGCGGATGATTGCGTGATCCTGTCTGCAGGAACGGTGTTTACCGTGTCAGTTGATGTGGATTCTGTGGAGACGGTGGATTCCGGGTTGGAATTTTGTGGATAAAGTTCGGAATTGCTGCTGAATTCTGTGGAAAGTTCATCGAACTGTGCTTTTGAAGCGTCTGATGATGGCAGGGACTGCGCAGGTACGGCGGGATCCAGAGGTTCGGGTGTTTCGGCAGTTTTCTCTTCGGTCGGTCTGGCACCATTGTCTGCGGATGTTTTGGGCTCCTGCGGGAGCGTGGGAGCGAAAAACTCCGGCTGAATCGGAAGATCGTCCCACTGGGTGGCGATGACGCCGGTCTGGCGGCAGAGCAGGATCAGACCGCCAAGCTCGTCGAGCGTGACATCCGTCTGCCCAATGGCATCGGAGTGCGTGAAGAGTTTTCCACTCGTAGAAGAGCGCCCCGCAAGGAGATTTCCGAGCGGAATGCCGTACATCCGCCCTGACCGGCGGATAAATCCGTAGACCGTGACCGAGGTCTCCGGCGGAAGAGACGGCGATTTGATCTGGAAGTCCATGCGGCAGAAGCCGTTCTGCGACTCCACGCGGACAAAGCCGCAGCATCCGCCCTTGCGGTTGTTCGGGTATTCGTATAGATAGGCAATGAAACGCCGGTAATCAGACATAAAAACCTCCTGCATAGAAGTAAAAAGAGTAGAAAAAGATACTGCGCTACAGTTCACGATATGCGGGAAGGACAGAAAATATACGCAGAGAAGAAAGGAAGTGCACAATGGAAGAAGAAACAAAGCTGGAAACGCCGGAGGAAAAAGCGCACCGGAAAGAACGGGAACGCTTCATGCGCCAGGCGATTACGCAGGCGAAGAAAGCGGAAAAGCTGATGGAAGTTCCGATCGGCTGTGTGATTGTGTACGAGGGAAAGGTGATTGCGCGGGGCTATAACCGCAGAAATACGGATAAAAACACGCTGTCCCACGCGGAACTGAATGCGATCCGGAAAGCAAGCAAAAAGCTCGGCGATTGGCGGCTGGAGGGCTGTACATTGTATGTCACCCTGGAACCGTGCCAGATGTGCGCCGGTGCGATCGTACAGGCGAGAGTCAGCGAAGTCGTCATCGGCAGCATGAACCCGAAGGCGGGCTGCGCGGGATCGATCTTAAATATGCTGGAAATGCACGAGTTTAACCATCAGGTGAAGGTCGAGCGCGGCGTGCTGAAAGAAGAGTGCTCGGAGATGCTGAGTGCGTTTTTCCAGAGACTGCGGGTGGTGAAAAAGAAGAAAAAAGAAGAGAGGAAGAGGGCGGAAGAAGGGAAAGAATAAAAGAAGAGGCAGCATCGGGATGGGATGCTGCCTGAGGAAGATTATTTGTTTGAGTAAGTTGCACTTTCGAATATTTCCGTAAAAAATACAATCCCCGTATTTCCATCGGAAACCATCGAAAAAATCATTGACGAATCCCGAAAAAAGCACTATAATATATGATGTATTTGACAAAATACGGAGAAGTACCCAAGAGGCTGAAGGGTCTGGCTTCGAACACCAGTAGGTCGGAAACGGCGCAAGGGTTCAAATCCCTTCTTCTCCGCTATGCAAAAAAGAGACAGCAAAAAGATTGAAAAATCGAAAAAGCTGTCTCTTTTTCTGTGAGAAATTATGAAACAGATGCAAAACAAAAGAAACAAAGACAGAAAAAGCATCGCCAGTTCACGAAAAGGGACCGATGCACAACAAAGCAAAATAAAAAGGAGAGACAATACATGGCGCAGTTACCACAGGAATTTCTGACCCGCATGCAGGACATGCTGGGCGATGAATTTGATGCATTTTTAACTTCCTACGACGCACCCCGCACAGCCGGGCTGCGTGTGAATACAAAAAAATGCCGGACCGAAGATTTCCCGCCGCTTGTTCCGGGAACGTGGAAGAAAATTCCGTGGATTCCAAACGGCTATTTCGTGCCGGACGGCATGCGCATGGGCCAGTCTCCGCTGTATGCGGCAGGTGTCTTCTATCTGCAGGAGCCAAGCGCCATGACCCCGGCGTCCCGCCTCCCAATCGAACCGGGTGAGCGTGTGCTCGATCTCTGCGCCGCACCGGGCGGCAAGGCAACCGAGCTGAATGCGCGCCTGAAAGGAACCGGCCTTCTCGTCGCCAATGACATCAGCAACGCCCGCGCCAAAGCACTGCTGCGCAATCTGGAGCTGTTCGGAAGCGAAAACGTGCTTGTCACCAATGAGACACCGGCAGGCCTTGCAGACGTCTTCCCGGGCTTCTTCGATAAAATCCTCGTGGATGCACCGTGCTCCGGCGAGGGCATGTTCCGGAAAGACGAGGCAGTCATCGGCACCTGGACTCCGGAGCGGCCGGATTTCTTTGCGGATCTGCAGCGCGAGATCACCTCGAATGCTGTCAAAATGCTGCGTCCGGGCGGCCTCATGATGTATTCGACGTGTACCTTCGCCCCGCAGGAGGACGAGGGAACCGTTTCTTTCCTTCTGGAAAACTTCCCGGAAATGGAACTGATCGAGATGGAAGGCTACGAAGGTTTTTCAAAAGGCAATCCAGTCTGGGGAAACGGCGATCCGGAGATCGAAAAGACCGTGCGCATCTGGCCGCATAAAATGAACGGCGAGGGCCATTACCTTGCCCTGTTCCGCAAAAAAGGCGAAGCCATTCCTTATGAGACAGAAGAAAAACCGATCGAAAAGAAAAACAAAAAACAGAAAAACCGGAAAAAAGACCGCGGAACGGAAGCACCGGGCCCGTCGAAAGCAGAAAAACAGATCCTTTCCGATTTCCTGTCCCGGATGACAGCACCGATCCCGGTGGAGGAACTGGAAGTCCGCGCCGGAAAAGTATACCATTCCCCGTCCCTGCCGGATGGCGTGCGGAATCTTCATTTCCTGCGGAACGGTCTGTATCTCGGTGAACTGAAAAAAGACCGTTTCGAGCCGTCACAGCCGTTTGCCGTGACACTCTCCGCGGACAAGTTCAAAGATTACATGAATTTAAAGGCAGATGACGAGCGTACCGAAAAATATCTCCACGGTGAGACAATTTCCGTAGAGCCGGGAGAGACCGCATCGCCGTCGGGCTGGAAGCTGGTCTGCGTCGATGGATTCGGCCTTGGATGGGGCAAACTGGTCAATGGAACCTTGAAAAATAAGTACCCTGTTGGATGGAGAAAGTAGAAAAATCATGCCAGTTTTTGCAGGAAAAACGTCGAAATATTACAAAGTTATTAACAGAAATTAAAAAAGACTTTCATTTCAGACATACTTGTGTTATAATGGCAAAGTACGGCGGGAAAAAAGACCCATTTTCCGCAGTAACTTGGAGTGACAATCAGCAACAGAACGTAATAAGTATGAGGTGTACGACATGAAAAAAAAGAAATTATTCAGCCTGGTTTTGGCCACAGTGCTTACGGCAGCAACCGTTCTGCCATGCTATGGTGCCAGTACAAAGGAGAAAATTTCAAATGCTCAGGCAGAACAGGCTGCCGCACAGTCTCAGCTTGACAGCATACAGAGCAGGATTGACGAACTCAATTCCAAAAAGGGACAATCAGAAGAATATCTTTCCGAACTGAACCAGCAGCTGGACGATCTGCAGAACCGTCTGCAGGGGCTTCAGGATCAGTATGATGCGAAGCAGAACGAACTGGTACAGATTCAGGCAGATCTGGAAGATGCAAAAGCAAAAGAAGAAGAGCAGTACGAGGCGATGAAGCTCCGTATCCAGTATATGTATGAAAATTCTTCCGGAAACGGATACATGGCAATGCTCTTTTCTTCCAAAAGCATTTCAGAGCTGATCAGCCGGGCAGAATACATACAGAAAATTTCCGATTTCGACCGCGATCTTATGCAGGAGTATGAGGACACGGTAGACCAGGTAAAAGAAAAAGAAACACAGGTGCAGGAAGAGCAGGCAGCGATCGTAGAACTGCAGCAGCAGAGCAGCGATCAGCAGGAAGCCATCCAGGAGCTGTACGCAGCAGCTTATCAGGAACTCCGTACCTACTCCGCAGAGCTGGACGATGCAAAATCCAGCGAGAGTGCACTGGTAGATGAAATCAACAGCAAAGCAGATGCAATCAACGACCTGATCCGTCAGGCGAAAGAAGAGGAGATTGCAGCGCAGAAGAAAGCAGAAGAGGAAGCAGCCGCAGCAGCCGCCGCACAGCAGGCTGCCGCAGAAGCTGAGGCAGAGGCCGCCAGAAAACAGGCAGCCGAGGCCGCAAGAGTCGCAGCCGCAGAAGCAGCAAATGCCGCAGCGAAAGCAGATACCGATACAAGCAGCAGCTCCGGAAGCAGTTCTTCGGACAGCAGCGCATCCTCCACGACAACGGGGAGTCCATCCGCGTCAGATACTTCCAGCAGCTCCTCCAGCGGAACATACCTTGGAAGATTTAAACTGACAGGCTATTGCTCCTGTTCCATCTGTACCGGACAGTGGTCCGGCGGATCCACCGCGAGCGGAACCACACCGACCGCAGGAAGAACGATCGCCATGGGCGGTGTACCATTCGGAACGAAACTGATGATCAACGGCCAGGTTTACACGGTAGAAGACCGCGGAACCGCTTACGGCCACGTAGACATCTTCTACAGCAGCCATTCCGAGGCGCTGAGCTTCGGCGTGCAGTATGCAGATGTATATCAGCTGAGCTGAGAAACAAAGATAAGAGATATGCCGGAACAGAACTTCCGGCATATCTCTTTTTTTGACTTTCTCAGAAACTGTCATTCTAAAAGAACACCAAAAAGGCCGCAAACCCGTGCAAAATGTACCTTTTGAAGCAATAATAAAAAAAATTAAAAAAATTTCAAAAAAGGTGTTGACATTCCTATAGACATCATATATAATAGCTATTGTTGACGGACGAGAGTTCAGAAAACAAAAAATCGAAGCGTGGCTCAGTTTGGTAGAGCGCTGCGTTCGGGACGCAGAGGTCGTGGGTTCGAATCCCGTCGCTTCGACTGGAATGAAAATGCCGAAAGCCTTGACAATCAAGAGCTTCGGCATTTTTTCGTATGTCAGAAAGAGAACAGGAAAACAGGGAAAAATATCTGGTCACGAATTTAGTCACGAATTTTTCAGACCGATAGGAAAAGAGTACACGAGGAGGAAATTTTTGTGAAAGCATTATTTTTTGATATTGATGGAACGTTACTGAGTGAGATTACAAAAGAAATTCCGCAGAGCGCGCTCGATGCATTGAAAAAGACAGCGGAAAAAGGAAATCTTACGTTTATTAATACCGGCCGCACCTGGTCGGAGCTGCCCGAGGAGCTGAAAAAGCTTCCGTTTTCCGGATTTCTGTGCGGCTGCGGGACCTATCTGCGCCGGGACGGCGAAATCCTGATGCATCAGACGATTCCGAAAAAGCGCTGTGAGGAAATCCCGGTTATTTTAAAGGAGTGCAGGATCGGCATGATTCTGGAGGGAACGGATAATGTTTATTTTTCGTCGGAGGTATCCCGTTTTCGGGAGGTCGAGCAGACCCGTGCCTATTTCGCTGCTGTCGGAATCGGACTCGCGGAGACAGCGGAGACAAAAGGAATCATTTACGATAAATTTTGTATCGTAACTGATGCACAGTCTGATATAGAACGTATGTACCGTGAATTTGAGCAGGAGTTTGATATCATGGATCGCCGCGGCGGTGTATACGAAATCGTTCCGCACGGCTGCAGCAAAGGAACAGCTGTGGACTATGCGCTGAAACAGTTTCAGCTGGAGAAAGAAGATGCATACGTATTTGGCGACAGCAGCAACGACCTTACCATGTTCCGGTGCGGCGCACACACCATTGCGCTTGGAAAACATGATGAGATTCTGGATCCGTACACAGAGTACGTAACCGATACCGTCGAGCGGGACGGCGTGGCAAAGGCGATGGAGCATTACGGATTGATCTGACAGAAAAAAAGAAAGCGAAGGGGCGCATTTGAAAAGAAATTTTCAGGTGCGCCCCTTTGGTTGCAATTTTCTGAAAAAGGAAACAAGAAAAGCAGCGTCTGAAAAGGTATGTGCATTGCAAAGTAAAAAAATTCATGGTAATATAAAAATGAGTTTTTATGTATATTTGTAATGATACCAGGAGGTGAGCGTTCAGAAGTTCCATGGAAACAGAAAAAAATCAGATAAATAAAAAAAGCCTCAGATACCGTTTTACAGCAGGAACGATCGGAGTAAGTGTCTGGCAGCAGGAATGAATGCTCACTTGGCAAAGCCTATAAAAATTGAAAACATAAAGAGAATTTTGTATGAATATTGTGTGTAGTGGCTGCAACTTCTCAAATCCGTATCTCTGTTTTTCACGTTTTGTAGGATATTATAACGTAAATGTAAAACTGGCAGGGACAGGTTCTCTGTATACAGATAAAAGCAGGATAATGAAGTATAAAACAGAGAGAGGATTTTTATAAAATGGAAAAGTATGAAGACAAAATATATTCTTTAGGTGAGGCTGTAACGGGACAGACACAGGCTATGTCACAGGCCGTACAGAAAACACTGGAAAATAATGGCGGGGTAGGTATAATGACAGGATCTTATGACCAAAACCTGTCTATTTTGTCTGTGAATAATCTGCTGTTGCATAGTACAGGATATACATTCGATACTTTCATGGAACAGACAAAAGGCTCATTGAGAAACTTCTTTTATGACGAGGAAGATATACTGGAGCGAGACCGTTTTTTGCAGCTTCACGGAACAGGGGAAGCACAGATCCTTGCAGCAGACGGTACAGTGAAAAATGTACGGCTTTGTAAAGAGGATGCGACAGATGAGGCGGGCAGACAGATCTGGGTTATGTCCGTACAGGTCAACTGGGATCATGTAAATTTGACACTGCTCAATGAGGCTATCTGTTCCGGCTTCTGGTATTTTGACTGTGACGAAAACAGTGAGATTGTGAATGCAAACTGGAGTCATGAATTCCGAAAAATGCTTGGCTATCATGACACTCTGGACTTTCCGAATAAACTGGAATCCTGGTCAGATCTTCTGCATCCACAGGATAAAGAAAGAGTAATGGTGCAGCTTCAGGCGGCAATTAAGGATAAGACGAACCAGATAAAATACCAGGTAGAGTATCGTATGAGAATGAAGGATAATCAATACCAGTGGTTTCGGGCATCGGCAGAAGTAATACGCCGTCTGGATGGTTCTGCCAGCAGGATTGCCGGGATTTTTATTAACATTGATGCGGAGAAAAAAGAAATCATGCAGGCACAAAAATCTGCTGCTTTCCACCGGGCTTTTACGAAAGCAGATTTGTGCGAGTATTATGTGAATCTGGAAGCGAATACTTTTGATACCTTTAAGGTTGAACCGTCCCTGATGACAGTCTTTGAACAGAGTCATACATGGGATGAACTGATCCGTCATTTTGTGGATTCCTATGTTGTGGAGACAGATAAGAAGGCGGTATCCTCTTTTTACGACCGTGGTTATATTGCAGAAAGGCTGAAGGGTCTGGAAACCGAATTGGCTTTAGAGTGCCGTATCACTCTGAATGGAGAAGAACGATGGGTCCGCAATGTGGTCATACGTGGCGAAATAGAGGATTCAGAATATGCCATGATCTTTCTGCGTGATATCACAGAGGCAAAGGTAGAGAGCGCACGGCATCTGCAGATGGCAGCGGATAATGCTTCCATGGAGCAGCTGATTCAGAGTATTGTGCGTCTGGTTGACCGCTTTGTTGTCTGTGATCTGGAAAATGACAGATATGAATTCTACAATCTGAATGGACAGATGATATATAAACCTCTGGGATTTTATCATGATTTTCAGATGCAGGTTCTTGAAAAATATAAGACACTGGAACCATTGGAAGCTATAGATATCCTGATAGCCCCGGATAATATTCGGAAAAAACTGAAAAGTGAAAATGATATTTATAAGTTTGAGTATTGCAGCCTGGATGAAAAGACTTATAAAATCGCTTCTTATATTCCCTTGGAATGGAAGAATGGAAAGCTGGAAAAGGTATTGCTGGCATCCATGGATGTGACACAGGAGAAGAAAGCAGAGATTGAATCCCGTCAGGCACTGAAAGAGGCTTACCGGTCCGCAGAAAATGCAAATCGTGCGAAAACAGAATTCCTTTCCAATATGTCCCATGATATCCGGACACCAATGAATGCGATTGTCGGTCTGACGGCAATCGCAGGAGCAAATATTGAGAGCCAGGACAGAGTCATTGAATGTCTCAGCAAAATTACAAAATCAAGCCGTCATCTGCTGGGGCTGATTAATGAAGTGCTGGATATGGCACGTATTGAAAGTGGAAAAATGACGCTGGCACAGGAGGATTTCAATCTGCCAGATCTGGTGGATAATCTTATAACACTCACAAAACCGGTGATTGATGAACATAAACACAATTTAGATATACACATTAATCACATTGAACATGAGAGTGTCTGTGGTGACAGCCTGAGAATCCAGCAGGTATTTGTGAATCTGATGAGTAATGCGGTCAAGTATACACCGGATGGCGGGAATATTACTTTTTCCATAGAGGAAAAGCCAAATGGATTTTCGGAACTTGGATGCTATGAATTTACGATTGAGGATAATGGAATCGGTATGTCACCGGAATTCCAGAAAATCATGTTTGATCCTTTCAGCCGTGCAGATGACCACCGGACAACCAGAGTTCAGGGAACCGGTCTGGGAATGGCAATCAGCAGAAATATTGTGAACTTGATGAATGGCACTATTAAAGTGGACAGTACCTTGCACAAGGGAACTAAAATCACAGTAACAATTTATCTGGAGCTTCAGGAAAAAGAAAAAGAACAGGACAGAGATCTGATGAATCTGCCGGTTCTGGTTGTGGATGATGATAGGACATGCTGTGAAAGTACAGTTGCAACATTAAAGGAAATCGGTATTATGGGTGAATGGGTTCTCTCTGGCAGGGAAGCCGTTGAGCGCTGTTATGCGCGGCATGAGTTGAAAGATGATTACTTTGCTGTTATTTTAGACTGGAAGATGCCGGATATGGATGGCATAGAAACAGCCAGACAGATTCGGAAGCGGATAGGTAAAGAAATCACCATCATTGTACTGACATCTTATGAATTCAGCGAGATTGAAGAAGAAGCAAAGGCGGCGGGCATAGATGCTTTTATTGCAAAACCGCTGTTCCGTTCCCGGCTGACGGCTACACTGCGGCAGTTTACTTCAGGAAGAAAAGAAAAAACAGCAAGAAATTATTTGGAGAAGCTGTCAGAATCAGACTACACGGGAAAAAAGATTCTGCTGGTTGAAGATAATGAGTTGAACAGAGAAATTGCTGGTGAAATTTTGCAGATGACAGGTGCAAAAGTGGAAACGGCAGAAAATGGGAAAATTGCAGTTGAGAAAGTGGAAGCTTCTCCGAAAGGTTCGTATGATCTTGTTTTTATGGATATCCAAATGCCTGTCATGAATGGTTATGAGGCAACTGCAGCAATCAGGAGCCTTCCGGGTGAAAAGGGAAAACTGCCTATTGTTGCCATGACTGCCAATGCTTTTGCAGAAGATGTACAGTTGGCCAAAAATACAGGCATGAATGGACATATCGCAAAACCGCTGGATATGAATAAACTGAATGATGTTCTGGAAAGCTGGTTGTAATTGCTTTCAAATTATTGAATTCAGTCTGACACGGACATTAAGCAAAACAATCAGCGTTCTGGATCCCAAGGGACCACAAAAAGAAAAAGAAAAGTTCTATCCTTTCCAACAGGGAGTCGGGCGATGGCTTTGCGGATTTAATCGTTGAAACGGATAATCCTGAGCATTTTTTAAAAAACGGTGCAAGGTGGTTGCTGAAAAACTGAATGATGCCCGTTTGCTGGCTGTTGCTTCTGAGCGCATGGCACATTTTAATCCTTCTTCTTTAATTTCTGAGGAAGAAATGAATCGTCGCCTTGGCATTACAGAAGATGAACTGGCTGATTTTTAAGCTTCGCTCTGCTGGGTTACGGATCGTCTATCAGCTTCGTCGTACAGAATCTTCTATGATGGTTATTGTAATCGGTGTTCGTGCCGACGAAGAAGTATATGAACTTGCTCAGAAAAGAGCAAATAAGCATGGTTTGTTTGACAAATAAAACGCAAGAGCGAGCGGTTCGGTAATATCATTCCGCTTGCTCTTGCGTTTCTCGTCTTGAGCTTTCACCGCCTCCATGCTATAATATTTCCAGGGTTTTTACTAAATTTGAGGAGGTTTTTCCATGAGAGAAATTAAAGCTGTCAACATTACACCAGGGGATTTCGCCCCGTTCGGAACCTATTATTCTATGACGGAACCTGAAGGTTATCCGCTGCAGGGCGAAATCCACAAATTCTATCCTGACCGCATTTCCGGAACCTGCATGGGCAGTATGGGATTTTCCCCAATCGCCGTGCGAAAGGATGATCGCATTGTCAAAATGGCTGAATATCACACCACAACCTGGGAAGGCATTGTAGCTTTAGATGATGATATGATTATCCACGTAGCACCCGCCTCTGCCGGCACCCCGGTTCCCGAACTTGCGAAGGCGTTTATCGTCCCCAAAGGATGTATGGTGAAAATCAATGCCGCCATCTGGCATCTATGTCCTTTGCCCGTACACAACGATGTGCTCCACGCCATGATCATTTTACCAGAATGCACTTATGCCAATGACTGCACCGTAGTAGAATTCGAGGAAAAAGACTGGTTTAAGATTGTATAAAATTTCAAAAGCTGGTGAGTTCCCACCATCAAGAGGAAACTTAAAAATGTAAGGGGCGAGAAATCGCTCCTTTTTGACTGGAAAAAAGATAGCCTTGTGTGACTTGTATTTTGGGCATTCATCCGTTATACCATAAGATATCGAATCAGTATACAATGAATTCTATGGTTAAGGGATATTTTAACACAGATGAACTGCAGAATCTTGCGGAAACCTACAACCAGGTATACAAGGAGAATAAAGAGGCTCAGAAGCTGATCCGCCACGAAGCAGAGTATGACAGCCTGAAGAGGGCGTTTCGAACCATCGACTACGTATGCCGGATCGGCGGCGATGAGTTCGCCATTATTATGGTAGAAATGACTTCTTCCCGCAGTTTCCCTCAGTGTGGGCGTGGCATTTACCGACAGGGAGAATCCTGGCCCAAGCATTTTCAACGATGCGGACAAGGCCCTCTACCATGTAAAAGAAAATGGCAGAAATGGTTACGGTTTTTATTAACAAACTGACAGAAATATGTTATACTAAAACTATCGGAATTGCCAATGAGGACGGAGTTTTTGCATTGGCGCCCGTTGGCGGGAGAAAGGAAGCTGCTCTATGGAGAACAATATTTTTATGACAAATAAGAGACCGATTACATTTGAGGAATACCTGCAGTTTGATGAGAAAAGCAGGGAAAATCTTGGAGAGGAGCTTCCAGTATTGGTTTACCGTATGTTGGAATACTCACTGAAGGAAGAGCTGTGCACCAGGTTTGGCAAGGAAGTGCAGGTAGATATTTTTCGCAAGGCCGGACGTATGGCTGGAGAATATTTTGCAAAGAAGATGCTGAATCTGGATCAGCCGCTGGATCAGTTTGTCAGTGAGCTTCAGAAGAAGCTGGAGGAGCTGAAGATCGGCGTGCTGCGAATTGAGGACGTAGATGAGGCAAGCGGAAGAATTATTCTCACAGTTTCCGAGGATGCAGACTGCTCCGGACTTCCCATTTTGGGAGAGACGGTCTGCAATTATGATGAAGGATTTATTTCCGGTATTTTATCTGTTTATTCGGGAAAGGTCTACACCGCAGTAGAGGTGGACTGCTGGGCGACTGGCGACCGTGTCTGCCGTTTCCACGCCAATGTAAAAGACCAAGAGTGACTAGGAGTTTCCTAAATGGAAGATAAAAACTGTGAATTACTATTTGAATATCTGCGGAGCATTTTGTACGATTCCACAGTGAAGCCCCTGGATCTGGGAGCACTGGACGAGCCTTATAAGAAGCTGGGGATGGGGCTTGAATTTCTGGATCATGCAGTTCAGGAGATGAAGGATTATTCCGAAGCCCTTTCCAGAGGAAAGCTTTCAGCCAAGGTTCCGGACCGGGATAATTTCCTGTGTGAGAATCTGAAGAACATGCATTCCAATCTGAATCATCTGACCTGGCAGGCCAAGCAGGTAGCCAAGGGGGATTATTCTCAGACGGTATCCTTTCTGGGAGAGTTTTCCGAGGCATTTAATACCATGACCAGGCAGCTGAAGGAGCGGGAGGAATCCCTGAAGCGGGAAGCAGAGCGTGAGAAAACCCATGCCAACATGATGGAGAGCTATAACCAGCTTCTTATGGAACTGATTGCCAGAAGTGATGAAGAGGTTATGGTCATCAGTATGATCGGGCAGAAGGTGCTTTACAGCAATGAGAACATGAGCATCCAGATATCCCCGGAGGAGATTTATCAGCTTTGTCTGCAGCAGCAGGAGAAGCAGGACGGCAGCATGTTTGCCAAGAGTGATACTTACGAGTGGACCTGGGAGACAGAGGTCAGCCAGCATCATTATTACAGGATCACCACCGGAATCATGCTCTGGCAGGGCCAGAAGGCTTATGCGCATATTATCCGCGAGGTGACAGAAGAGAAGCAGCGCCAGAGCAGGCTGGAGATTGAGGTTTACAAGGATCCTCTGACCGGAATCGGCAACCGTCTGTTCTTCTTCGAGAAAGCCACTGAGATTTTGAAAAGTGGCGAGGGTGTGGTCCTTTGCTACTGTGACCTGGATCATCTGAAATATGTGAATGATAATTATGGACATGGAGAGGGCGACTGGTATATCCGGCACTTTTCGGATACTGTCAGCTGCAATATCCGCCAGGAGGATGTGTTTGCCAGAATCGGCGGAGATGAATTCTGCATTGTGCTGCGCCACTGCCAGGTGGAGACGGCACGCAGGAAAATGCGCCGCATCCAGAAGCTTTTTGCAAGCGAGAAGGAGCATCCTTATAAGAAAGGATTCAGCTTTGGCCTTGAGGAAATTCCAGAAGGACACGGTAGCCTGATCATCGAGGACATCATCGGCCACGCAGACAGAGCCATGTACCGACAGAAGCGGGAACATACGCGGGCGCAAAAAAATTCCTTGACTTAAAGTGGACTTTTATGCTTAAAATAACATGCAGCGGGGAGGAATCTGTTGTATATTTTACCAGAGATCTTTCCCCGGAGGGATTGCAGAAGCTGTATGAGCGCGTGAATGGCAAAATGACCGGTAAGATTGGCATCAAGCTCCACACAGGAGAGCAGCACGGTCCCAACATTATTCCACGTCCATGGGTAGAGAATCTCATCCAGAAGGACATTCCGGAGGGAACCATCGTGGAGACCAACACTTATGCGGAAGCAGTGAAGGATATTGTGCCGTTTGTGGCGGAATAAAAATCATAGGTACAAGGGCATTAGGAACGGTAGTTTCTGAGCTGTTTGTCCTTTTCGATTTTGCATTAAAGTAAATGGAAGATGAAAATCCTCAGGTAGTTACGGTTGTAGCGTCTGAGGATTTTTTTTCGTCAGGGTACTGTCATAAATGGCAGAAATAAATAGAAAAAAGGCATTCTTTTATTAACAAAAATATCGAAATAATATTGACTCGCCAGAAAAGAAATGATACAATAAGTTTACACATCTGGGAAAGTTCTTAACAATTCTGTTGCTTAATCCCCACATGTCGAATAAAAATATGGCGGGGAGAGCGGCAGATCAGGCACGACTCCTTTGCCATCAGAAGAAAGGAGTTATGCTTATGGCAGAACGGAAACTGGAGGCCACTCTATATGATGCAGAACCGGATGTTCCATACGATGATGGAGCGAAAACGATTTTTCTATACACCAGAGGAACGAAAGGTCAGGTGTCCGAAGAAGTGCGTCAGTTCTTGCGTTACATGGAGAATAGCACCAGTGAGAACGCCGTAAACGATACACTGCGTGATTTCCACCACATAGTAGAAACCGTGAAAAAAGACAGGGAGGTGTCAGTAAAGTATATGAAGCAGTTTGAGAGAGACAATATGATGCGGGCTGAGGGAAGAGAAGAGGAGCGAAAAAATACGGAAAGAGAACATGCCAGGGCTGAAAGGGAGTGTGCCCGTGCAAATGCATTGGAGGCAGAACTTAAGCGGTTGAAGAGTAAAATGCTGTAGTTGTAAAGAAAGATTCAGAAAGATATGATGCAAAAAATATACGCAGATGCCGAAAAGTGGTTATCTGCGTATGTTTTTTATGAAGAATAACAATATAGTACAACTATATACATCATTAAAACAAATGCCGATTTATACTGAAATGCATCTGAGAATCCATAAAAGTTAATCGAAATCTACATTAAATTTTATGAAAAAGTAAAAGAATGGTAACAAATAGAACCTCTAAAGATAGATTGAAACTAGACAATACACTAAAATACATCATATAATAATTGTAAAATAACCACCCAAAATTCCACTAAAATGTGAAAAATATGAAAAAAACCGTCGATTTATTGAAAATCAGCACGAAGAATGTTATAATCAATTCTGTATAATTCTGTAAATCTTTCTATTATACGAAAATCCCAAGACTATAAGATCAGACAGGAGTGAAATCCCGTGGCAGAAGAGAAGAACCAGAAGCCAGCTTCAACCCCGGAACAGCCGGATTTAGAAGCACATTCCGATGATAATAAAACAGAAAATAACGAAACCACCGAGAAAATCACCCGCTACAAGAAGCAGGCCGCCAGAAGCTTTGTGCTTGCGTTTACGACTTTGATTGCGATTATTGCAGTTTGTATTGCGTGGTTTGTATCAAATACGAAAGTAACCATGACAGGGACAAGTATTTCGGCGGAGAATACAGTGCCATTTGAATTGGCAAGTGCCGGAGAAAGGCAGAAGCCAGAATTATCACAGGGGAAGCTGTCGGAGGGAAGCAACGAAAATAATTATTCAAATTATATTGATTATAAAACTGGAACTACATATCCATTAAATGGCAAAACCCTTTATACTGGAAGCAGCAGTCTTGCCTGGCGTTTAAACGGTCAGCAGAAATTCTATCCTGGAGCCAGTGGTGAATTGGAATTCTATTTCATTCCGAAACAGGATGGCTTGAAAAAAATAACGTTTCAGATAAATTTAACAGGATATAAGGAAGGAAACGGCAATAATCTTTCACTGGTGGAGAATCATGTTTGGGAGAATTTGATACAGGGACATATTTTAATTTTTACTGGTTTGGATGCTAATAATACAAAAGGCTATAGCGGCTGGCTTGGTGAAATAAATGAATCTAGCAATGAACTTATTAATGAGCTGACTATAAATGCATCCGACATCAAAAACAGTGCATCTGATACAGCTGTATTTGAAAAAAACATGCCCTATAAAGTTATCTTGTATTGGAAATGGCCGAAAGAATTCCGAAATTATGTATATAACGATAGGACAGGAAAAGGTGATTTATTTACTGATACGTCTGAAGCTGACTATAAGAAACTGTTGAAGTTTGTAAATGCTCAAGTTCCAGCAAATGAAGCATATGGTGCGAAAAATACAAGTAAATTATTTTATTCAGCCAAAACGTACAGTAGTGGTTTTAGTGGTGCGGAAAACTCGATTGATATAAACATGTCAGACGAAATATTCGAAAGCTGTACAAACTATTATAATCTTGCAGATGAATATATTGGAAAGAATGAGGGCGGGGGAA
>ERZ779762.754-NODE-754-length-20425-cov-4.026166_pt1 | contig 20425 bp, 16 predicted proteins | sample MGYA00511887_ERZ779762 | MGnify/ENA primary metagenome ERZ779762 (study PRJEB29588, sample SAMEA2163052) | human gut metagenome | biome: human gut; feature: human-associated habitat; material: faeces | place: Denmark | collected 2008/2010 ...
AGCTCAGGCTCGCGGACGTATTGATAAGTTCAATAAGAAGTATGGTATGCAGCAGCAGTAGTATGGCGCGTGAAGCGTTATGCTCCTAAGTGAAAACGGTTACAGATAAGGTTGAGGTTGTTTAATCTCAACCTTTTTTACCTTATGGAATACGGCGCAGCTCATTTGCCGGAAGCAGGGATTTAGACTATGAGATATTCGGGAATTGGCGGTCAGGCGGTCATGGAAGGCGTAATGATGAAGAATCAGGAAAAATACGCGGTAGCCGTGCGCAAGCCGGACCAGGAGATCGTCGTCGAGACCTCGACGTACGAAGGACTGATTAAAAATAAGAAAATAAGAAACATGCCGATCTTGCGGGGCGTGTTCAGTTTTATAGAATCGTTGGTACTGGGGATGAAGACACTGACGTTCTCGGCATCCTTTTTCGAGGAGGAAGAGGATGAAAAGAGCGGATCTCGGAAAGCGGAGAAGCGTGCCGGAGCGAAAAAACCGGCGCCGACGGAAGAAGAGCAGAAGAAAAAGGAAAAGCGTCAGGAGAATGTACTGATGGGCGGTACGGTGGCAATTTCCATTGTTCTTGCGGTGGCAATTTTTATGGTGCTTCCATATTACATATCCGTATTCTTTCAGCGTTTTATTACATCGCAGACACTTCTTGCGTTGTTGGAAGGCGTGATCCGCCTTACCATCTTTATCGGATATGTGGCGGCAATTTCACTGATGCCGGATATTAAGCGTGTCTATATGTATCATGGCGCAGAGCACAAATGCATCAACTGCGTGGAGAACGGCAAGCCCCTTACCGTAGAGAATGTGCTGGAGAGCTCCAGATTTCACAGACGCTGCGGTACCAGCTTCCTTTTCCTGGTTATGCTGGTAAGTATTTTCCTGCACTTTATCTTCGTGCTGGTGCCATCCTACTGGCTGCGCCTTTTCGGACGTCTGCTCATGGTGCCCATCGTATCCGGAATCTCCTTTGAGATCATCCAGTGGGCTGGAAGAACGGACAGCAAGTTTGCCCTTATGATGAGCAAGCCGGGAATGGCAATGCAGAAATTTACCACCAAGGAGCCTACAGCTGATATGGCAGAGGTTGCCATCAAGGCAGTAGAAGCCGTGTTTGACTGGAGAGCATACTTAAAAGAAGAATTTGGTCTGGACATTCCATATGAGAATGAGAATCCAGAAGGGGAGAGTCAGGAGCATGCATCTGAAGCAGGTGCTGCCAAATGACATCCCTGGAAGCATTATTAAAAGAAGGAACGAAAGTTCTGGAAGAAAAGAAAATCCAGGAAGCCAGGTTAGACGCTTGGCTTCTTTTGGAGTATGTGACAGGCGTAAGCCGCGCTCTTTATTTTGCTGACCCGAAGAAAGCGGTAGAGGAAGAGAAGGCGGAAGAGTACAGAAAGCTGATCGTCTTAAGAGCCGGTCACATTCCTTTGCAGCACATCACCCATCAGGCGTATTTCATGGGCTTTGAATTTTATGTGGATGAGAATGTGCTGGTTCCAAGACAGGACACAGAGACGCTGGTGGAGAAAGCACTGGAGATTCTGGAAAATCAGGAGAAACCGCGGATCCTTGACATGTGCACCGGATCAGGCTGTATTTTATTAAGTCTTCTTGCCATGAAAGAGGGGGCATCCGGAACAGGCGCTGACATTTCCCCTCTCGCCCTTAAGGTGGCGAAACAGAACGCAAAAGGGCTGAATGTGGCAGATCGGGCGGAATTTGTGGAAAGTGACTTGTTTTTATCACCTTTTTTTGCAGAAACTACTGGTAAAGCACTGCCAGTATATGATATTCTTATTTCGAATCCCCCTTATATCAGAAGTGCAGTGATCGAGGATCTTATGGAAGAAGTGAAGGGACACGATCCCAGAATTGCGCTGGACGGCCATGAGGATGGATTGTATTTTTACCGGAGGATCGTATCGGAGGGTAGTGCCTATGTGAAAGAAAATGGCTGGATGCTGTTTGAAATCGGATACGACCAGGGGGAGGATGTGTCGAAGCTGTTTGAGAAAGTCGGTTTTCGCCAGGTGCAGGTGATCCAGGATCTGGCAGGACTGGACCGGGTAGTGATCGGACAGAAACCCCATAGATAAAAGAAAGAAATAACAGGAGGAAAACCATGTTTGACAAGTTGGATGATTTGCTCATACGTTTCGAGGAAGTTCTGAACGAGCTTGGTGAGCCAGATGTAACAGCGAACCCGGATCGTTTCCAGAAGCTGATGAAAGAACAGAGCGACCTGCAGCCAATTGTGGATACCTATAAGGAATATAAGAAAAATAAAGAAACCATTCAGGACAGTCTTTCCATGCTGGAAGAGGAGAAGGATGAGGAAATGCGTGAGATGCTCAAGGAAGAGCTTTCAGACGCCAAGAAGCGTGTGGAAGAGCTGGAGCATGAGCTGAAGATCCTTCTTCTGCCGAAGGACCCTAACGATAACAAGAACGTTATCGTGGAGATCCGTGCAGGCGCAGGCGGAGATGAGGCTGCTCTTTTTGCGGCTGAGATTTACAGAATGTATGTGAAATACGCAGAATCCAGACGCTGGAAAACAGAAATGATGAGTCTGAATGAGAACGGAATCGGCGGATTTAAGGAAGTTACCTTTATGATCAACGGTGCCGGAGCTTATTCCAGACTGAAATACGAAAGCGGCGTGCACCGTGTACAGCGTGTGCCGGAGACAGAATCCGGCGGAAGAATCCATACTTCCACCTGTACAGTTGCAATCATGCCGGAAGCAGAGGAAATTGATTTCCATCTGGATATGAATGACTGTAAGTTTGACGTATTCCGTGCATCCGGAAACGGCGGTCAGTTTGTCAACACCACAGACTCTGCGGTTCGACTGACCCATATTCCTACCGGAATCGTAATTTCCTGTCAGGATGAGAAATCCCAGCTGAAAAATAAGGATAAGGCTCTGAAGGTCCTTCGTTCCCGTCTGTATGAGATGGAGCTTGCAAAGCAGCACGATGCAGAGGCTGAGGCAAGAAGAAGCCAGATCGGTACAGGGGACCGTTCTGAGAAGATCAGAACCTACAATTTCCCGCAGGGACGTGTGACGGATCACCGCATTAAGCTGACCCTTCACAGACTGGATAATATTCTGAACGGTGACCTGGATGAGATCATCGACAGTCTGATCGCAGCAGACCAGGCTGCAAAGCTGAGCAATCTGCAGGAACAGTAAAAGGCGTATACCGGGAACCTTGTAAATACAAGTTTCCGGATACCATATATTAAAATAAAAAAACATGGACTAAAACGGGAGGGTACACCTATGAAAAAAACAGCCCTTGTAATTATGGCTGCCGGAGTTGGAAGCCGCTTTGGAAATGGAATTAAACAGCTTGCACCAGTTGGACCAAACGGTGAGATCATCATGGATTATTCCATCAGAGATGCACTGGAAGCAGGATTTAACAAAATCGTATTTATCATCCGCAAGGATCTTGAGGAAGAATTTAAGAGCACCATCGGTGCCCGCGTATCCAAGATCGCGGAAGTAGCATATGCATATCAGGAGATGGAGAAGCTTCCGGAAGGTTTCACCAAGCCTGCAGACAGAACCAAACCATGGGGAACCGGACACGCAGTCATCTGTGCGAGAGAGTTCCTGACCGAGCCATTTGCAGTTATCAATGCAGACGATTACTATGGCAAGGAAGCTTATGTAAAGGTTCATGATTATCTGGTTCAAGATCAGCCAGAGGATGATATCCTTCATATCTGCATGGCTGGATTCCGCCTTGGCAATACACTGAGCGACAATGGAAGCGTTACCAGAGGTCTTTGCCATATTACAGACGGCAAGCTCACAGGCGTAACAGAGACTCACAATATCTTTAAGACTGCAGACGGCGCTGAGAGCCGCGAGGACGGACAGCCAGTAGAGAAGCTGGATCTGAACGAGCTGGTTTCCATGAATATGTGGGGACTGACACCGGCATTTATGGATACTTTATATAACGGATTCGTAGAGTTCCTTGAGAATGTGAAGCCGGGAGATATCAAGGCAGAGTATCTGCTTCCGGTTATGATTGATGAGCTGATCCAGAAGGGCGCTGCACAGGTAGATGTACTTGAGACAAAGGACACCTGGTTCGGCGTTACATATCAGGAAGATAAAGAAGTTGTAATCAAGGCATTTAAAGAGCTTACAGAAGCTGGAGTTTATCCAAACGGACTTTATTAATGCCATAGGAGGATAAATAATTATGGGAAAATATTTTGGAACAGACGGATTTCGAGGAGAGGCAAATGTTCAGCTGACTGTTGACAATGCATTCAAGGTAGGACGTTATGTGGGATGGTATTACGGACGTGACCATAAGGCCAAGATCGTAATCGGCAAGGACACCAGAAGAAGCAGCTACATGTTTGAGTACGCTCTGGTTGCAGGTCTTACCGCTTCCGGTGCAGATGTTTATCTTCTTCATGTAACCACCACACCAAGTGTATCCTTTGCAGTTCGTACAGAGGATTTTGACTGCGGTATTATGATCTCCGCAAGCCATAACCCATTCTATGATAACGGAATCAAGCTTCTGAACGGAAACGGACAGAAGATCGAGGCTGAGATTGAGGAGCGTATCGAGGCTTATATTGACGGCAAGATTGAGGAGCTTCCTCTTGCCCGCAAGGAAGACATCGGACGCACCATCGACTTTGCTTCCGGACGTAACCGCTATATCGGATACCTGATCTCCATTCCAAGCCGTGACTTCAAGAACGTAAAGGTTGGTCTTGACTGTGCAAACGGAAGCTCTTCTGCCATTGCAAAGAGCGTATTCGAGGCACTTCAGGCGAAGACCTATGTGATCAACAACCAGCCGGACGGAACCAATATTAACACAAACTGCGGTTCCACCCATATCGAGGTTCTGCAGAAATATGTAGTCGATAACGGACTGGATATCGGATTTGCGTATGATGGAGATGCTGACCGCTGTATCGCAGTGGATCATCGCGGAAATATTATCGACGGCGATAAGATCATGTATGTATGCGGCAAATACTTAAAAGAGCAGGGCAAGTTAAACGGCAATACAGTCGTTACCACTGTTATGTCCAACATGGGTCTTTACAAGGCTCTGGAGCGTGAGGGAATGCGTTACGAGCAGACCGCAGTAGGTGACAAGTATGTAGCCGAGAATATGCTTGCAAACAACTACAGCATCGGCGGAGAGCAGTCCGGACATATTATTTTCAGCCGCTATGCAGCTACCGGAGACGGTATCCTGACTTCCCTGATGGTAATGGAAGCATGCGTAGACAAGAAGTCCACCTTATGCGACCTTGCAAAAGAGATGAAGGTATATCCGCAGGTACTTCGCAATGTGCGTGTAGCAGATAAGAAAACTGCCCGTGAGAACCCGAAGGTAGTGGAGGCTGTAGAAGCGGCTGCTAAAGCACTTGGAGATTCCGGACGTATTCTGGTTCGTGAGAGCGGAACAGAGCCGCTGATCCGTGTTATGGTGGAGGCTGAGACAGATGAACTCTGCCATCAGTATGTAGACAGTGTTGTAGATGTAATGGAAGCCGAAGGGCTGATCGTTGGTTGAGAATGAAAATCAGAAAAACAGCAGTGATGCTTGCAGCCTGCATGGGGATGACCCTTCTGGCAGGCTGCGATAGTGAACAACAGAAGACTTTTAATGAAGCTGTGAAGGATCTGGAGCAGGGAAGCTATGAGTATGCCCTGGATGAATTTACCCAGTCTGTAAATAACGGGATCAGTCTGGCCGTTTCCTATCGTGGAATTGGAATCTGCCAGATGCGTCTTGGCAATTACGAGGACGCCATCAGTGCTTTTACCAGTGCACTTAGTTCTGATAAGGTCAGCAAAACGATGGCGAAGGATCTTTACCTGTATCGTGCTACTGCAAGGCTGCAGGCAGGGCTTTTGGATGATGCTATGGCAGACTGCCAGACGCTGGCCCAGAAGTATGAGATGGATGCAGACTGCTGGTTCCTGAGCGGCAAGGTGGCGCTTGCCATGGATGGGTATGATGAGGCTTCCTCTGATTTTGAGCAGGCCTATGGCGAGGATTCCAGCTATGACCGCGCCATCCAGATTTATGAGACCTATCTGGAAAAGGATATGGAAGCGGACGGAACCAGATATCTGGAAGCCGCCCTGTCCTCAGAGGCCAAGGATACAGATGACATGTGTGACCGCGGCAGGATCTATTGTTATATGGAGGACTACGGGAATGCCAAAACAGAGCTGACGAATGCATCCAGCAAGGGAAGCACAGAGGCGGTTCTCCTTCTTGGAATGGTTTACGGCGCGCAGCAGGATTACGTAAATGCAAGAGCCATGTATCAGCAGTACATCAATAAGATGCAGGACAATACAGAGAAGAATTTCACAAAAACAGCAGCTTCCGGTTACAATGGCCTGGCTGTATGCGATATAGCAGAAGGGAATTACGACTCTGCACTTGAGAACATTAACAGCGGTATTGCAGCTGCATCGGATAATGAAATGCAGAGCCTTCTGTTTAATGAAATCGTTGTTTATGAGAAAAAGCTTGATTTTTCCACTGCTCAGGAGAAAGCCCAGTCTTATGTAGGCATGTACCCGGAGGATGAGGAAGCGGCTCATGAGCTTGCCTTTCTGAAATCCAGGACAGGAGCTGGTGAATAAGCACAGAAGAGAATGCGCAGATTACGGAATGAGTTTTTTATATGTTTTAAGCCGCCGCACTGCGAGAAAAAAGGATCGGTAATTCACACAGGATTATCGGTCCTTTTGCAAATAAAGATTTTGTGCTATACTCAAGCAGATAAACAGAGATGCTGCCTGCAGGCAACATTACCTTATAGAAAACAAAAGTCCGAAAGGAGGATTTATGGAATATATTGAAGAGATACAGGAACGGGTGATTCTGGTGGGCGTTCAGCTGGATGAGAACGACAATGTGAAGGAATCCCTGGATGAGCTGGAAGAACTGGCAGATACAGCTGGCGCAGTGACCGTTGGCAAGATCATCCAGAACCGTGAGACCGTGCATCCCGGAACCTATATTGGAAAAGGCAAGATCGAGGAGGTACGCGCTCTGATGCTTGCCACAGACGCAACGGGAATCATCTGCGATGATGAGCTTTCCCCTGCACAGATGAACAATCTGGAGCATGAGCTGGAATGCAAGGTCATGGACAGAACCCTTTTGATTCTTGATATTTTTGCCAAGCATGCCACCACAAGCGAAGGTAAGATCCAGGTAGAGCTTGCCCAGCTCCGTTACCGTGCTTCCAGGCTGGTTGGTCTTGGCGCTTCTTTGTCCAGGCTCGGTGGTGGAATTGGAACCAGAGGTCCCGGAGAGAAGAAGCTGGAAAGCGACCGCCGTCTGATCCGCAAAAGGATTACTGCTTTGAAGGAAGAGCTTTCCCAGGTAGAGAAGCACAGGGAGCTTCTTCGCACCGGAAGAACCCGGGGCAAAATGAAGACAGCTGCTATTGTTGGCTATACAAACGCCGGGAAGTCTACCCTTTTAAATACCCTTACAGGGGCTGGGGTGCTTTCCGAGGACAAGCTGTTTGCAACCCTGGACCCGACTACAAGAGCGCTGACACTGGATGATGGACAGCAGATCCTTCTTACAGATACTGTTGGATTTATCCGCAAGCTTCCCCACAATCTGGTGGAGGCGTTTAAGAGTACTCTGGAAGAGGCGAAATATGCGGACTACATTATCCATGTGGTAGACTGCTCCAATCCGCAGGCGGAGCAGCAGATGGAAGTGGTTTATGACACGCTGCATGAGCTGGAAGTGCAGGGCAAGAAAACCATCACTTTGTTTAACAAAGTAGATGTGGGAGCGGCCATCCGCATGCGTGACAGCATGGCAGATCACACCTTGAAGGTATCTGCGAAAACAGGGGAAGGCCTGGATGAATTGAAGGCACTTCTGGGGAAAATCCTTTCTGAGGAGCAGATTTATGTGGAAAAGCTTTTCGGCTATCAGGAAGCCGGCAAGATCCAGCTGATCCGGGAATATGGACAGCTGCTTTCCGAGGAGTATACAGACAGCGGAATTATGGTGAAGGCGAGAGTTCCTCAGGAGATTCATGGGAAAATTATGTAAGGAAAGGGACAGATGCCTCTGACAATTGCATAAGTAGGTTGAAAAATTCAGAAGAAATGTTTTATATTTGAAAAACAGGAGATAAAATCATGGGAAAATACACAGATTACATTATGAAAACAGCACAGGATCTGCTTGCAGTGCCAAGCCCAAGCGGTTTCACGCATATGGCAGCAGAGTTTGTGAAAAAAGAATTCGAAAAGCTTGGTTATGAACCGCAGATTACACAGAAAGGCGCAGTTCTCGTAAAGCTGGGCGGCAAGGACGACAAAAATGCAGTAGTTCTGGCTGCGCACATGGACACCCTGGGCGGTATGGTTTGCCAGATCATGGACAATGGACGTCTGAAGCTGACCAACATCGGCGGCATGAACCCCAACAATGCGGAGGCAGAGAACTGCAAGGTTTACACCAAATCCGGCAAGGTATACGACGCAACCTTCCAGCTGGAGAACGCATCGGTTCATGTAAACGGAGAGTACAGCGATACCAAGCGTACCTATGACACCATGGAAGCCATCCTGGACGAGCCGGTGAAAACAAAGGAAGATGTGAAAAAGCTTGGAATCATGACCGGAGATTTCGTCTGCTTTGACCCAAGAACGGTTGTAACCCAGAGCGGATACATTAAGAGCCGTTTCCTGGATGATAAATTCAGCACAGCCATTCTTCTTGGCTATGCCAAATATCTGAAAGAGAAGAAAGTAGAGACTGAGCGTACCATCTATGTTCTGATTACTTCCTATGAGGAAGTGGGACACGGCGGATGTGCGGCAATCCCGGATGGAGTAACAGAGATGATCTCTGTAGATATGGGCTGCGTCGGTAAAGGATTGGAATGCGATGAGACGATGGTTTCCATCTGTGCGAAGGACAGCATGGGACCGTACGACTACCAGGTAGTTTCCGGTCTTATTAAGGCTGCGCAGGAGAATGACATTGCATTTGCAGTGGATGTGTATCCGCATTATGGTTCTGATGTAGACGCGGCTCTGAAGGCTGGATACGATATGAAACACGGCCTGATCGGACCTGGTGTTTATGCTTCTCATGGTTATGAGAGATCACACAAGGATGGAGCGAAGAATACGCTGAAGCTTCTGAAGGCATATTTAGGGTAAAAAAATGTATAAAATTTTAGTAGTGGAAGATGACGAGACCATCGTGCAGATTGTCAAGCGTCATCTGCAGTCCTGGGGCTATGAGGTTTTTCAGGTGGAGGATTTCGCACATGTGATCCAGGAATTTGTGCAGAAGGATCCCCAGCTGGTGCTTCTGGATCTGAAGCTGCCTTTTTACAACGGCTTTCACTGGTGCGAGGAGATCCGGAAGATTTCCCAGGTTCCGGTTTTGTTCCTGTCCTCAGCGGCAGACAACATGAATATGGTTATGGCCATGAGCCGTGGCGCAGATGATTTTATTGCCAAGCCCTTTGACCTGGATGTGCTGGCTGCCAAGGTGCAGGCTGTGCTTCGGCGCACCTACGCATTCGGACAGAACAGCAGTCTTCTGGAACATAACGGCGTAGTTTTGAATCCTGGAAACGGCACCATTTCTGCCAATGGGCAGCAGGCAGACCTGACGAAGAACGAACTGAAAATCCTGCAGATTCTGTTTGAACATCAGGGACGCGTGGTATCAAGAGATGCCATTATGACCAAGCTGTGGGAAAGCGACAGCTTTGTGGATGACAATACCCTTACCGTAAACATCACAAGAATCCGCAGAAAGCTGGAGAGCCTGGGAATCCGGGATTTCATTGTAACCAAAAAAGGCCTGGGGTATATGGTATGAGAGAATATCTGAAAACCAGATGGCAGAGCTGGACGATGGCAGCAGCAATGCTTTTGATGGCGGTGATAGTGCTTTTCCTGTATGATGTTCCACTGGAGCCTGTGGGCTATATTGCGGTTCTTGTAATCATCTGTGAGACAGGATTCCTGATCTGGGGCTACCGCAAATACCGGAAAAAGCAGCAGAATCTTTTGTACATAAAAGAGAACGGCGCCCTTGCACTGGAGCACATGGAGGCACCGGAGGATGAGAATGAGGCGCTTTACCAGGATATTTGCAGGCTGCTTGATGAGGAAAGAATCAAGGCTAGGAACAAGAGCAGTGCATTTGGCACAGAGCTGATGGATTTTTACACCATGTGGGTTCACCAGATCAAAACCCCTATTGCGGCATCCAGGCTCCTGCTTCAGGAGGGAGAACTAAATCCCGGGGAAATCCAGAATGAGCTTTTCAAGATTGAGCAGTATGTGGATATGGTTCTGGGATATCTTCGCACACAGGATCTGTGACTTCCGATCTTTGCCTGGAAGAGGTGAATCTGGATGAAATCATAAAGGATCAGATCCACAAATTTGCCCGGATCTTTGTTGGGAAAAAGCTGTCCCTGGATTATGAGGGCGTGGAAGAAACGGTGCTTACGGATAAAAAGTGGCTGGGCTTTGTCGTTGGCCAGATTATTTCCAATGCACTGAAATACACGAAAAAAGGGAAAATCTCCATCTATATGAGTAAAGCAAGGTCCCATACACTGGTGATTGAGGATACGGGAATCGGAATCCGCCAGGAAGATCTGCCCCGTGTTTTTGAAAAAGGCTTTACCGGATACAATGGCCGGGAAGAGGGGCGTTCAACCGGAATCGGGCTTTATCTTAGCGGAAAGATCATGAAGAAACTGGATCATGGAATCCGCATAGAGTCCGAGCTGGGAAAAGGAACCAGGGTGTTTCTGGAGCTTGGCAGGAAGAAGATGGATCTGTATTAAGCACGTTGTGTGGGGATAAGGAGAGAGTATGAAAGCAATTAAGAAAATCTTGAACAACATTTTTATCGATGGTCTGAGCGGGATGGCCCTGGGCCTGTTTTCTACGCTGATCATCGGAACCATTCTGAAGCAGATCGGCGATCTGATGGGCGGCACCTATGGCGCTTATTTAAGTACCTTTGCGGTGATTGCCCAGCGACTTACCGGAGCTGGAATCGGTATTGGAGTTGCGTACAAATTCCGGGAGTCTACGTATGTACTGTTGTCCGCGGCAGCAGCGGGAATGATCGGTGCCTATGCATCCAATCTGATTGCAGGAACCTTGCTGTCTGACACTGGGGCACTGGTATTAGCAGGTCCTGGAGAGCCCCTTGGTGCATTTGTTGCAGCTTATGTGGGAATTACTGTGGGAAGACTGGTTGCCGGGAAAACAAAGCTGGATCTGTTGATCACTCCGGCGGTTACCATTTTGTCCGGCGGTACAGTTGGAATTTTAGTGGGGCCTGGAGTGTCAAGATTTATGACCTGGCTTGGTAATCTGGTAAACTGGGGAACTGAGCAGCAGCCTGTTTTGATGGGAATTATTGTTTCCGTTGTTATGGGAATGGTGCTGACGCTGCCCATCAGTTCGGCTGCCCTTGGAATTATCCTGGGATTAAATGGTGTGGCAGCAGGCGCGGCAACCATCGGATGCTGCTGCCAGATGATCGGATTTGCAGTGACAAGCTTTAAGGATAACGGTGTGGGCGGACTTTTTGCCCAGGGAGTGGGAACTTCCATGCTGCAGATCCCCAATATTATGAGACGGCCGCTGATCTGGCTGCCGCCTACACTGGCGTCTGCAATTTTAGGTCCCATCGCTATTATCGGACCGTTCCATATGACAAACAATGCCACTGGCTCCGGCATGGGAACCTCCGGCCTGGTTGGACAGATCATGACTTACCAGACCATGACAGCGACAGAGGAGCCTGTGCTGGTTATTTTGAAAATCATAGTATTTCATTTCCTGCTTCCCGGTCTGCTGTCCTATGTGATCTATCGAGGAATGCGCAACATGGGATATATCAAGGACGGCCAGATGAAGCTGGATGTGTAAAAAGACGGGAATTAAGCTTGCGCAGCAAATGCATTTTTTGGCATCACAAAGCGTGTTGCCGGGCAAAGTGGACGGTAATTTGCTTGTAAAGTGCAGAAAAAGATATTGACATCTAATACACGTTAGAATATACTAACAACAGAAGGAACCTATTGTCTCAGTTTGCAGGCGAACCCCATAGTGGTTTTGAGGAAAACTGTGACAACTGATCTACAGGGAACCTGAAAGGAGCAGAGTATGGGAACAGTAGTTGTAGGTGCTATCGTAGTAGTAATCGCAGGTCTTGCCATCCGAAGCATTCGCAAGGACAAGAAGAGTGGAAAAGGCTGCAATGGCAATTGCGGAAGCTGCGGCGGATGCCACTAAGGCCGGAAATTAAGACTGGAGTTTGAATCATTTACATATGCCACAGAAACAAAAGAACTGTTGTGCTGGAGAAATCAGGCACAGCAGTTCTTTCGTATAAAGGGAAATACAGCAGTAATGCCAAGAACCCTGTATGCCATGTTTTTGCCCGATTCACAGGAAAACAACGAAAAACCACAAAAACAAAAGGAAAACTCCAACCAAAACAACAAAAGTAATGTTGAATTATGTTGACACCGCAAAAGGGATGACGTATAATGAGCATAGAAAACTATGTCATGGAATGGCGGACATTTATGTTGCTGGATTCTGGAATCCTTTATGGATTTGCAGAGCCCGGGACTTCCATGAGAAAGGAGAACCATGGAAAAATACAATTTAAGTGAGATTCCCAAATCCTCCAGAATTACCCGTCTGGTAGACCATCTCTATGCCAAGATGCCAGAGATCGAATCTTACAGAGCCAAGCTGATCACAGAGTCTTACAAAGAGACCGAGGACCAGCCGATCATCACCAGAAGAGCCAAAGCTTTTTCCCACATTTTACATAACATTCCGATCATCATCCGGGATGAAGAGCTGATCGTGGGAAGCAACTCCATTGCTCCAAGAGGCTGCCAGACTTTCCCGGAATTTTCATTCCAGTGGCTGGAAGATGAGCTGGATACCGTAGAGACCAGAATCGCGGATCCGTTCTATATTTCCGAGCAGGCCAAGGCAGATCTTCGCGAGGTGCATAAGTACTGGAAAGGCAAGACCACCAGTGAGCTTGCCACCGCTTATATGGCACCGGAAGCAATCCGCGCAATTGACCACAATATTTTTACACCAGGAAACTATTTCTATAATGGTGTAGGACATGTTACCGTAAAATACTGGGAAGTTCTTGAGATCGGCTACGAAGGCATTATGGCGAAAGCACAGGCTGAGCTGGATCACTGCAATGTAGGCGACGGAGACTATGCAGAGCGTTCCCGTTTCCTGGAAGCCGTGATCATGAGCTGCCAGGCTGTAATAGACTATGCCAACAGATATGCGAAGCTTGCCCTTGAGATGGCTGAGAAATGTACAGATCCCCAGCGTAAGGCAGAGCTTCTTGTGATTGCATCCAACTGCAGCAAGGTTCCTGCCAAGGGAGCCACTAATTTCTGGGAGGCATGTCAGTCCTTCTGGTTCGTACAGCAGCTTCTTCAGATGGAGTCCAGCGGACATTCTATCTCTCCAGGACGCTTTGACCAGTATATGTATCCTTACTACAAGAAGGATATTGAGAGCGGTGCGATCACCAGAACAGCAGCTCAGGAGCTGATCGACTGTATCTGGGTGAAATTAAATGACCTGAATAAGGTTCGTGATGCAGCTTCCGCAGAAGGATTCGCAGGCTACAGCCTTTTCCAGAACCTGATCGTAGGCGGTCAGAACAAGGATGGCGAGGATATGACCAATGACCTTTCCTTCATGTGTATTGAGGCATCCATGCATGTACATCTTCCGGCACCGTCACTTTCCATCCGTGTATGGAACGGCTCCCCTCACGACCTTCTGATCAAGGCAGCAGAGCTGACCAGAACCGGTATCGGACTTCCGGCATATTACAATGACGAGGTAATCATCCCGGCACTGCAGAACAGAGGACTTTCCCTGGCAGATGCCCGTGAGTACAATATCATCGGATGCGTTGAGCCCCAGAAGGCCGGCAAGACTGAAGGCTGGCATGACGCAGCATTCTTTAATATGTGCCGTCCGCTGGAGCTTGTATTTGCAAATGGTATGGATCAGGGTGAGATGGTTGGTATTCCTACCGGCGATGTTACCAAGATGGAAACCTTTGATGAGTTTTACGATGCTTATAAGAAGCAGATGGAATACTGCATTTCCCTGCTTGTAAATGCAGATAACGCCATTGACGTTGCCCATGCAAAGCGTTGCCCGCTTCCATTCCTTTCCAGTATGATCGATGACTGTATCAAACGCGGAAAGACCGTTCAGGAAGGCGGCGCTGTATATAACTTTACAGGTCCTCAGGGCTTTGGTATTGCCAACATGGCAGACTCCCTGTATGCAATCCGCCAGCTGGTTTACCAGGAGAAGAAGTTCACAATGGAAGAGCTGAAGGAAGCTCTTGCATGGAATTATGGCAAGGGCCTGGACGAGCAGTCTGTAAGAGATATCACTACCGGTATCTTAAGAGAGATGACAGAAAGCGGTGCTAAGGTAGATGCAGACACAGCAGCAGCTGTTCTGAAATCTGTTATGAATGCCCAGATGTCACCTGAGAAGATGGCAAGATATCAGGAAATCCACGACATGATCGCTGAGGTTCCCAAGTTCGGAAATGATCTTCCGGAAGTGGATTACTTTGCAAGGGACGTGGCTTACACATACACAAGACCGTTACAGAACTTTAAGAACCCAAGAGGCGGACAGTACCAGGCCGGACTTTATCCGGTATCTGCAAATGTACCGCTGGGCGGACAGACTGGTGCTACACCAGATGGCAGATATGCACACACTCCGGTTGCTGACGGTGTTTCCCCATCAGCAGGCAAGGATGTGAACGGACCGACCGCAGCAGCAAGCTCTGTTGCCAAACTGGATCACTTCATTGTATCCAATGGTACTCTGTTCAATCAGAAGTTCCATCCGTCAGCACTGTCAGGACGTGAGGGACTTGAGAAATTTGTTGCACTGATCCGTTCCTACTTCGATCAGAAGGGAATGCATATGCAGTTTAACGTTGTAAGCAGAGAGACACTTCTTGACGCACAGGCACATCCGGAGAACTATAAGCATCTGGTTGTACGTGTCGCCGGCTACAGTGCGCTGTTTACTACACTGTCCAAGTCCTTACAGGATGATATCATCCGCAGAACAGAGCAGGGCTTCTAAATGAAAATATAAACGGAACTGCTGGCGGCTTTTCTCACAGAAGGCTGTCGGCACTTCCGTATAATGGAGAAATCTATGGAATATTTAGATACCACAGGACGTATCTTTGACGTCCAGCGTTATTCCATCCATGATGGTCCGGGAATCCGTACCATCGTATTTCTGAAGGGATGCGTGCTGCGGTGCCAGTGGTGCTGCAATCCGGAGTCCCAGGAATACAAGATCCAGACCATGAAAACCCCGGACGGTGTGAAGACCATGGGACGGGATGTAACTGTTCGGGAAATGATCGAGCTGGTGGAGAAAGACCGCCCTTATTATTACCGTTCCGGCGGCGGCATGACTCTTTCCGGAGGGGAATGTCTTTGCCAGCCGCAGTTTGCCCGTGACCTTCTCCGCGCTGCAAAGGAGCGGGGAATCAATACCGCCATTGAGAGCATGGCATGTGTTCCCTGGAAAAATATTGAGATGGTTCTGCCCTATCTGGATACTTACCTGATGGATATCAAACATACCAATCAGGTCAAGCATGAACAGTTTACAGGCAAGCCCAACGGACTGGCGCTTGAGAATGCCAGAAAGGTTGCCTTATCCGGGCAGACCAATCTGGTAATCCGCGTTCCGGTCGTTCCAACCTTTAATGACAGCGTGGAGGAAATCAAGTCTATCGCTTCTTTTGCGTCCACTTTACCGGGAGTGAAGAAGATTCACCTTCTTCCTTACCATCGCCTTGGACAGGATAAGTATGACTGGCTTGGAAGAGAGTACAAGCTGCCGGAGATCCTTCCTCCGGAACCGGAGCACATGGAGCTTCTGAAGAAAGCGGTTCACTCTGTCTGTGATCTGGACTGCCAGATTGGTGGATGAGAATGAAATTAAAATGATAAGGGGTCAGAATTTTGAACTGGAATTCTGGCCTTTTTTATATTTTGACGGGGACAAAAACCTGTGGGACTATTGTCTTTCCCGCACACGCGGAAAGGAAAAATCTATACGCTGTTATATTGACATCTATCATATAAGCGTGCAATATAAAGATATTTCCCCAAAAGCACTGTGCGGATTTTTTGCACAACGTTATGAAAAAACAGGAGGATAATGAAATGAGCGTTAAAAAATTAGGCTTTGGACTGATGAGACTTCCGGCAGTGGACGAAGCAGACAAAAGCAAGGTAGATGTAGAAAGAGTCTGTCATCTGGCGGACCGGTTCCTGGCAGAAGGCTTCACCTATTTTGATACAGCAGCATGCTATCACAGCGGAAACAGTGAGCAGGCCTTTCGGGAGGCAGTAGCAAAGCGCTACCCAAGAGAAGCCTACACAATCACAGATAAGCTTTCCCTTTTCATGCTGAAGGAAGCCTCTGAAATGCCTGGATTTTTTGAAAAACAGCTGGAAAACTGCGGCGTGGAATATTTCGATTACTACCTGCTCCATGCCCTGGATGAAGGTGCTGCGAAGCAGGCAGAAGAGTGGCGCGCTTTTGACTTTATGCTGGAAAAGAAAGCGAAGGGACTTGTTAAGCATGTGGGCTTCTCTTTCCATGACAAAGCAGAGGTACTGGACAAGATCCTCACAAGACATCCGGAAATGGAATATGTGCAGCTTCAGCTGAACTATGCAGACTGGGAGGATAGCGAGGTACAGTCCCGCAAATGCTATGAGGTCTGTGTGAAATATGGCAAGCCGGTTCTGGTTATGGAGCCCATCAAAGGCGGCATGCTGGCGAATGTTCCAGCAGAGGCAGAAGCACTGTTAAAGGGCGCCAGACCGGAAATGTCTGTGGCATCCTGGGCCATCCGTTTTGCTGCATCCCAGGAAAATGTATTTATGGTACTGAGCGGTATGAGCGATGAGCAGCAGGTGGAGGATAATCTTTCCTATATGAAGGATTTTGCCCCGCTTTCCGATGAGGAAAAAGACCTTGTTGCCAAATCTGCGGCAATCATCAAATCCAAAGAAAAGGTGCCGTGCACAGGCTGCCGCTATTGCACAGACGGATGTCCAATGAAAATTGCAATCCCGGATTATTTCAAGCTTCTGAACCGGATCAGCATGTTTGGAGAAGGCCAGCTGGCGTCAGTCAAATCCATCTACAAAGACCGTACCGAAAAAGAAGGCCACGGAAAAGCATCTGACTGTGTAGGATGCCGACAGTGTGAGGAACACTGCCCGCAGCACCTGCCAATCACAGAATATCTGGAAGAAGCCGCAAAGACATTTGAATAATTGGTGATTTTTGTGTATGATATAGGAAGATGCAGGGAAAGGTAGTTTGCCCTGAACATCTATATGAGCGGAGGCATAAAAATACAAGATAAAAGCAGTTGGATTGAATGCGGTAAAATCTGGCTGGTGCGAAACTTACAGATAAAGGAGAAGTGAGAATGAGAGGATTATACTCATCAAAGGCCAAGATCAGACACCAGATTTTTACTGAAATCGCCCGTCTTGCCTACGAGGGCGATATTGAGAAAGAAATGGACGAGCTTCCATACAAGATCCTGCCAGGAGAAGTTGCCACATACCGTGACAGTATTTTCCTGGAAAGAGCCATTGTAGGAGAGAGGCTGCGTGTGGCAATGGGACTGCCCCTGCGCAACATTTCCGAGCATGCCCCGATTTCCAAAGGGGTGGAGGCGAGCCTTATTGAGGAGAAATATTATGAGCCGCCGCTTATTAATATTATCAAATTTGCCTGCAATTCCTGCCCGGAGAAAAGAGTCCTGGTGACAGAAGGCTGTCAGGGCTGCCTGGAGCACCCATGTCAGGAGGTCTGTCCCAAGAATGCCATTCATATGGAGAATGGCAGGTCTGTAATCGATCAGGAAAAATGTATCAAATGCGGCAAATGTATGGAAGCCTGTCCATATAATGCCATTATCAAACAGGAAAGACCATGTGCAAAGGCCTGTGGAATGAATGCTATCCATTCCGATGAATATGGAAGGGCAGAGATTGATCATGACAAGTGCGTTTCCTGCGGAATGTGCCTGGTAAGCTGTCCGTTCAGTGCCATTGTGGACAAGGGACAGATTTATCAGACCATTATGGCGTTAAAGAGTGAGACTCCGGTCTATGCCATCGTAGCGCCGGCAGTGGCAGGACAGTTTGAGCCGGCACTGAAAAATACCCAGATTCGCGGTGCCTTTAAGGCTCTTGGATTCACGGATATCAAGGAGGTAGCAGTTGGAGCGGACCTTTGTACCATTGAGGAGGCCAAAGACTTCATGGAAGAGGTACCGGAGAAGATCCCGTTTATGGGAACCTCCTGCTGTCCGGCATGGTCTGTAATGGCGAAGAAAATGTTCCCCCAGTATGCAAACTGCATTTCCATGGCACTGACCCCTATGGTGCTTACTGCCAGACTTCTAAAGCAGGAGAACCCGGACTGCAAGATCGTGTTTGTGGGCCCCTGCGCAGCTAAGAAGCTGGAAGCAAGCCGTAAGAGCGTTCGAAGCTATGTGGATTTTGTGCTTACTTTTGAGGAAGTACAGGGAATGTTCGAAGCCAAAGATGTGGACTTCGGAAGTATTCCGGAAGGAGAGCCTCTTTCCCAGGCAAGCAGTGACGGCCGTGGATTCGCTGCCAGCGGCGGTGTTGCAGCAGCTGTGGTAAAGGCTATAAAGCGTATGGACCCGGACCGAGAAGTGAAGGTAGTCAGCGCTAACGGCCTGCAGGAGTGCAAAAAGATGATGATGTCCGCCAAAGCAGGAAAGTACAACGGCTATCTGCTGGAAGGAATGGCCTGTCCAGGCGGATGTATAGCCGGAGCCGGAACGGTGCAGACTGTAAAGAAAGCCGGAATGGCACTAGAGAAAATGAAGAAGGAAGCCGCATTTGAGGAATGTATGGATACTTCCTTTGGCGGCGAGCTTGAGAAGCTGGAAGAACTGTAAGCAGCGTTGGCCTTTTGGGGCATGCGAAGCGTGTGACTGTGAAGGCTCTGAACAGATCATTTAGAATGAAAAAGGAGAAATCAAAATGCGTGCATACGAACGATTGCTGAATTATGTAAAGGTATATACCACAAGTGAGGATGAGCAGGAAATAGTGCCATCTACCAGCCGCCAGTTTGATCTTGGAAATCAGCTGGCAGAGGAGCTGAAAAGTATTGGAGTACAGGATGTGCGCATTGATGACAAATGCTATGTCTATGGAGTCATCCCGGCGACAGCAGGCCTTGAGGACAAGCCGGCAATCGGCTTCATTGCCCACATGGATACTGCACCTGATTTTTCCGGGGAGAATGTGAATCCCCAGATTATCCCGGACTATGATGGAACCGATGTAAAGCTTGGAGAAAGCGAATACACCCTTACCCTCAAGGATTTCCCACATCTGGCAGATCTGAAGGGAAGAACCCTGATCACCACTGACGGTACCACTCTTCTCGGCGCAGACGATAAGGCTGGAGTAGCAGAGATCATGACCATGGCAGAGCAGATTATAAAAGAAAACATCCCACATGGAAAAATCTGCATCGGCTTTACCCCGGACGAGGAAGTTGGCCGGGGCGCTGATTTCTTTGATGTAGAAGGCTTCGGAGCTGATTTTGCCTACACCGTAGACGGCGGCGCAGAAAATGAAATCGAGTACGAGAATTTCAACGCGGCAGGCGCCAAGGTAAAGATCAAAGGCTTCTCCGTGCATCCGGGCAGCAGCAAAAATACCATGATCAATGCCGCCCTGGTTGCCATGGAGTTCAACAGCATGCTCCCGGCAGGAGACACTCCGGCAAACACAGAAGAGTATGAAGGCTTTTTCCATCTCTGTGAAATGAGCGGTGACGTATCCGATGCAAGCCTGGATTACATCATCCGCGACCACGACAGCGCCATGTTCGCCTGCCGCCAGGAGATGATGCGTCACATTGCCAAGCTTCTCAACGAGAAATACGGCGAAGGTACCGTAACCCTCACCATCAAAGAACAGTACCGCAACATGAAAGAGAAGATCGAGCCTTGCATGCACCTGATCGATAACGCCAAGAAAGCCGTCCAGCAGTCCGGGCTGAATCCTAAGACAGTTGCAATCCGCGGCGGCACAGATGGCGCAAGACTTTCCTTTATGGGACTGCCCTGTCCGAACCTTGGCACCGGCGGCTTTAACTACCATGGCCCGTGCGAAGGCATCACGGTAGAGTCTATGGATAAGGCAACCGAGATTCTGCTGAACCTGG
>ERZ779762.759-NODE-759-length-20332-cov-3.552202_pt1 | contig 20332 bp, 12 predicted proteins | sample MGYA00511887_ERZ779762 | MGnify/ENA primary metagenome ERZ779762 (study PRJEB29588, sample SAMEA2163052) | human gut metagenome | biome: human gut; feature: human-associated habitat; material: faeces | place: Denmark | collected 2008/2010 ...
GGCTAATTCACTGCAACTATTAAAAGGACGTTCTATGGACACCATACTACAGGCTCAGACTGTTAATCACTTTAGAAAAACAAGAGAAGATATGGATAAGCTGATGCTTTCATCTTATATTTCAGAAGTGGTTATGAACTTCGGCGAAGGCTCAGAATCTGCGTCAGAAGAAATTTATGAACTTTTATACAAGGCTCTTAATAGAATATCAAATGCTGCTGAGAAAAAAGATATGTTAATTGCTGCCATAAAATTTCAGCTTAAAATACTTCTGGTTATGGGATTTTGCGTTGAACTGGATACCTGCCTGTGCTGCAGAGAACAGGTTCTGGATGAAGAGATGTACTTCTCATCTTCCATGGGCGGTATTATATGCAAAGAATGCAATGAACATCTTGGAATTAAACTAAAAATGCATAATAAAATAAGAGATTTTCTACAGGCAATGCTGCAGTTTGATTTTGATTATGAGAGCGATTATGACAGAAAAGCGACAGAGAAAGTCTGCCAGGTCTGTTTTGATCTTCTGGATGATTATATAAAAACTCACACCAACAAACGTCAAAAATCAGTTAAGTTAATCAAGGAATTAGCAGTATGAAAAAGATAAGGCTTGCTCATTTATATCCTAAATTACTAAATATTTACGGGGATGGCGGCAATATACTGACTTTAAAAAAAAGATGTGAATGGCGCGGAATTGGTATTGAGATTGATGAGATAAATATTGGTGACTCTATAAAAGAACATGATATATATTTTATCGGCGGAGGACAGGATTTACAGCAGATTGAAGTAGCCGGAGAACTTCAAAAACATAAAGATTTTTTAACATCAGAACGGGATAACATGGCTGTTTTCCTTGGAATTTGCGGCGGTTACCAGCTTATGGGACATTATTACCAGCCTCAAAATGGAGATAAGCTGCAAGGGATAAGCCTTCTGGATGCATACACTCAAGCAGGTAATAAACGCTTTATTGGCAACGTTACAGTTCAAACCGAGTTTGTAGATCCAAATACACTTGTTGGTTTTGAAAATCATAGCGGACTTACATACTTGCAGGGAAGCACAGAGCCTCTGGGAAAAATCCTTACAGGAAATGGAAACAATGGAGTTGACGGAACAGAAGGAGCTCGTTTCAAAAACGTATTTGGGACATATATGCACGGCTCATTTCTACCCAAAAACCCGCAATTTGCTGATTATTTATTGGAATTAGCACTTGGTTCTAAACCAGAGCCTCTTGATGATAAAATTGAAAACCTTACGCACAATTCTCTTGTCGGGAAAAAATATTAAGTTACTTAATAAATTTTAGCTCAATCTGGGTATTAACACTTTCCCCAGGGAATTTTTCCGGAAGCGGTCTGTAAGGAGCCCCTGCTTTTACAGCATTAAGCACAGAATTATTTGCATGTTCGTTTGTAGATTTTACAATAACAGGATCTGTAATTTCTCCATTCTTCTTAACTCTAAATTGCACAAGCACTTCATAATCACTGTTGGCTTTATATGGAGTCCAATTTTTATGGACAGCGTTTGGAAGATATTCAAAATACTGATTAAGGTTCTCAAATTTTTGTTCATCCGCAAAAACCTGAGTTACAAGTAATAGACCGGCCATAATCGCCGCAAATTTAACCATTTTCATAACAGCCTCCTAGCGAACATAAACTCTCGGCAGTCTTACTTTTAGCCTGCAGGTAAGTTCGTAATTAATAGTATGTAATATTTCTGCCCAATTATCAAGTGATAAATTTTTATCATCCAACAAAGTTACAACATCACCTAAATCAAACATCATTTGATCCATAGTAATATTACCGATTTGTTTTACTTTTTTCCCATTAACCAGAGCATAAATCTTATTTGATAAGTTTCTTGAAACACCATCGGCGTAACCAATCGGGATTGTAGCAACTCTTGCAGGTTCATAAGCAACAAATTTATGCGAGTAACTTACACCTTCTCCGGGTTTTACTTCATGAATATTGGTAATTCGGCCTTTAAGCCCCATTATCTGTTTTATTTCAGGCTTATAATTAATATGAGGCGGCAAGTCAGGGTACATACCATAAAGAGAAATTCCGACACGAACCATATTAGACTCAATATTATACGCAAAAGTTGCTGCAGTATTTTGCACATGGAGTAAAAGTCCTGTCGTATCAATATTTTTAACAACGCTGTTCCATCTGTCAACCTGTTTTTGAGTTTCGTCTTCTTCTTCAGCAGATGCCAAATGAGTAAAAACACCTTCAAAATTTAAATAATCAGCCTTGCGAACTTTTTCTATATATTTTACGCCGTCTTCGGAACGCACGCCAATTCTATTCATGCCGGTATCAATTTTAACATGCACTTTAGGTTTAATACCTGTGCGTTCAAAAACTTCTCTACAGGCATTCAGATGTTCGTCGTTAAAAATAGAAAACGCTATATCATTTTGTGCAGCAGATTCGATAGCCCAGAGAGGAATTGCACCAACAACAAGAATAGGACACTTAATTTTAACTTTTCTAAGATCAAGCCCTTCATCCACAGATGATACCCCCAGAGCATCGACTCCGGATGCAAGCATTGTTTGAGCTATCATTGTTGCTCCGTGTCCGTAGGCATCAGCTTTTACTATCGCTAGAAATTTTTTATTTTCTGGAATACCTTTTTTGATTTCTATAATATTATTCGCAAGCGATTCAAGATTAATTTCAACCCACGCATCCTTGTGAATATTCACATTAGCCTGTCTTACGTTCTTCATTATATTAACCTATCATTTCTCCATTCAAATACCAGGTTCTTGCTCTGGTTATCTTTACATTCACAAATTCACCTGTCAGGTCTTTTTCATAAGGAATGTGCACAATTTTATTATTTCTTGTTCTGCCGGTAATAACCCCCTTGCCGTTTCTGATTTCTTTCTTTTCGATAAGGACTTCCATTTCACGACCAACATATTTCTGATTAGATTTTAAACAGCATAATCGATTGTGCTCATTTAACCTTGCAAGACGCTCTGTTTTTACATCTTCGGGAATATACAAATCAACCCATTTAGCAGCAACTGTTTTTTCGCGCGGAGAATAGGCTGCAGTATTTGAGTAATCTAATTCAAGCTCTGACATTGCCTTGAGTGTATTCTGAAACTGTGCCTCTGTTTCACCTGGAAAACCTGCTATAAAATCACTGGTAATTGTTACATCTGGAATACGTTTTCTTATGTTTTCACAAATCTTTTTATAAGTTGCATAATCATATCTTCTGTTCATTTTTTTCAAGACATAATCATCACCCGACTGCATTGGAATGTGGAAATACTCGCAAACTTTATCCAGTTCTATAACAGTATCAATAAGTTCTTCTGTAATATCAGTAGGATAAGAAGTTACAAAGCGGATTCTAAAATTTCCTTCAAGCGCGTTAACTTCTCTCAAGAGTTTTGATAAATTCCAATCTCCTTCAAGCCCTTTTCCATAACTGTCTACATTCTGTCCGAGAAGAGTAATTTCTTTAAAACCTTCCGATAAAGCTTTTTTTATTTCGCTTAATATTAACTCAGGCTTTCTTGAACGTTCACGCCCTCTTGTATAAGGCACTATACAGTATGTACAAAAATTATTGCAGCCGAACATAATGTTGACGCCGGATTTGAAAGAGTAATTGCGTTCTGTAGGAAGCTCTTCCACAATCTTGTCGGTGCCTTCCCAGATGTCGATCAGCTGGCTGTCACGGTTCTCCATCTCATAGAACAGCTCGGCGAACTTGAAAATATTGTGGGTTCCGAATACCAGATTGACAAATGGATAGTCCTTCTGGATCTTGTCCACCACCTGTTTCTCCTGCATCATGCAGCCGAAAAGGGCGATCTTCATATCCGGGTTGGATTTCTTCAGGCTGTGAAGCTTGCCAAGACGTCCGTATACCTTCAGATTGGCGTTCTCACGGACGGTACAGGTGTTGTAGATAACAACGTCGGCGTTCTCTGTGTCCTGTCTCTTAAAGCCGATCTCGTCCATGATTCCGGCTACTACCTCGGACTGCTTCTCGTTCATCTGACAGCCAAAGGTCTGGAGACAATAGGTGATAGGGCGTCCAAGTTCCTGCTCCTTGAGGGTAACCATAGTGGCAAGCTTGGCCATGTAATAATACTGGCGGCCGGCATCATCTGTAGGCGGCGCGCCAGCGGTATCTATTTTGCTGAAGTCAATTTCGTTAAACATAGTTTTTCCTTTCTGAATAAGTAATATCATAAAAACAACCCCTGGATCACAGGGGTTGTGGGATTGCCTGCAATGTAAAGAAAAAATTTCGTTACATTTTAATATTTTATCGTATTTACACCTGTTTGTCCAGAGCATGTTTGAAAAATCATCCGCTCTGTTTCAGGCATAAAAAAAGCCCCGGAGCGTCTGTCTTCACAGATTCCCCGAAGCTTCCAGTTTAAGGAAAAATTACAGTTCGATGTAATGTCCCTCTGCTTCACCGTTTACTACATAGTATGCCTTGTTCTCTTCTGGTTTTACGTAAACTTTAATATCCTGGATGTCTTCTTCTTTCTTTCCGGTCATCTCTATCCAAGCTTTCTTAACATCAGACACCAGATCTTTGGAAGCAAATTCCTTGCCTAAGTACTGGAAATAAACTTCTGCTGTTGCTGCTGCAGCGGCTTTCTTTGTTCTTCTTACAGGCTTCTTAGCCTCAGCTTTCGGAGCAGCTTCCTTTGCAGGTGCAGCTTTTGCTGTCTCTTTCACAGCTTCCTTCGCAGTCTCTTTAACACTCTCAGTAGCAGCCTTAACAGTCTCTGTAGCCGCTTTCACAGTCTCAACAACAGCTGTCTTAACAGCCTCTGCCTTACTTGGCTCAGCCTTTACCTCTGCTGCAGGTGCTGCAGCAGTCTTCGCTGCTTTCTTGGCTGCCATTGTTTCTGCCTTTTTTGTAGTTCTCTTTGTAGCCATTATAATAGCCTCCTTGACGGTGAAAATATTCTTCGTTCTTGCTTCTTCGTTAGGATACTACGATTTTGAAAATTTGGCAAGTTTCCGAAAATCACCCCTTGACAAGCCTTTTTCTTCGGTTCATAGGTAAAATTATACAAATCTGCTCTCATTATTTCCCGAAATCCCCGGGTTGAAATTCCAAATTCCTGAGAATTTTTGTTTCTTTGCACAGTTATTACCAAAAAAATTTCGTTTTTTGCCGTTTTTTTCGTCGCATATTTCCTCGTGACTGCCTACAATCCAAGGTTTTCAAGGTCATATTTCATATAAGAATTCAATCTTTCCCGCAGCATTTCGTTCTGTGGCAGCGTCAGTTCCCGGTCAAGCTCCAGGATTCCGCCAGCCGCATCACTGGCAGCTTTCAGCACATCTGCGTCCTGGTAAATATCCCCGATGCGAAATTCCAGCTGGCCGCTCTGGCGGATTCCAAACAGGTCGCCGGGGCCGCGAAGCTTCAGGTCTTCCCCTGCAATAAAAAATCCGTCGTTGGATTTGTTCAGGATCTCCAGTCGCTTGGAGGTTTCTTCCTGTTCATTTCCCTGCATAAAAATACAGTAGGACTGATACTCCCCGCGGCCTACACGGCCTCTTAACTGGTGCAGCTGGGCAAGGCCGAAGCGCTCTGCGTTCTCTACCATCATCACCGTGGCATTGGGCACGTTGACGCCAACCTCCACAACGGTGGTGGACACCAGCACCTGGATTTCCCCGCTGGCAAACTGTTCCATGATCTGATTTTTTTCCTTGGGCTTCATCTTGCCGTGGAGCATGCCGATGGTGATATCTGAGGGGAAAATTTCCCGGATCCGCTGGGTGTAGTCCGTTACATTTTCCCCGTCTGCGCCCTCGCTTTCCTCTACCATAGGGCAGATGATGTAGGCCTGGCGGCCCTGGCGGATCTGTTTCTCAATAAAAGAATAGGCCTTGGGGCGGTAGGAGGTTCCCACCACGCAGTTTTTAATAGGAAGACGCATGGCAGGGAGCTCGTCAATGATGGAAATATCCAGGTCACCGTATACAATAATGGCCAGAGTCCTGGGAATAGGGGTGGCGCTCATAACCAGAACGTGAGGCGCATTGCCTCTTGTGGTCAGCGCTTCCCTTTGCTTCACGCCGAAGCGGTGCTGCTCGTCTGTGATGACAAGGCCAAGGTTTTCGTAAACCACTTTCTCCTGGATCAGGGCGTGGGTGCCAATGATCACGTTGGCCTCGCCGGATGCAATCTCTCCGTAGATTCGCCGCTTCTCTTTCAGAGTGGTGGAGCCGGTCAGAAGCACTGGATGGCAGGAGGTGATTCCCTGTTCCTCCATAAGTTTGGTAAAGGCCTCGAAGTGCTGGTTTGCCAGAACCTCTGTGGGCACCATCAGCGCTGCCTGGTAGCCGTTTTCCACGGTCAGGACCATGGCAAGGAAGGACAGGATGGTTTTGCCGCTTCCAACATCTCCCTGAACCAGTCTGGACATAAGAGTGTGGCTGCAAAGATCCCGCTCGATCTCATGCCAGGCGTTTAGCTGGGCCCTGGTCAGCTTGTAGGGCAGGTTTTCCATGATCTGCTCCGTGGTCCACACTGGCTTCATGGGAAAGGCATTGGGGGCTTCTTCCGTCTTGCCCTTCAGAATCTGCACAGCCAGGATAAACAGCAGGAATTCGTCAAATACAAGCCGTTTTCTCGCTACCAGCAGTTCCTGCATATTAGCGGGAAAATGGATGGCGGAAAGGGCATAATTGTCATCTGCCAGGTGATAATATTCCTTGATCTCATCCGGGAGAAATTCTGTCTGCAGGTTCTGCTCTTCCAGAATCTGGTGCATCAGCTTGATGATCAGCTTGTTGGTTAATCCTGCCGTAAGGCCGTAGATTGGCTGCATGCTGTGCAGAACTTCCTCGTAAGCAGCCGGGGTGAAAATTTCCGGATGCTCCATTTCCAGGCGGCCTTTTTTCCGGGAAACTTTGCCGCGGAGAATGAAGCAGCTGCCTTTTTTCAGAGTGTTCTTCAGATAAGGGGCATTGAACCATGCCACGGCAAGGCGGCCGGTGGTATCTGCAACGGTGATGGAGATTACCTGGAGATTGCGGATTTTGTTCACATACACGCCTGTGGTGATGGTGGCGCGGATGGCTGCAACCGTGTTCTCCTTCAGAGAGCCGATTTCTTCCGGTTCCTCATATGCATCGTAATTTCTGGGATAGTAATGGAGCAGGTCGTCTGTTGTGGTGATCCCGATCTTCTGAAATAATTTTTCTGTTTTCTCCCCTACTCCCTTTAATTCACGAAGCTGCTTCGCCACGGTTTTTACCTCCTAATCATAAGTAACTGCCCATACTGACTTGTCTGAATTCACACAAAACAAACCGCAAAATGGGGCGGAAAAATTCCCGCCCCAAAATCAGGCTGCATCCAGCAGTCTTCTTTGTCTTTCTTGTATCGCGAATATGAAGCAACTGCCCTCTGGCATTCCTTTATTCTACAGAAATAATGTAATAGTAAATCGGCTGTCCGCCCATGTTTACCTCTACTTCGCAGTCCGGATATGTCTCTTCCAGTTCTTCTGCAAGCTTATTGGCAGCCTCCTCGGAAGTCTCGGCACCATAGTAAATGCTGATTACCTCAGAATCCTCGTCTACCATAGCCGCTACCATCTCCTTGGCAACTGCTTCCCGGCCTTTGCCTACTGCAAGGATTCCGTGATCACCGATTCCCATAATATCGCCCTCATGGATGTCTTTCTCATCCAGTCTGGTGTCGCGGACCGCATAAGTAACCTGTCCGGTTTTCACCATGGAGACAGCTTCCATCATGCCCTCTAAGTTCTCCTCTCCGGTCATATCCGGCTGGAAGCTGATAAGAGCTGTGATTCCCTGAGGAATGGTCTTGGTAGGAACAACTACGATCTCCTTGTCCTCGGTCAGGTCTCTTGCCTGATTTGCAGCAAGGACAATATTCTTATTGTTCGGGAAAATGTAAATGGTGTCTGCGTTTACTTCTGCGATGGCGTTCAGCATGTCCTCAGTACTTGGGTTCATGGTCTGGCCGCCCTCGATAATCCAGTCTACATTCAGCTCTTTGAACAGGGCAGAAAGTCCCTCTCCAACGGAAACGCTGATGAAGCCGTATTTCTTGCGCTCTTTGGCAGCCTTCGCAGCGGCATCCTTCTTCTCCTGCTCTTCCTGCTCCCTGGCAAGCTTCTGGGCATCCTTGATCAGCTTCTCCTGATGCTCCTCGCGCATATTATCAATCTTCATGCGGGAAAGGGCGCCATAGGTAAGTGCTTTCTCAAATGCCTGTCCCGGATGATTGGTGTGTACGTGTACCTTCACGATCTCGTCATCTGCTACCAGAACAACAGAATCGCCGATGGACATCAAAAATTCCTTGAAGCTGTGTACTTCCTCGTCTGGAAGGGGCTTGTCCAGAAGAATAATAAACTCTGTACAGTAGCCAAACTTGATCTCTGCTTCTGCCTGCGGGGAAATCTTCGTTACAGAAGATGCAGGGGCAGCTTTCTCAAATGCAGTGTAGTCGATTTCTTTGCCAAGGTAGCCGTCAAATGCGCCGCGGAATACCTCAAGAAGTCCCTGTCCGCCGGAATCTACGACTCCAGCTTCCTTCAGGACCGGAAGCATCTCCGGTGTACGTGCAAGAGTCTTCTCTGCGTGCTCAAAAATGGCGCGGAAGAAAAGCTCCAGGTTCGCGGATTCCTCTGCGATCTCAGTTGCCTTTACAGCAGCCTCACGGGCTACGGTAAGAATAGTTCCTTCCTTCGGCTTCATAACTGCTTTGTATGCAGTCTCTACAGCCTTCTCCATAGCAGCTGCGATCACAACTGCATCCATTCCTTCCAATCCGATGTTGTTCATCATTTCTTTATCAGATATATCCGCACAGACTGCACAAGTTACTTTATCTGCGATATCTCTTACAAGATCCTCATCTTTATCAACTGCCAGTACTTCTGCTCCACCTTTAGCAAGTGACCTTGCGATGCTGCTTCCAAACTTTCCAAGTCCTAAAACTGCAACTGACTTCTTCATTCTTCTCCGTTACCTCCGTTGCGATATCATGTTATAATGTGAATCTATTTCACTTATAGGATCAGATCCTGTTCCGGATACATGACCATCTTTTTCTTATTCTTCTGTGAAAAACCGATCGCCATAGAGATCGGTCCGACACGCCCTAAATACATGGTAATGATGATAATCACTTTCCCTGCGATTGTCAAATTCGGTGTCAATCCTTTGGTTAAACCAACTGTCGCGAGTGCTGATACACATTCATAGCATGAATCCATAAAAGTCCCGTGATCAAATACCAACAGCAATAACACAGATGTCATCAGCACGATCAGGTTGATCACAATGATCGCAAGTGCCTTCGACAACAGATTCTGTGGAACTCTTCGTTTAAATAACGTAATTGATTCTTCTTGTTTTGCCACAGAGAGCACACAAAATACAAGAATTGCAAATGTCACTGTCTTGACACCGCCTGCAGTACCAGTTGGTGATCCTCCGATGATCATCAGAAACATAGAAACCAGCGAAGATGCATCCGTCAATGCGCCCTGTGCTACCGTCTCAAACCCTGCGGTACGTGTCGTCACAGACTGAAACAGTGATGCCTGTATCTTCTGTGGCAATGACAGACTCTCCATAGTTGCTGGATTATGATATTCAAACAGAAAGATCAATATTGTACCAAACAAGATCAAAAATGACGTAATGGATAACACGATCTTGGTCTGAAATCTCCATTGTTGTATCATCCTTTTTACAGGAACTTTATCTTTTACGATCTTTTTGAATCCCTGCCAAAGATCTTTCCATACAACAAATCCAAGACCTCCCAGGATGATCAGCCCCATTGTCGTAAAATTCATAACTGGATTCGTTACATAGCTTCGCAGACTGTCGTCTCTTACAATATCCATTCCTGCATTACAAAATGCCGAGATTGAATTAAAGATTGCTGCCCATATTCCATATCCAATGCCAAATTCCGGCACATACTGAGTCGCATAAAGAACTGCTCCAATTCCTTCTATGATCCCTGTCCCGATCAGAATCTTCTTAACTAATGGAACTAAACCTGTCATTGTATTAAGACCCATAGACTCCTGGATCAACATTCTATTTCCAAGAGTGATCCTCTTTCGAAGCATAAAAAACATTCCGGTTGTGATCGTAATGACACCAAGTCCTCCGATCTGTACAAGCAATATGATCACTGCCTGCCCAAATATACTCCAATGTGTCATTGTTGTCTCAACGATCAAACCCGTCACACACACAGATGTTGTTGCTGTAAATAATGCATCAATATAAGGCGTTGCCTGCCCGCTTTGTGTTGCGATCGGCAGTGCAAGCAGTATCGATCCTGCAAATATTGTAATTAAAAATCCAAGCAATATGACCTGTACCGGTCGTAACTCTTTCATAAAATAATGCTCCTATATAGAGAAATAGAGGAATCCTAGATAAACAGGATTCCTCTAAGATCATGTTTTATTTATTTTCCTAATAAATGTGCGATCTGAAGCTGATATTCATCGATATCTTTTGTCATTGCGAGTCCTTCGTCAATGTCCATATCCATGAATCTTCCGTTCTGGTATCCAACAACACGGTTTGTCTTTCCTGCACATAATAAGTCAACTGCGTAAGCACCCATGATGGACGCATATACACGGTCTTTACATGTCGGGCTTCCTCCACGCTGCATATGTCCAAGGATCGTTGCACGGGTCTCGATGCCGGTTGCAGCTTCGATTCTGCGCGCCATGCTGGTGGAATGGCCGATGCCCTCAGCATTTACGATGATATGATGTTTTTTGCCTTTTCTACGGTTCTCGATGATGTTGTTGATGATCTTCTGCTCATCGTAATCGTATTTCTCCGGAAGAAGAATATCCTCTGCGCCGTTTGCGATACCGCACCAAAGAGCGATATATCCGGCATTACGTCCCATAACCTCGATGATCGAGCATCTCTCATGGGAAGTGGAAGTATCTCTTACTTTATCAATGGCTTCCATTGCAGTGTTTACCGCGGTATCAAAACCGATGGTATATTCTGTGCAGGCGATATCCAGGTCGATGGTTCCCGGTACACCTACGGTGTTAATTCCAAGAGCTGCCAGTTTCTGCGCTCCTGCAAAAGATCCGTCTCCGCCGATAACTACCAGTCCGTCGATGCCGTGTTTTCTGCAGACATCTGCAGCACGTTTCTGGCCTTCCAGTGTACGCATCTCTGCGCAGCGGGCGGTATAAAGGATGGTACCTCCGCGCTCGATGGTGTCGGATACATCGCGGGCTGTCATGTCGATGATTTCTTCGTTCATCAGTCCGTCGTAGCCTTTCAGGATACCTTTCATCTGAACGCCCTTCTGCAGACCTCTTCTTACGGCTGCACGGATCGCTGCGTTCATACCTGGTGCATCACCACCGCTGGTAAGCACTCCGATTGTCTTTACCTTGTTAGTCGTTGCCATATGAATTCCTCCATCTCATCACACACATTAATAAACGAGTAGTTTTATTTATTAATCACACACAGTTTTATTTTAAAGCATTCAGGCCCTTTTTTCAATACTCTTTTCTACAACTTTCACGTTTCCGGTACCGAATTTTGCCTGAAGTGACGCCACCAGACGGGCATCTGCCTGCACATTGCGGCTCGGCGGCAGTTTTTTCATCGCTTTGATCGATTTGATGTAGAGAATCACGCTGTCCTTGCCGTCGGATTCATGCAGCATCTGGTACAGATCCGCCACTTCTCTCTCGTACGTTTCCTTGTCCGGGAACTGGATCCAGAGCTCTTTCGGGATGCCAGCAAACGGGAAAATTTTCTCGCAGATCAGCTTGCTCGGCTTATCATCCTCCGCGGAAACACGGCCCTGGATGAAGACACGCGCATCGGTCTGCATCATCGGTGCGTTTTTCTCGTAATCGCGCGGGAATACGACGATTTCCATACTGCCGACGAGGTCCTCGAGTGTGAGAAATGCCATTGTCTTGTTATTCTTTGTATATTTGATTTTTTTATCCGTGATAATGCCGCCGACAATCTCTTTCGCGCCGTCGGTGACGGATGGGAAACCCGTCTCCTCATCCGGCTGGAAGTCTGTCGTTACCGCGGAAATGTTCTTCCGCCAGCACTCCTCCTGCTCCTCGAGCGGATGACCGCTGACGTAGATGCCGAGCACCTCTTTTTCGAGCGCCAAAAGATCACTCTTTTCGTATTCTCCGACATCCGGGTACACCGTTTCATACGACCGTTTGGTCGTCTCATCTACGAAGTCAAACAGACTCATCTGGCCGCTTAACGAATCTTTTTTCTCGCGCGCCACATCATCGAGCACATTGGCGTAGACGAACATGAGCTGCTTTCTCGTCACGCCGAAGCAGTCGAATGCGCCCGCCTTGATAAAGTTCTCGACGGTCCGCTTGTTGACTTCTTTTCCGCTCAGGCGCTCCGCGAAATCCTTTAACGAGCGGAACGGTCCGTTTGCACTCCGCTCCTCCACGATCGCCTCCATGACCGGCTTTCCGATGCCTTTGACCGCCGCCATGCCATAGCGGATCGCCTGGCCGTCTACCGTGAATTTTCCTTCGCTTCGGTTGATGTCCGGCGGCAGAATGGAAATGCCCATCTGCCGGGAACTCAAGATATACTCTGCGACTTTTCCCGGGTTATCGATGCAGGAGGTCATCAGAGCCGCCATGAACTCAACCGGGTAATAGTATTTCAGCCATGCCGTCTGGTACGATACGAACGCGTACGCCGCCGCATGGGATTTGTTGAAGGCGTATTTCGCGAAGTCGATCATCTCGTCGTAGATCTTGTTCGCTGTCTTCTCATCAATGCCGTTTTTGATACAGCCCGGCACGCCCTCGGCCTCGTTTCCATAAACGAAATTCTGGCGCTCTTTTTCCATGACAGATGCCTTTTTCTTCGACATCGCACGGCGCACCAGATCGGCCCGTCCAAGCGAATAGCCCGCCAGTGCCTGTACGATCTGCATAACCTGTTCCTGGTAGACGATACAGCCGTACGTCGGCTCCAGAATCGGTTTTAAGAGCGGTGTATCGTACGTAACGGATTCCGGGTTGTTTTTTCCTTTGATGTACTGCGGAATAAAATCCATCGGGCCCGGACGGTACAGGGAAATTCCGGCGATGATATCCTCGAGGCTCTGCGGTTTTAACTCCTTCATGAAGTTTTTCATTCCCGCACTCTCGAGCTGGAACACACCGACCGTTTTCGATGCGCCGATCATACCGAGCACTTTCGGATCGTTGTAATCGATGTGAAGCAGATCAATTTTCTTATTGCTGTAACGCTCTGCGAGCTTTGTCGCATTCTGAATGACGGTCAGGGTCCGAAGTCCTAAGAAGTCCATTTTCAGAAGTCCCAGTTCCTCGAGCGTCGTCATCGTGAACTGCGTGACGATCGTTCCGTCGCTTCCTCGCGAGAGCGGCACAAATTCCACCAGCGGACGCGAGCCGATGACAACACCGGCGGCGTGCATCGACGTGTGGCGCGGCAGACCTTCAAGTCTCCGTGACATGTCGATCAGATGTGCAACCTCTTCATTGCCCTGATACAGCTCCCGCAGCTCGTGGTTCATCTGCAGTGCCTTGTCGATCGTGATATTCAGTTCATTCGGAATCATCTTCGCAATCGAATCGACCTGTGCATACGGCATATCCAGCACACGGCCGACATCGCGGATGACACCGCGCGCCGCCAGTGTACCGAATGTGACGATCTGTACAACGCGGTCCTTGCCGTATTTTCTCGTTACATAGTCGATGACCTCCGGGCGGCGTTCGAAACAGAAATCCACGTCGATATCAGGCATGGTAACTCGTTCCGGGTTCAGGAAACGCTCGAACAGGAGCTGGTACCGCATCGGATCCAGCTGTGTGATGCCAAGGGTGTAGGAAACAATACTTCCGGCCGCCGATCCTCGTCCCGGTCCGACCATGATGTCGTGGTCGCGCGCAAATTTGATGAAATCCCACACGATCAGGAAGTAATCGACGTAACCCATCGTTTTGATCGTATCAAGCTCGTATTTCAGCCGCGCTTTCAGTTCATCCGTCGCCGGGTAATACCGTTCCTCGAGGCCGTCGTAGCAGAGCTTATTTAAGTATTCCCAGGAAGTGTATCCTTCCGGCACATCGAATTTCGGAAGTTTTGTGACACCAAATTCGATCTCCACATTACACCGGTCTGCAATTTTCTGTGTATTTTCGATTGCCTGCGGTGCATACGGGAAGAGCGATGCCATCTCCGCCTCGGATTTCACGAAATACTGGCCGCCCTCGTAGCGCATGCGGTCCTCATCCGTGATCTTCTTTCCGGTCTGCAGGCACAGAAGAATATCGTGGGAATCCGCATCTTCTGCGTACGTGTAGTGAATATCATTCGTCGCCACCAGCTCGATGCCGGTTTCTGCCGAGAGGCGCATCAGCTGCTGATTGACCATCCGCTGCTCCGAGATGCCGTGATCCTGCAGTTCCAGGAAGAAATTGCCTTTTCCGAAAATCTTCTCATACCGCAGTGCGGCCTCTTTTCCCATCTCGTACTGGTTCCGCACCATCGCACGCGCCACCTCACCTGCAAGGCAGGCGGAAAGCGCGATAATGCCCTCGTGATACTTTTCCAGAATCTCCATGTCGACACGCGGCTTATAGTAAAATCCATCGATAAAGCCCGCCGAAACAATCTTCATCAGATTGGAATAGCCCGTATTATTTTCCGCCAGCAGAACCAGATGGTAGTACCGGTCCTCTCCGCGGCTGGTTTCGCGGTCGAAACGGGAACCCGGCGCCACGTAAACCTCACAGCCGAGGATCGGCTTGATGCCCTGCGCGCGGGCTTCTTTATAAAAATCGATACAGCCGAACATGACGCCGTGATCGGTGATCGCGGCGCTGTTCATGCCAAGCTCCTTGACTCTGGCAACGTACTCTTTGATCTTGTTCGATCCGTCCAGAAGGCTGTATTCGGTATGTACATGTAAATGCGTAAAACTCATCGTTTTCTCCTCTATTTTCCAAAGGCATGTTCCGTTGTCTCCAAGATCGTCTGCACCAGGCTGTCCGGCTCGATCGGCTTGGTCAGATGGCTGTTCATGCCCGCTGCGCGGCATCCCTCTTTACTCTCTTCGGAGGACTGCGCCGTCATCGGGATGATCGGGACTTGTTTTGCTTCCGGAAGCCCCATGGTGCGGATCTGCCGCGCTGCCTCAAGACCGCCCATCACAGGCATCATCAGATCCATTAAAATCACATCAAATTTCTGCGGATTCGCCGCATACTTTTCGACCGCCTCGCGGCCGTTCCATGCCTCTTCCACCGTCGCACCGTGATCGGTCAGGTAAAACTCGGCGATTTCCATGTTGATCTCATTATCCTCGACAAGCAGAACGTGGAAACGGACAAGCTCTTTTCCTGCGATCCGTGTCTTTACTTCCTGAATCCGCTGTCCCTCGCAGTCAATGTAAAACGGAAGCCGGAATACATACGTCGTTCCGACGCCCTGCTGGCTCGTTACCTCGATCGTGCCCTGCATTTTTTCGATCAGTTCTTTGACGATCGACATGCCAAGGCCCGTTCCCTTGTACTGCGTTCTCGCACCGGACTTCTCCTGTGTGAACGGATGGAACAGCTCTTTTTCGATAAATTCGCTGCTCATTCCGATGCCGCTGTCCATGATGCGGAACTCGTAGACGACCCGGGTTCCGTCGCAGGAGACTTCGCCCGCATACGTATCGATCGTTCCGCCCGGCTTGTTGTACTTGATTGCATTGCTGAAGAGATTCAGCATAATCTGCCGCAGGCGCAGCGGACTGCCGATCAGTCTCGTGTGCGTCAGCTCACCGCGGTGCATACGGTGGGTAATGCCCATCTCCGTAATCTGCGCATTGACAAGGGATGCCACATCATCCATCAGATGCGTCAGATCAAAAGAAGCGCTCTCGATCGTCTCTTTTCCGGACTCCAGCTTATTCATATCGAGCACATCGTTGACGAGTGCCAGCAGATGGCTTGCGGAAAGATTGATTTTATCGAGGCAGTCGTCCACTTTTGCCTCATCCTGCCGGTTTTTGCGGATGATATCCAGCATGCCCATAATGCCATTGATCGGCGTGCGCACATCGTGGCTCATGCGGTTCATAAATTCTGTTTTTGCACGACTTGCACTGTCTGCAGCTCTAAAGGCATCCTGAAGCTGTATCTTCTCCCTCTCTTCCCGGCTGTGGAACTCTGACGTATCACGGAAAAGGATCATGCCGTGTACCACAACGCTCTCCCGCTTTGTCTTTCGGTCGTAGACGGTATCCTGTGACATAAGAACCGTCTTCTGCAACCATATTCTTCTGCCGGACTCATCTGTTTCCTGATACTCCACGACTACCTGCTTATCTCCGTTTTCAAAGCGCTGCAGCAGTTTCTTCGAGGAATCCACAATGCGGTATGATTCCAATGTCTCCTCCGCGACAAACGCACTGCATTCCCCGCAGTATTTCTCGTAGGAACACGGCAGATCTATATTGAGGTCAAATTTCTTCTGCCCGCTGTGGTAAAAAATCTGCTCCAGCGAATCATTCGTCAGATCAACGGCGAACACAGTCTCGGCCGTCTCGAGAAGTGCCTCGGCGTAGTGGCTGTTTTCAATGATCGACTGTTTCATCTGTTCATAGTATTGGTCGAGCTGTTCTTTTTCATTCCGAGCAGCTTCCTCATCGGAGCGGAACCGCTCAAAGCCCATCAGAAAATGGTGCAGTCCGCCGTCCTCGGCCGCGTCGTAGAACAGAATAGTGACTTTTCCCCGGCAGAGCGCTTCCCCTTCGCTGCCCTCCCGATACTCGCACAGAATTTCTACGCTCTCTTCTCCCTTCTGATAGCACTCCTTCAGATGGGTAAGATCCAGCATTCTACGCATTTCCTTTCTCTTTTCCTCATCCGTGATGCCCTGCACAATATGCTCGGCCGCACCGGTATAGCTGCCGTCCTCGGCAAGGAAAAAGCCCGAAACGGCGCGCAGAATCCGGTACTGGTCCTGTCTTGCATTGCAGTAAATACAGTTGGAAAAATGGTATCCCTTTTTCTTTACGACGTCCAGCGCTTCCAGGCTGATCTTCCGCTCTGCGGCGGCTTCTTCCATCTTCGCGCGGTTTTTGTCGATATACATGTTCTGGTCCGCATGGCGGAACAGTTCCCGGATATCACAGTCTTCAAATTCCGTGGACAGTGCATAGCCTCCGGCGTAGCTGATCGGCATCTCCGGGTGCTGGCGGGAATATTCTGCCGTCTGCGTGCGGATGTGATTCATGCACGCTTCCACTTCTTCGCGGTTCAGTCCGCGCAGAATGGCAAGAAACTCATCTCCGCCGTTTCTTCCGACGAAATACTCCTCCGGGACTGCTTTTCGAAGCTGAACGGCAAAGGAACGGATATATTCGTCTCCCTTGTCGTGACCCAGACTGTTGTTGATCGTGCGCAGATTGTTGAGGTCAAACACGCAGACCGCATACACGCCGGAAATTTCTTCTCCTCCGTCGCTTCCCTCCAGAATCTCTTCGCATTTATTTTTATTTGGCAGGCCCGTCGCCTCATCGAGATAGACTTTCTTCTGCAGAATACGGTTCATCGCCGCATAGCGGACGGCCTTGATCAGCTCCATGCCGATGACAAACACCAGACCGATGATATCTCCTACTACCACCTGCTCCAGCTTCTTCAGCGAATACGCCATTCTCTGCGAATACGCTTCCGCAAGGCCCGTCGCCTCGTCACAGATTTTGAAAAAGGTCTCACTCTTTTCGATAATCGCGGTATTCTCATATCCTTTTTTACGCACCAGCAGAATCTCTGCCTTCAGCTCTTCAAAATACGATGCCAGCTCAGTCATCTTATCCTGAAAATCCCGGTCGTCCAGGCGCACCAGATCCAGCTCGCTGCTTCCGTTCCGCAGACCGTCGATATAAGCGTTGATGTCTGCAATCATCGTATCCTGCGGTTCTCCCGCATCCTCCAGCTTGATAATCCGCTGCGTTTTTCCGCGCACCAGACCGGCATAGTTGACAACGCGGGCCGTTCCCTGTATTTTCTCGACCATCGACATAATGCAGAAAAACAGAATAATCAGAATGATCGTCAAAACCGTCATTGCGGTTTTGGAAATAAAGGATGTTTTTTTCTTACTTTTCTTTTTCTTCATCGCTCTCCATCAGATCCTGTGTCATTTTTTGTCATATAGATCATATTATAAGCGCAATCCTCTCTTCGCGCAACCGCAAACCGGGCGCAGAAAAAATTTCAAAATTTTATCTGCTGTCTGACACAAAAAAACGGACACCGGAGAGGATGTGCTTCCTGTCCAGTGCCCGATTTTTTCTTATTTTGCTTTTTCTGCCGTCCAGATTTTACCGTCGCGGATGACAACCTGTTTTTCTTTCATCAGATGGCCGACCGCGCGCTTAAATGCTGCTTTGCTGAGGCCAAATTCTCTCTGAATCACTTCCGGTGATGCTTTGTCATCAAACGGAAGGACACCTGCAAATTCCTCGATCACAGAAAGAACGCTCTCTGCATCGATTGCGATCTGCTCGTACGCTTTTCCGCGTGCGGACAGGGAGAGTTTTCCGTCCTCTTTGACTTCTGTAACGCGGCACTCAAGTTCCTGGCCGACATGATAGTCTGCCTGTGCTTCTCTCTTTGGAATCAGGCCGGAGTAGCGGTCATCAACAGCAACGAAAACGCCGAAGTTTCCGCTGATCTCGTAGATTCTTCCCTTTACGGTATCGCCTACGACGTACGGAGAATTGGTTTTCAGGAAATGGTAAACCTTCATCGTTGCGCAGAGACGGTCGCTCTTGTCGATGTAGAGGGAAACCAGAACCTCATCACCTGGATGGAGGCGGCGGGTCTGCTGTTTAAACGGAAGAAACAGATCTTTTTCCAGACCCCAGTCCAGAAATGCTCCGATCTTTCCGGTAGCAGCTACGTTTAAGACAGCCAGCTCTCCAAGCACCAGCTTCGGCTCTCTGGTTGTCGCAATCAGACGGTCGCTGGAATCGCGGTACAGAAATACTTCCAGCTCATCTCCCTCTTTTGTTCCTTCCGGCACCTGTTTGATCGGCAGAAGAACGCGTTCCTTCTCGCCTGCTTCCCGGGTCTCCCCAAGATAAATACCGAATTCTACTTTCTTTACTACTACCAGCTTTTGCTTTCTTCCTATATTTAACATTTGACTTCCTTTCTTACTGCTCGCCGAGAGCCTTCATGCTCATCTCCTCGAGCAGGTCGCTCTTGATGTGGTACAGCTTGTCGGACAGATCCACGTAAACCTCATGCGGATTGACCAGACGTTTTGACTCCTCCCAGAGGGTATCTTTCTCTCTGGTGCAGATGTCGCGGATCTCCATGACGGATGGAGAAGTGTAGACGCATGCGCCCTTCTGGAAAATCGGAACGAGGAGCTCGCGTAAGGTGTAGGTTCCGCCTTTGATCTTTGTCTTTTTCCAGGTCTCGATCGGGTCGAAGATGATCATATCTTTGCTCTCGTCGAAGGTCTCGTCTGCGAGGCAGATCAGGTCGGCACGGATCTTTCCGGTTTCTTTATCATAAATACGATAAATCGTCTTATTGCCCGGGTTTGTTACTTTCTCGGAGTTCTCGGACAGCTTGATCTTCGGTGTGAATTCTGCGTCATCTTTATCTTTTGCTGCTGCCAGCTTGTAAACGCCGCCGAATGCCGGCCAGTCACCGGATGTGATCAGGTTGGTGCCGACGCCCCAGGAATTGATCTTCGCACCCTGGGTTTTCAGGCTGTCGATCAGGTACTCATCGAGATCACTGGATGCGGAAATGATGGCATCGCCGAAACCTTCTGCCTCGAGCATCTGATATGCTTTTTTCGACAGGTAAGCCAGGTCACCGCTGTCGATGCGGATGCCGTAGCCCTTCATCGGTAAGCCCTCTGCTCTCATCTCTTTGAAGACGCGGATCGCATTCGGAACACCGGATTCGAGAACATCGTAGGTGTCTACGAGAAGAATGCAGGCTTCCGGATACATTTTCGCATACGTTTTGAATGCGGTGTACTCATCCGGGAAGCTCATGATCCAGCTGTGTGCGTGGGTTCCCTTGACTGGAACGTCAAACATCTGTCCGGTCAGGACATTGGAGGTTCCGATGCAGCCGCCGATCATGGCAGCACGCGCGCCGTAGATACCGGCATCCGGTCCCTGTGCACGGCGGAGTCCAAACTCCATGATGCCGTCGCCCTTTGCCGCGTAAACAACGCGGGATGCTTTC
>ERZ779762.764-NODE-764-length-20224-cov-2.623382_pt1 | contig 20224 bp, 20 predicted proteins | sample MGYA00511887_ERZ779762 | MGnify/ENA primary metagenome ERZ779762 (study PRJEB29588, sample SAMEA2163052) | human gut metagenome | biome: human gut; feature: human-associated habitat; material: faeces | place: Denmark | collected 2008/2010 ...
ATTATGAATGTAATATGACTTGAAGTCATTGAAATATCGGCGATTTTTTTCGCTAATTCTTCGGAAGAATGTTCCTTACCCTCAATACAAAGTGTAACGACAAACGAATTTTGCGGAAGTTTTGTAAGGATTTTATTTCCCTCTTTTTCTTGTTTCTATTCTCTCTCGTTGATTAGACCAACATTGAAATCGGGTCTTCAATCAAGGCTTTCAAGTCTTTCATGAATTTGGCACCAGCCATTCCATCACCTGCAAAATGGGCGGTGTCCGAATTGATGGCGAATTAAAAGCCTACACCATCGGCTCCTATGTGCCGGATATCAATCTCGCCATCATTCACATCGAAAAAGCGGATGTCAATTATCACGGATTGTATAACTATATCAACCAGCAATTTATCATCCATGAATTTCCGGATGCTATGTATGTCAACCGCGAAGATGACTTAGGACAGGATAATTTAAGGCAGGCAAAATTGTCTTACCGCCCTCTCCGATTGGAAGAAAAATACACGTTACAGGAGATAAATGCTTGATTCTGGAAAGATATGGGATTATACTTACAGTATTATTTCGATTTCAGAAATACAGGGGGAAATGTTTTGGGTAATTATAAAGATAGTATTGCCATCATCATTCCGGCACTAGACCCGGATGAGCGCATGGTATCACTCGTTGAACAATTACATGACGATGGTTTTGCCAATATTATTTTGGTCGATGATGGAAGTCTCATTGCCAATCGAAAGTATTTTAAAACCTGCAAAGAGACCTACCACTGCAAATTAATCCGACACGTCGTAAATTTCGGCAAAGGAATTGCACTTAAGTCCGCGTTTAACTATATTTTAGAACAGCGTCCGGATATCAAAGGTGCCGTGACCGTGGACTGTGACGGTCAGCATGTGCTGCCGGATATTAACACCTGCGCTAAGCTGACCTATGAGCATCCGGATTCTCTGATTCTTGGCTGCCGACAGTTTAACGACAAAGAGATTCCTCTGCGAAGCCGTTTTGGAAACAAGCTGACCCGTCAGTTAATCCGCCTTTTATGCGGCATACATGTTTCCGATACACAGACCGGACTCAGAGGACTTCCAACCCCTCTCATAAGAGAACATTTTGCAAATGTAAAAGGGGAACGGTTTGAGTACGAAATGAATATGTTGATTGCTGCGAAGGAATACCAGATTCCGATTGAAGAATTTCCGATTCAGACCATCTATCTGGAAAATAACGAAAGTTCCCATTTCAATCCCTTTATTGATTCCATCCGGATCTATAAGGTGTTTTTGAAATTTATGCTGAGTTCTTTTTCCAGTTTTATCATTGATATCTCGCTGTTTTACCTGCTGCGATTTATCTTATTACCGATTGTCGGTCAAAAGGCTCAGATCTCGCTTTTTGGCATCGACATCCTGCTTTTGACATTTTTGCGTAATGTCATCGCAAGACTCGGTTCCTCACTGTATAATTTTACCATTAATAAAAAGCAGGTATTTCACAATGATTCGAAAGATATCAAGATCATTTTCCGCTATTATGTCTTGTGCATCTGCCAGCTTCTCATCTCGACATTGCTGGTTGACTACACACTGCGGTTTATCCCATTCCGCACCGTGCGGAAATGTATCATTGATACCATCCTTTTCCTGATCAGTTTCCAGATTCAGAGAGAATGGGTATTTAAAAGGAAACAAAATAAGTGATAAATTTGATAACTTGACGATTCGGCGCCAGAGAAGCTTCTGGCGCCGCTTTCTATTTTTCTCTCTTTTCAGTGGTGCCCCCATCGCACACTACAAATCGGTTAGCATCTTCTCTTGTGGGGACTATTTCTGCGGAGCTGAGAATGTCCGGTTTTCTGGAGAAGAAGGAGACACGGAGTGCAGAACTGTCTGAAGATGAGGTTAGAAAGAAGAAAAAGCCCGATTGCACAGCAATCGATGCTTTTTCCTTTCTAAATCTTATCAAGTTTTCTGCACGAAGTGTCTGCTTTCCTTCTTCGATAGAAAATCGGGCATTCTCCTTCGCAGAAATTCGTCCCCGCCAAGCAAGATGCTAACCGATTTCCCTCACCGCTTCTCTTACTTTCAATACCATCGATGGTGTCACGGACAATTCATCAATTCCCATATCCACAAACGTTTTTGTGAGCGTCGTATCTGCACCAAGTTCTCCACAGATACCGACCCAGCAGCCTTCCTTGTGTCCATTGTCGATCACCATCTGGATCATACGGAGGATGGCTTCATGATGAGCATTGTAAAAATTATCCAGACTTGGATTCTGGCGGTCAATTGCCAGCGTGTACTGCGTAAGATCGTTTGTTCCTATACTGAAGAAATCCACTTCTTTGGCAAGAAGATCGCTGATCATTACCGCTGCCGGTGTTTCGATCATGATTCCAAGTTCTACCTCGCCGTATGGAATCCCATGGGCATCCAGCTCTTCCTTTACCTCATTTACAATTTCTTTGATTTTTTTCACTTCCGAAACCGAGATGATCATTGGGAACATAATAGCAATGGTTCCATAATGACTCGCCCGGTAAATGGCGCGCAGCTGAGTTTTGAAAATCTCCGGCCGTTCGAGACAGATGCGGATCGCACGGTAGCCCATCGCCGGATTTTCTTCTTTGCCAAGTTCAAAGTAATCTACCTGTTTATCTGCTCCAATATCGAGAGTACGGATGATTACCTTCTTTCCCGCCATCATTTCCACGACTGTCTTATAGGCTTTGAATTGTTCCTCTTCCGTTGGATACGTATCTTTTTCCAGATACAAAAATTCACTTCGGAACAATCCGATCCCGGCAGCATCATTTGGCAACACACCGGCAACGTCAGCAACTCCGCCAATATTGGCGTACAGATGTATGTTTCGGCCGTCCTTTGTGACCGTCTCTTTTCCTTTTAATTCCAGAAGGAGCTGCTGTTTTTTCTTCTCTTCTGCCTGCAATGCCTCATAATGAGCCAGCGTTTCGGCATCCGGTTCCACAATAAGTTTTCCTTCAAAGCCATCGACAATCGCCATTTTCCCGGCGATATCTGCCGGATAGTGTACTCCGATCAACGCCGGAATATTCATCGTCCGCGCTAAGATCGCGGTATGTGAATTGGTCGAGCCCAGTTTTGTCACAAAGGACAAAACCAGACTTTTATCAAGTTGTACCGTCTCACTTGGAGCGAGATCTTCGGCGAGCAGGATGACCGGCTGATTTCCGGTAATCCCTCCCATTTCTTTTCCCTGTAGAATGCGGATCACACGATTGGAAATGTCGCGCACATCGGCGGCACGTTCCTTCATATAATCGTCATCCATTGCGGCAAACATCTGGGAAAAATTGTCACCTGTCGTTGCTACCGCAAACTCGGCATTAATCTTCTGTGTGTCGATCATATTTAAGATTGACTCCACATAATCAAGATCATCTAACATCATTTGATGTACGTCAAAGATCATAGCACCCGATTCGCCCACTTCTTTTAATGCCTTTTCATAAAGGCCCGCAAGCTCTTCTTTGGCTTTCTCTTTTGCGCCTTCAAAACGCTTCTTTTCCTTTTCCACATCTTCGATCGAATAGCGTTTTACCTGATCTTCCTCTTTTTCAAACAGAGCGACAGGGCCGATTGCAATTCCACCAAAAACGCTTTTACCTTCCCATACGTTCATGCTGACACCTCCCGGCTTTTACAGATTTGCCTCCAAAAATGCACTCAATTTGTCCATTGCGGCATCTTCATCTGCTCCCTCTGTCTTCAATACGATTTCCTGTCCCTGTTTTGCACCAAGTCCCATAACACCGAAGATTCGTTTTGCATCTACCTCTCTGCCGTCTTTTGCAATCGTCACTTTGCATTCACAGGCTGCTGCCTCTTTTACAAACAAACCAGCCGGTCTTGCGTGGATTCCCTGCGCGTCTTTGATTACATAATGAAATTCTCTCATGATAGTGTCCTCCTTAATTTTTCTATTTATTATCTGTTTATTTAGTTACTGCATCTTTCTTGATCAATCCTAACATTACTGCTGTTACCGCCGAGCCTGCCAGCCAGGCAACGACATAAAGCAGTGGCTGTCCTACTGTGGCAAATACAAAGATTCCACCATGTGGTGCCATCAAGGTACATTTAAACAATGCGGACAAAAATCCGGCAACGCCTGCACCTGCCATCGTACATGGGATTACGTGCAACGGATCCGATGCGGCAAATGGGATCGCACCTTCTGTGATGAACGAACATCCCATTACGATATTGGAAAGGGCAGAACCACGCTCCGCCTGCGTAAATTTATTTGGAAATAATTTACAGGCAACTGCAATTCCTACCGGTGGAACCATACCACCAACCATGATTGCTGCCATTGCCATGTAGCATGCCTGCACCGCCGGATCACTTGCCTGCGCCCCCTGCTCCATCATCTGGGATGCCGTTGCCAGCATACCGGAACCAAATACATACGCCGCTTTGTTAATCGGGCCTCCCATATCAATCGCCATCATCGCTCCCAGGATAAGTCCGAGAACCGTGATCATTCCGGCATCGGAAATTCCCTTTAACATATTGCTGAGTCCCGTATTGATCAATCCGATCAATGGGTTAAAGATCATACACATCAATACGCCAATGATAAAAATACCAACAAGTGGATAAATGAGTGTCGGTTTGATTCCATCCAATGAATCCGGTAATTTTTCACACAATTTCTTCAATCCGAGTACGATAAATCCGGCTAAAAATCCGGCTACGATACCGCCAAGGAAACCGGATACCGTATTTCCACCGTTTTTGCCGACAAAAGCAAACTGTGCAACAAATTTGGAAAATCCTCCCAGGTCGCCAACCTTATCGGCAAATACATAACTTCCCAGTATCGCATTTCCGTTTGCTGCCAAAAGTCCGCCGGTAAATCCTACGGCAAGACCCGGTCGGTCAGCGATCGAATAGGCGATGTATCCGGAAAGGACCGGCACCATCAGCCCCATCGCAAGTCCGCCGATGTATTTAAACAATGCGGAAAGTGGGGTACAGCTTCCAAAATTCGCTCCACCGGTCGAACCGTATCCACAAAGAGTATCGATCAAAAAGGCGATTGCCATCATGATACCACCACCGATAACAAATGGTAACATGTGAGAAACTCCACTCATCAGATGCTGGTACACCGCATGTCCGATTCCTTTCTTCTCTGTATTTTCCGAAACCGTTTCCTGCGCTTTCTCACTTTCATAAACCGGTGCCTGCTTGTCCACGATCTTTCGGATCAATTCTTCCGGTTTATTGATACCATCCGCTACTTTTGTAATAATGACCGGTTTTCCGTCAAAACGTTCCATCGGTACTTTTGTGTCCGCGGCCACGATAATTCCGTCTGCTTTCGCAATCTCTTCTGCGGTAAGTACATTTTTTGCTCCGCTTGAACCTCGTGTCTCTACCTTGATCTGATAACCAAGTTCTTCTGCTTTGCGCTCCAGAGCTTCTGCCGCCATGTACGTGTGTGCGATTCCGGTCGGGCATCCTGTCACCGCCAATACATATGGCACATTCGCATCGACTTCCGTCTGCTCTTTTTCTTCTTCCGGCTCATTTTCCGCCATTTCAATGACTTTCTTAAATTCTTCTACTGTCTCTGCTTCCCGCAGTTTTCCGGTAAAATCCGGATCCATCAATAATACGGACAAATGGCTGAGCACATCCAAATGTACATTGTCCGCGGTATCCGGTGCCGCAATCAGGAAAAACAGATTCGCAGGTTCCCCATCCAGGGAATCAAATTCCACACCTTTTGGCACAACCATTGCCGCCAGACCTGCCTGATTCACCGCTGCGGATTTACAATGAGGAATGGCAATTCCTTCTCCGATTCCGGTCGAACCTTCTTCCTCTCTTGCGTAAACCCCTTTGCGATAAGTTTCGATATCGTTCAGTTTTCCACTCGCATCCATCAGATCAACCAGTGTGTCCAGTGCTTCTTTTTTACTGTGGACTTCTGCGTTCAAACGAATGCTTTTGTCATCCAATAAATCAATAATCTTCATATCGTTTCGCTCCTTTCTTCGCTACACTCACGTGTATTAAAATTGGAAATGATGGGTATTTCGAATCGCCTCTACCTGTTCTCTCGTCGCCAGCTGCTCGGAAAATGCACTGGCACTTCCGGTACAAACGCCCAGTTTAAATGCCTCTTGGTAATCTCCTTCTCCGAGATACCCGGCTAAAAATCCTGCCACCATGGAATCTCCCGCACCCACGGAATTTACCACGGTTCCTTTTGGTGCCTCGCTCTGAAATACGCTTCCGTCATCTCCTACAAACACGGCGCCTTCCCCTGCCATCGAAACAATGACATTCTGTGCTCCCATCTCCTGAAGTTTCTTTGCATATTCTACCGCCTGGTCTTTGCTCTTGATTTTGACATTAAACAATTCTCCCAATTCGTGGTTGTTTGGTTTAATGACAAATGGATGAAACGGCAGTACATTGAGCAGCAGACTCTTCGTCGCATCAACGGCAATTTTCAATTTCCGATCAGCCAGTCTTTTCATGATATCGCGGTACATCGACTCCGGCATACTCGCCGGAATGCTTCCCGCAAGAACTAAAATATCGCCTTCCTGCAGCTCGTCCAATCGGTCAAACATTTTTTTGATTGCTTCCGATGAAATCTCAGGTCCTAAGCCATTGATCTCGCTTTCCACTTCCGAGCGGATCTTCATATTGATTCGGGAAATCCCGTCCTCCAAGCAGATAAAGTCGGTGGAAATTCCTTTTTCTTCCAGCTGCCGTTCAATCTCTTTGCCGGTAAACCCAGCCAGAAATCCGAGTGCTGTGCTGTCAAATCCAAGATTTTTAAGCACCATGGATACGTTGATTCCTTTTCCTCCGGCAAAAATCTTTTCTGCCGTTGTCCGGTTTACCATCCCCGGTTCAAAATGTGTGACATCAATGATATAATCCAAAGATGGATTTAAGGTAACGGTATAGATCATTTTGCTTCACCTCCCTGCACTTCTATGATATTGTCGCATTCTGCAAATGCCGGATCACTGATTTTTGTTGTTATGATACAAGCATGTGCAAAATCTGCAAATTTTACACATGAGATCTGCGAAAATTTACTCGCATCACTCAAAATATATCGTTTGGCACAGTGTTCCATCGCCGTCTGCTTTACTTTCGCTTCTTTCGGATCCGGTGTCGTAAATCCATTTTTCCGGTGAACTCCGTTCGCTCCCCAAAAGCCTTTTGTAAAATTATATTTACGAAGACTTTCTACCGCTTCGGGTCCAATGATTGCTTCCGTCGTCGCCTTCAGCTCGCCGCCAAGAATAAATGTTGTATATCCTGCCTGTGAAAGTTTTCTTGCATGCGCCACCGCATTGGTTACAAATACAGTTTGCTTCGTTGTCAGATAATCAATCATCAATTCTGTCGTCGTTCCCGCATCCAGATAGACAAAATCATCTTCTTTGATCAACGAAGCCGCATATTTTGCAATTTCTCTCTTTTCCGCAAGATTTTTATCCTTTTTCTGGGTCACACTGTCTTCCTTCGTGCTGTAAGCATCTCCGACAACCATCGCCCCGCCGCGGACTTTCTGGATTCGCCCCTGTTCATCCAATACGGCAAGATCTCGCCGGACGGTGGATTCTGAAATATTCAGCGCATCCATCAGTTCCTGGATCGATGCACTTCCTTTTTCCGTCACAATCCGCCAAATCCCTTGCAAACGCTCTTCTATCAGCACTTTCACCACTCCTTTCGTGGATCATTTCGTTTTTGTTAATGTTATTATAACGCCATTTCCTTCCATCGTCAATCATTTTCTTTCAAAATCTTTCATTTTCTTTCAAGTTTTTATTAATTACTTTTCGGGGCGGAGTTTCTTTGACCCAGGCGGCGATTTTGCTTGTCAGACCACAAAAAGGACGCCCTCAAGGCGCCCCTCTCTTTTTTACTATAATTCTTCTAATTCTGCCAGCACACTTCTCCCTGCATCCGCAGCGGATAACAATACAATTCTTTCGCATCAAGATCGACGCGGTGCATATCCACCGCATTCCACTGTGGATTCTCATATGTTGTATAATAATAAATACCCTTTGACGCGTTGACGCAGGAAGTGTAAATTGTGTATTCATATTTTTCAGGCTCTACCTCGCAGCACCCCTTCTGCTGGGCAACCGATCCTAAAATATGGAAAAACTGTGCCACGCTTTCCCCCTCGGAATCTCCGGACTTGGAATGCAAACGGGTAAATGCCGCGCGGACAAAACGGGAAGACGAAGAAAGGTCTCCCGGCAGCCCAAGTGCACCCATGCCGCGGCTGTATGCCTGCAACGGGATTCCCGGAGCAAATGCATTTTCCGGCTGTTTTGGCGACAGTCCCTGATAATTATTCAGCTGAAAGCACTGCTGTTCAAACGGCGGATTGTTCGTAAGCACACCAAACGGATTGTCGTACACTTTGATTCCGTCTTTCATGGATTCCACGACGATACACTCGTCCACATCCGCAATCATCCAGTGAAGGGAAGACGATGGCAGACCTGCTGAAAACGGAATGTTGGTAATACATAAGGAATGAACTGCATCCCGTGCTTCTTTTACCGATGCACATCTGCCGAGGATCCACGGGATAAATTCAAAGGATGCCACATTGTCACCAGCGGATTTTGGCTCGTGATAGACCGCATTCCCCACAAAATTAAGCCCTGCCATGCCAAGCCCTTTTTCATTGACCGCTTCATAATATAAGGGATAATTTTGTGCCACATGCGCCATTCCGATCATGGCGTATTTACATTTTTTCCCAGCAAGTTTTTCGTCACGCCATGTAAATTCATAATTTCTCGGCGTAACCACCACCTGCTCACCATAAGAAAATTCGTAATCAAGCGTTCGTCCAAAATAAAAATCTTTGGTTTTATATGTCGCTGCTGTACACATGGTATCAGCCTCCTTTTTCAAATTTGTGCAGTGCTTCCTGCCATATTTCAATCAGTTTTTCCAACGAAAATGCTGCGTTCGCCGGGCTGGAAGACGGTAGTTCCACACAGGGAAGTCCGGTTACCGGTTCCTGATATTTCCGGTACAATTTTCCAGCCAGCCGTCCATTGGTAAATACCCCGCGGATCTGCGACATTTCAAGAATTTGATTCAGATTTGCCGGAACGACATTCCGGATACTGCTGTCGCTTGAACCCACGATCTCACATTCTTCAATGACATCGTACAACGCAATGCCATTTTCCAAAAGAAACTGTCTCTTTTCTTCTATTGTAACCGGTTCCGTCTCATTGCATACAGCAGCCAGAATTTTCCAAAAACGGTTGCGCGGATGTCCATAGAAAAATCCTTCCTCCCGCGATTTTACAGACGGAAAACTGCCTAAAATCAAAATACGGGACTTCTCATCGTAAATCGGTCCAAATCCATGAGAAGCCCGCGTATAATTTTTATTCATCCAATACTTCCTCCACTGCATAACGTGGTCTGCCTTTGGTCTCCATATACACCTTTCCGATGTATTCCCCGATGATTCCGATCGCCAGAAGCTGAAGTCCGCCGAGTGCCCAAATCGACACGATCAAACTGCTCCATCCCCGCACCGTATCTCCCAGCATATGTTCTACGATCGAATAAATCAGCATCCCGATACTCACGATAAAGATAACAAAACCCAGCCACACAATAAACCGGATTGGTTTAACACTAAACGAAGAAATTCCATCAAACGCAAACGCAAGCATTTTCTTCAGCGGATACTTGCTCTCTCCTGCCATGCGCTCTTTTCTTTCATAATATACATTATCAGACGGAAATCCGATCAATGGGATCATTCCACGCAGAAACAGATGAACTTCCTTATAATTTTCCAATTCATCCAGCACCCGCTTACTCATCAGACGGTAATCCGCATGATTGAACACAATGTCAACTCCCATCCATTTCATCATATGATAAAAGCCTTCTGCGGTCGTTTTCTTAAAGAATGTGTCCTTTTTCCGGCTGCTCCGCACTCCATAAACGACATCATTTCCGGCTTTAAATTTTTCTAACATCTCATCGACGGCATTGATATCATCCTGAAGATCCGCATCCAGTGTGATCGCCACATCGCAATGGTCTTTTGCATACATTAACCCTGCCAGCACGGCATTCTGATGTCCCCGGTTACGGGAAAGGGTCAGTCCGCTGCAAATGACATTTTCCCCATGAAATTTGCGGATCAATATCCAGGTCTGATCTTTGGAACCGTCATTGACGTAAAGAATCCGGCTTTTTTCGTTGATCACGCCACGTTCCATCAGCGCCGTCATCTTTTCCAAAAGCTGACGGTTTGTCTCCGTAAGCACCTCCTGCTCATTGTAGCACGGCACCACAAGATACAATGTACATTTTTCGTTCATAGTTTTCCTCCATCTCCACACATTGTCACATACTTCTATTGTACCTACCGCACGTAAAAAAGTCAAATATATTTGCAAGAATGTAACGGGTGTGGTAAAATAGATTCTGGTAAGTAATACTGTATTGTTATATAGTGAATTTGGAGAACGAAACTATCATGAATGAACGACAAAAATATAAATGGAAACAAGATTTATCCTGGCTGAAAAACAGGATTAAATTTAAAATAAACCGTATCTTTTTTATGACGCAGGACAAAATGATAATGTTCGAATCCTATCATGGAAAACGCTGTGGAGACAGTGTGCGTGCCATTTATGAAGAAATGCTCAAAGATGACGCATTTCGCGATTATACTTTTGTATGGGCATTTTCCAAACCTTCCGAACACGCTGACCTTTTGGAAAATCCACATACTCTCGTCGTAAAAAAAGGAAGTGCAGAATATTTCCGGTATTATGCCGCTGCCCGTTTCTGGGTCAACAACGTCAGTATTCCGGATTTTTTAATTCCGGGACGGCATCAGGTGTATATTGAGACCTGGCATGGCACGCCATTAAAACGGCTTGGCTGTGACATCACGACAGACAGCGATCCGAGACAGTCCAAAGAGCGGATGCACCGCAGATACCGGACGAAAGGGAAAAAAGTAACACATTTCCTGTCCCCGTCTCCTTATTATACGGAAAAGATTGCTTCTGCATTCGATGTAGATCCTACGCAGGACGGGCTGTTCATTAACTCCGGATATCCACGCAACGACGCATTGCTGGAACCATCCGAAGAAAAAACAGCAGAATTTAAGAAATCACTCGGCATCCCGGAAGATGCCAAAGTCATCTTATATACACCGACGTGGCGCGACAATGAATATCAGACCGGACAGGGATTTCAATACGAAAGCCCGGTAAATCTCGGGAAACTGATGGATCTTTTACCGGAAAATTATATTTTATTATTCCGGGCACATCATCAGGTAGGAACTTCCGAAGTCATTCAGGAAACCGACCGTATTTTCGATGTAACAGACGTAGATGATCTCAATGATCTATATCTGATCAGTGACCTGATGATCACAGACTACTCTTCTACGATGTTTGATTACAGTGTGTTAAAACGTCCGATGGTATTTCATATGTATGATCTGGAACGTTACGAACGCGAGATCCGTGGATTTTATTTTGACCTTGACGAGCTTCCCGGGCCGATCACCAAAAACGAAGAAGAACTGGCAGCTGCGATCCGCGATGGCATGACAAACTTTGATTATGGCAAAGATAAAAAATATCAGGCATTCCACGATAAATTTAATCCGTGGGAAGACGGTCACGCTGCCCGGCGCGTTGTGGAACAGTGCATCCAGATTCCTCCTCACAAAAAGGGACTCTGGGAAAAACTGGTACTCAATTACAAACGTACCATAAACCGTGTTCATATTGTATATCTGATCGTAAAATACAATATCAGCGGTTTTTTCAACAAACACGGACTCTTCCTTGATAATAACAGCCGGCGTCTGCTCAAAATGAAGGATTCTCATAAGGGAGAACGCTGCTTTTTGATCGGTAATGGGCCAAGCCTCAGTCCGGAAGACCTGCATATGCTGATCGATGAATACACCTTTGGAACCAATATGGTGTATAAGATTTTTGACCGCACCGACTGGCGGCCAAGTTTTCACTGTGTCTCCGACAGCATTTATGCGACAAAACTGCGTGATGAACTGTATAATAATGTAAAGTCACCGCTGTTTACGATTGAAAAAACGTATCGGAAAATGACAAAACGCACCTTGGAAACTACCTATGTACACACGATTGCCAGCGAGAGATACAAAGTCAAAGGAAATATTTTTGCCTATTGTATGGTAAAGGCAACGGTTCTTTCTCTCGCCGCAGAGTTTGCTTTTCATATGGGCTTTTCCGAAATTTACCTGCTTGGCGTAGACTGTACCAACCCTCACGCCGCCGGCGGTCATTTTACCGATAATTATACAACCAAGGAAATTGCCCAGACTGACATTTCCCGTATCAAAGAACGTATGAATAAGGAAAATGTTACGACGGAACAGATTGGCGAACATATCATTGACCGATCGATGGATGTATATCGACTGTTAAAAAAATATGCTGATAAACACGGCATTAAAATATATAATGCAACCCGTGGTGGAAATCTGGAAATCTTCCCTCGTGTCAAACTGGAAGATGTATTAGTTTCCGAACGACCACCGCACAATAAGAAAGGATGAGTAAATATGAAGATAATTGGAGTCATTCCAGCAAGATACAAATCAAGCCGTTTTCCGGGCAAACCATTGGTAGACATCTGTGGCAAGCCAATGATCTGGTGGGTATACCAGCAGGCAAAAAAGGTGCCGGAATTTGACGAAGTTTATGTAGCTACCGACGATGACCGCATCGAAGCAGCGTGCAAAGAACATGACATGAAAGTCATCATGACTTCCGACAAGCACGAAACCGGTTCTGACCGTGTAGCCGAGGTAGCGACAAAAGTCGAAGGCGATCTTTTTGTCAATATTCAGGGCGACGAGCCAGTCATCAATCCGGAAATGATTCAGGAAGTAATTTCCATCTTCTTTGAAGATGAGACCGTTACTTTTGGCAGTCTGAAAAAAGAGATTACCGATCCGGACGAGATCAAGGCAACAAGCACGGTTAAAGTTGTCACTGACCAGAAAGGCGATGCGATGTATTTTTCCCGCTCTGTCATTCCTTCGAATGTAAAAGACGGAAAACTTGCGCGCGTATTCCGTCATGTCGGAATCTATGCTTACAAACGGGAGTTTTTGGAGGAATTTTCCAAAATGTCACAGACAGAACTGGAACTTGGCGAAGGCATTGAGCCTCTTCGCGCCATGGAACGCGGATACAAAATGAGATTAAAAGAAACCAAGCACTCTTCGATCGGTGTCGATCTGCCGGAACATATCGAAAAAGTAGAGCGTGTTATTAAGGGAATTGATGTATTAGACTAATATCAGCACAAAATTTTAGGAGGTTACTATGAAACGAGTACAATTACTTGACTGCACACTGCGCGATGGTGGCTATCTCGTAGATGCACAATTTGGAAATACAGTAATCAAAGGAATGATCAAAGGCCTTTCCGAAAGCGGCATTGATGTCGTTGAATGTGGTTTTTTGAAAGATGAACCTCATCAGAAAGGCAGCACAATCTTTAACAATGCGGCCCAGCTCCGTCCTTTCCTGCCGGAAGAACGCCGCCAGACTTCGTATGTCTGCCTCGCCGACTACAGCCGTTATACCATCTCCAATCTGGAGCCATTTGACGGCACTTCGATCGACGGTGTGCGTGCCTGCTTTTTCAAAAAAGAGCGCTACGATGTCATTGATTTCTGCAAAAGCATTGTAGAAAAGGGCTACAAACTTTATGTCCAGCCGGTTGATGTACTCGGCTATACGGATGCAGAACTTTTGGAACTGATTGAAATGATCAATCCACTGGAACCCTACGCATTTTCTCTTGTTGATACCTTTGGTTCCATGTACAAAGAGGATCTGCGCCGCGTATTTTATCTTGTAAATCAGAATCTGAACGCGGCATCCCGTATCGGATTCCACTCACATAATAATCTGCAGATGTCCTTCTCTTTGTCACAGGAATTTATCGACATGACACAGGGACTCCGCAAGATTGTCATTGACGGAACGATGGCAGGTATGGGACGTGGTGCCGGCAATACCAATACGGAACTGATCATGCAGTATATGAACCGCAAATACAATTCCGGATACGACATCGACACGGTGCTCGATCTGATCGACAACTACATTGATGGTATCCGCAACACCTGCACATGGGGATATTCGATCCCATATTATCTTGCCGGATCGTACAGCGCCCATGTTAATAACATTTCCTACCTTACGGCAAAGGCAGGCATCTCCAGCCGCGATATCAACTATATTCTGAACCGTATCGGCGGCGAGGCACGAAAACGCTATGACTATGATCTTTTGGAAAAAACTTACATGGAATATGTCGGAATTATCCGCGACGATGAAAAAGAGGTTACGAAACTCCGCGAATCTCTCCAGGGCAAGGACATCCTTATGCTCCTTCCGGGACACAGTATCGTCACGCACAAAGAAGAAATTTTGAAATACTGTGAAGGAAAACATCCGATCGTAATCAGTGTAAATCTTTTGTCACATGATTATCCGATCAATTATGCCTATTTCAGCAATAAAAAGCGCTACAATTACTGGAAGAGTTCAAGCCGTTTCAGCGAATACAAAAAGATCGTGACTTCCAATGTCACAAATGAAGAGAACAAAAATCAGGTAATCCTTGATTTTACACGCCTTGTAAAATGCGGCTGGGATCAGCTTGACAACTCCGGTATCCTTCTGCTTCGTCTGTTGGATGAACTCGACGTCGCCTCAATTGCCATGGCTGGTTTTGACGGCTACAGCCACGATGCTTCCAGCACAAACTATATGCAGAAAGAAATGGAAAAAACAAGAAATACATTGAATGCGGATGATGCAAACCGTGATGTCCAAAGCATGCTGGAAGATTATCTGAACACCAGAAAATCCGACTGCCCGCTTTCCTTTATCACTCCATCCCGTTTTGAACTCAACCACTAAGAGGCAGGTACTGATATGAAAGATTTGACAAAGATAAAACTGTTTGCCATGGATGTCGATGGTACATTGACAGACGGCAATATCTATATGGGAAATGATGGCGAACTGTGCAAGGCTTTTAATGTAAAAGACGGACTTGGCATCAAACTGTTAAAAGACTCCGGCATTGTGCCAGCCATCATTACCGGCCGCACCTCTAAAATTGTGGAAAACCGCTGCAAAGAACTTCACATTGAAGAACTTTACCAGGGAGTAAAAAATAAAGCGGCTACATTGACTGCTTTAATGGAGAAATATCATCTCGACGCTTCCGAAGTAGCTTATATTGGGGACGACATGAATGACCTTAGTGCCATTAAAACTGCCGGCATCACATTTGCACCGGCAGATTGCGGCAAGGCTCTCCGCCCTTATATTGATATCATTCTTACCAAACCGGCAGGACAGGCTCCTGTCCGCGAGGCAGTTGATATGATCTTAGAAGGACGTTATGATTTCAGTAACTTTTTAGATCTGTAGGTGATTTTATGAAAGAAAAATATATGGCAGAGGCAGCAAAGGAAGCCTATACCGGCATTGAAAACGGTCATGGCGGCCCTTTTGGTTCTGTTATTACAAAAGATGACAAAATCGTCGGACGTGGTCATAACCGCGTTCTCTACAAGCAGGATCCCACCTGTCACGGCGAAATGGAAGCCATCCGCGACGCCTGTAAAAATCTGGGGACTCACGACCTGAGTGACTGTGAACTATATACGACCGCAGAACCCTGTCCAATGTGTCTTGGCGGCATTTTGTGGGCCAATATCAAAACGGTTTATTACGGTTGCACCCGCAAAGATACCGCGGATATTGGCTTTCGTGATGACGCCTTTTATGACTACCTGGAAGGCAGGACAAAATTACTTAACTTGAAGGAATTGGAACGAAAACAATGTCTGAAATTATTTCAGGATTATACAACATCAGAGAAGCGGGAATTGTACTAATACCCGCTTCTCTGATGTTATGAACGGAGAGGTATTCCGGATAACAGGAATACCTCTCTTATTCTAATACTATTGGTATTATTATTTTGTTTCGCATAGAATATGTAAAAAAATTTATTTTACTTTTTTCGGATAAATTCCTTCATCTGTATAACTATTTTCATTAACTACCACTGGGTTTCGAAACCTCGGTCGTACATGTATGTGCAGATATGGATTTGGCTTGGATTGTTTATAAAAATTATTCATCAGACAGCTCCAGTTACAAGTCATATCTCACCCTCCTCTAAAAACTCCCATCGCAGCTGTCTGTCGATCCAGCTTTTCTGTGATGCTTCATGTATCATATCCCCCGGCATCTCTCCACCGATCAAAAACGGCGAATTGGGATCATGCTTTTTTCTATTTTCCTGCACAAATGCCGGATTCGTATTGGCATAACAATACCGGCATAAATGACTGCATGTATCATAAGCTCCAATATCTACACCAAGAAGGCAGGCACAGGCACCATTTCTTTGATTCAGCTTTCTCTTTGGCACTTCCAGCCTATTGTGAAGAGCTGTCTCAAAAGTCTTTACAGTCATGCAGCCGGAACAGTCTGCTCCAAATTTTTCCAGTTCGTTTTCCTCCGCACAGGGTTTGATGACCATTCCGTAACGGCCTGCAATCTCTATAAATTCCTTTCCTATCGTCATTCGCTCTTCCTTTGCTGCACTTCTCGCCTCCGGAAAATTTTTCCGCACCTTTTTGTAAAGATCAATAAAACTGATCACGCATGTTTTAGTATAGCCACAAAGAGTACGAGCCATTTTTTCAAATTGTGATATATGCCAATTCACAGAGTGTATGGGATCTACCAGAATTGGGTCATACCGCCATCCCACACTGTCAAGTCCTACCAATTTGGACAGCTGCTTAAAATGTTCCATGACAATTTCTTTATCCGGAACATTTGGCTCAATATCCCTGCCATATGGCGTAATCGTTACAAACCAATACTGTCCGTAAGGTTTTAATGCGTCCATATGGGACAGCATCGGTGCCGGATTTTTTGTACAAAATGCAATCAGATCTACAATCTCCGGCGAAAGCCTGTACTTCGTCACCTGACTGGGATTGTACGGATTTCTCACACATACCATACCCTCTTGGATTCTGTGCAAAAACCACTCGGAGTAAAATGCCGGTATGTCCGTTCTCATTCCTGTATGAATAATCATTTTGCCACATCCTTTAAAACACTAGTCTCTCAAGCAGCCGATGGGAACAATCTTAACTCCCGAATCGGTTGTATATGCCATATTGGCATTTGCACAGATTACAATCAATGCAGACGGTTCCCGATACACATCACGCGGGTGTTTCTCGTTTTGCAATGCTGTGTCATTATATCTTCGTATTACTTCTTTAAATCTTAATAATGATTTTTCTGCTTCCGGTATTTTATTTACCCCCACTTTTACCTCAATAAGTGCATATCTTCCATCTGCCATTTGGTATACTGCATCTGCTTCTAATCCTGTATCATCGGTATAGTGCAGTAATCGTGCGTTGTGTTTTTCAGCATAAACCAGCAAATCTCTTAATACTATATTTTCAAAAACATGACCAAATAAATCTAAATCGTTAATAAAATAGTTTGGCTCAATTCCAAGAGCTGCCAAACCGATCGACGTATCAATAAATATGTGTTTTTTAGCAGATCGAATTGCTGTTTTTGAACGAAGGTGCGGTGTCCATGCGTCAATATCCCGGACTACAAATAACGTCTCTAACGCCTCGACATAGGATGCCAGCGTCACATCTGTAACATTCTGCGTTGCTTTTACATCCGCAAAAATATTCTTCCTTTTTGCTGTAGTTGCCATATTTCTTGCATATGACCACAATAATGTTCTTGCCCATTCCGGATTTCTATTTACCCCATCAATAGCAGATATGTCCTTTTGATAAATCTGCCTATAATAATCTTTTGCGATTTCCAATTTTGCACTATCCTTTGTCAATGCCATACATCTGGGCCAGCCACCTCTACAGGCAGCGAAAAACAATTGTTCCAAATCCGTTTCCGACAGGATCCCGTCAATATCATAATTTTCATCTTCAAGAATTTTCGATAAGGATATCTTGCCATTTGATTCCCCGGTTTCAAATAAAGTCATCGGATACATCGTTACTTCAGTTATTCTTCCGGTTCCCGTATGAGGAGTATTAATTTTTTTGCTTGCAGAACCGGTCAAATAGAACTCCCCCACATTTTCAGGATTATCGTCACATGCTTTCCTTATCATTCCCCATATTTTTACTGCGTCCTGCCACTCGTCAAACAAAATTGGTTTTGGGTTTTTTAAAAATAATTTAGGAGCCGTTTCCGCTACCGCGAGATACCCGTCTCTTTTATCTTCATCCTGAAACTCAATAATCGTTTTCGAACGTTCCTTGGCTGTTCTTGTCTTTCCACATCCTTTTGGACCTGTTATACTGATTGCATTAAATGCTTCTGTTCTTCGATCTATTACATCATCGACAATTCTTCGGATATATTTCATAACACGTACACTCCTTTTCTATTACTTATTATATCACTTCCAATAGACTTTATGCAAGAGCGTTTTATGTTTTTCGGCAGGTCTATTTTACTTTTTTCGGCAAATCCATTTTATGCTTTTCGGCAAATCAATTTTATGCTTTTCGGCAAATTCATTTTATGTTTTTCGGCAGTTCTATTTTATGTTTTTCGGATAAATCCCTTCATCTGTTGATATATCGTCTCCCGGTCTTTCTCTGAAATCTGCCCGTTTTTCCGCACGTCATAGTGATGACCAAATTCTTCGTCCGAATAACTATTTTCATTAATTGCCACTGGTTTTCGAAACCTCGGTCGTACATGTATGTGCAGATGTGGATTTGGCTGAGATTCTTTATAAAAGTTATTCATCAAACAACTCCAGTTACACATTTCTGCTCCAAGAACAGATTCCATACATAACTCCGTTTTCTTAACAATCTCCCCCAATTCACCCCATTTTTCTATCGTAAGTTCTGAAAGTGAAGCACAATGTCTATTGCAAACAAGGATACACCGCCCGATATAATCTTGTTCATCCGCCAAATAAACTGACCAATATTGGCTTTGAAACAACAAATACTTTTTTTCTTTGTCTGACAGTTCACACCAGTTACAAGTCATATACTATCCTCCTGTAAAAAACTATTCCAACAGCAGCCAGTCTGCTATATCATAGATTGTAATTCCTTCATAACTATACATCGGATGCTTCGTCCTCGCAATGATCATTTTCGGATAAGCATCTCGAATACGAAGAAGCGGCGAGCATTCTCTTTCAAACGTTTCCTCTGCCGAAATATTATCGCTTACCTGAATATAAATTTTTTCACTTCCTCTTTGTGCGACAAAATCAATCTCTTTCTCGTATAATTTCCCTACATAAACATCATATCCTCGACGCAACAATTCAAGACAAACCATATTTTCATAAACTCTGCCATAATCCATGTTTCGGTTTCCAAGTATTGCATATCGAATTCCCGAATCACACAAATAAAACTTTTCAGAGCTTTCAAGATATTTTTTACCTCGAATATCGTAACGCTTAATATCATAAAACACAAATGCATTACATAAATACTTAATATACTTTCCTATCGTAACATGATTGGCCGGGATATCATTCGCTGTCAGCAATTTACTGACTTTATTGGGAGACGTCAAATTACTGATATTATCCATCAAAAACTCACACAGTCGCTGCAAGATCAGCGTGTCCGGCAAAGCATATTTCTGCACAAGATCTCTGGTCACAATCGTTTCATAAACTTCTTTAATATAATTTATTCTATCTTTTTCCGTGTTATAAGCATAAGATCCAGCCAAACCGCCTTTTGTCGTATACTCTTCAAACAACTTTTCTTTGTCCATAGTTTCATCAAAATACTGACAATATTCTCGAAAACTAAAAGGGAATACATGTATTTCCATATATCTTCCCGTAAAAAGAGTAGCCAGGTCCGCACTAAGCAGAAAAGCATTCGACCCCGTAATATAAATATCATACTTTCCTTTCGCATACAAGCTGTTTATCGCCAATTCAAACTGCGGACACATCTGAACTTCATCCACAAAAAGATAATTTGTTTTTCCCTCTTGAAAATGCTCT
>ERZ779762.772-NODE-772-length-20045-cov-3.085943_pt1 | contig 20045 bp, 15 predicted proteins | sample MGYA00511887_ERZ779762 | MGnify/ENA primary metagenome ERZ779762 (study PRJEB29588, sample SAMEA2163052) | human gut metagenome | biome: human gut; feature: human-associated habitat; material: faeces | place: Denmark | collected 2008/2010 ...
CTTACGCACACTCGTAAAATTGACGCGCACATAATAATCAATATCGATACCATATAATTTTTCCAATGTTTCGACAGAGCAGTCTACTCCATGAATTCCGGCATGGGTAAGTTTATCCGGGATTCCGTTGGACACCGTCAGCGGTACATAATAGTCACGCGGTGTCGAAGTCAGAAGGATCTGTTTTGTATTTGGATTTACCGTTACGATAACATTTACATCGCTTCGGCTTGTTGTCTTAATGCTTCCATAGACATCGATACCACTCAGATATACATTAAACGGAGTCTTTGTGATGTCATCCAGTTTTTCTTCTTCCTGAATCACGGTTTCTACTTTATGTGTATTCAGTACACGGGTATCCTCCGAGAATGTCTTATAATACTCTTCGATCGGACTGCGGTTTGCCTCATTGATGATAATGGCATTCACGTCTTTCGCATAAAGAGCATCGATCAGGGTATCATTGTCCTGATATTCCGTCATCGCCGGCTCTTTTCCGATTGCCGCCTGCACTTCGGCAAGTGCTTTATCGGTATTCTCACGGTCGTTTGTGGCAAGAATACCAAACGTATAGTCTTTCGTATCATAAATACTCTGTGCCGGATCATCTTTCAATACAATACAGGAAATCTCATCTACTTTTACCTGCTGGCCTGCCATCTCATCAATGGCAGAATACGTATTGACACAATAATATCCGCCGCCGATATAGAAAAAGCATATCAGAGCACACAGTACACGCCCGACAATGTATGTCTTATCTGTCATCTGGCTGAATATCTCATATGCCAGCAGGAACAGACATACAACGATAAGCGCCGCAATATATTTGAGTGGAATGAAACCAACATAAAATGCAATGCCAACCAATGCCGCACTGATCAAAAACTGCACGATCAGAAAGACAATGCTCAGTTTTCGGCTAAGTAATATTTTCACGATATACCTCCATTTTATCTAACTACTAGTTTTTATTTAACTACTAGTTGTGTTTTTTGTCTAAAACATAATTATTATATACTATCATTCTGAAAAAATCAATGCAAAAAGTCGAGAAGTTGCATTTCCATCTAAAAGTGGAAAATTTTCTCTGACAAAGGATTCTTTTTTCGGATAGTTTCGTTCTTTCAGACAATCCAGCAGCTCTTCCTCTGTCTCAACCACCTGCCCGGGTACGAAGGAACGGTAATCCCGGTAAAAACTTCTTCCCGTTTTCTCAAATTCTTTCAGATCATACGCATAAAACAGCATCGGCCGTTCCAGCAGACAGTACTCAAATACGATGGAAGAATAATCCGTGATCAATATCCCTGCTGCTGCAAGAAGTGTCGCAATCTCCGGATACTCTGAAACATTGTATATCCCTTTTTCCTGCCATCCTGCAAGTGTCTCTTTCAAATGGGAAGCAATGTGCGGATGAAGCCGGATAAAAAACACATCCTCTTCCGACAGACTGTCTGCTACCTTTTGCAGATCCAGATGCAGTTTCGGATCTGCTACTTCTGCATCCCGGAATGTCGGTGCATATAAGATGCAGTGTTTTCCCTTCATCTCCGGATAATCCCGGTAAAACTGCTCTGTTTTACCGGTCAGATATTTTTTGTCAAGCATCCGGTCGGTGCGCGGATTGCCGATCACATAAATGCGGTCGGGATCCACCGCAAAAGCACTTGCATACTCTGTTTTTACCGCATCGGAATTAACGATCAGATGCGTAATCCTCTGATTGGCACGATATTCCAGTTTTTTTAATGTTCCTGTGTTGACATCCTGCCCAAATCGTTTGATCGTGCCCGTCCCATGCCAAAGCTGAATCACCTTTACATTTTGGGGAAAATGAAGATATGCCATCGGCAAAAACTCATTGTCCAAAAACACATACGAGGAAGTAGCAAGATGATACGGTTTTTTAATGAAAAAGTCAACCGGTCTGCGGATCGTATTGTCTCTTGTAAACCAAACCTGCTCATATTCCGGCTTTTCCTCTTTTAACCTCTGGGAAACAATCCCTATGTTTCCGTCCGGTCCGGCATCATGTGTCGCCACCAGAAAAACTTTCTTTTCCTTTACCGGACATAACCGGAACAAATGGAAAAACAGCGCAAATAACAGATATCCTGCCTGCTTTATCATGCCTCACTCTTCCCCAATCCAAGATCCTGTTTGATCTTTGATGTGGATATTCCCTCTGTTCGTGGAAGGTATACCACTTCACAGTAATCTTTCAGGAAGTCAAATTTTCCTTCCCAGTCATCTCCCATAACAAAAACATCTACATTATTATTTACCACATCGTCAATTTTCTGTTCCCAGTTGTACTCCGGAAGCACTTCATCGACATATTTGATCGCTTCCAGAATAATCTTGCGGTCTTCGTAGGAATGATAGGCTTTTTTCCCCTTGATCGCATTAAATTCATCGCTGGACAATACGACGATCAGATAATCGCCAAGTTCTTTTGCCCGCCGCAGCAGATTGATATGTCCTACATGCAGTAAATCATAAGTTCCGTAAGTAATTACTTTTTTCATCTTTTTACCCTCCGTAATTAAAAACTAGATTAATCTTCCCGTTCCATCCCCAGCTTCTCATCATACAGATCCACGATATCTTCCACTTCTCCCTGCGCGATCAGACGGCCATGTTCCAGTAAAATTCCTTTGTTACACATCCGCAGTACCTGATCCGTCGAGTGAGATACAAATAAAACGGTAACTCCTTTATCAAACATACTCTGTATTCTCGCTTCGCATTTTTTCCGGAAGCGTTTATCTCCTACACTAAGAACCTCATCCAGTATGAGTATTTCCGGTTCTACTATTGTAGCAATAGAGAATCCCAGTCTTGCTTTCATACCGGATGAATAGTTTTTGATCGGAACATCGATAAATTTTCCGAGTTCCGAAAACTCTACAATGTCTTTATATTTTTTATCAATAAATTCTTTGCTGTAACCAAGAACGGCTCCATACAGATAAATATTCTCCGCTCCGGTATACTGTTTATCAAATCCGGCACCCAGTTCCAGAAGCGGAACGATCTTTCCGTTGCATTTTACCGTTCCCTCCGTCGGTTTGAGCACGCCGGCAATGACTTTGAGCAGTGTACTTTTTCCGGCTCCGTTGAGTCCCATGATCCCCACACGGTCTCCGCGTTTGACTTCAAAATTTACATCTTTTAATGCCCAGAACTCCTGATACATCAATTCCTTTTTCAGCATTTTAATGACATATTCTTTGATATTATCTACTTTCTGTGAACTGAGATTAAATTTCATGCTCACATGTTCCACAGATAATGCGGTCTTCTTACTTGCCATTTTCTTCCATCCTCCATCGACAAATTCGTATTATATATTAAGTATAAAGGTATCCTGTTTCTTATAAAACATAAACATTCCCAGTAAAAAGGCTACAATACTTACTCCAAACGTATATCCCAGAAGTACCATATCAAAAGGCTGTCCAAACAATGCCCGGCGGAAATTATCAATAATACCGTACAAAGGATTGATCTTGATAAGCATACCGCCTGCCCCTTTCAATCTGCTTGCAAAATAGAAAATCGCACTGCAGTACATGATCAGCATCAGCATAACGCTCCATAAATATTCAATATCACGGAAGAATACACAAAGCGTAGCTAAAATCAGCCCGACACCGATTGACAGGATCAAAAGGTTCAAAAGCGGAATCACTGTTAAAAACATATTTGCATTCATCGGAGCCTGATAAGAACCGGTTGCCATAAAGAACAGCATAACGCCTACCAGTACCACCAACGAGATCAAAAAGATCACGAAGTTGGATAAAATTCCCGACAAGGGATACATATATTTCGGAACATACACTTTTTTGATCATCGCACTGTTTGCGCGGATCGACTTCATCGCACTATTCGTCGAGGAAGAGAAAAAGGAATACAACAGTCGTCCGGTCAGTACATAAACCGGAAACGGAACGCCGGCAAATGCCTTGTCCTGTGCCGTTCTTCCAAGTAAATTTCCAAATACAACGCTCAATACGATCATCGTAAGAAGCGGTTCGATCAAAGTCCATAATATTCCCAGATATGATCTGCGGTATTTCAATTTAATATTTTTCTTAGCCAGTTCTCCCAGTAAATATCGATATCTGTTGAAGTTTTTTAAAACCTGCGACATAGTATCCATACCATCCTTTTTTTAATCTTTTAACGTTGTTCATTTATATTTTCAATCATTTGATTATATCACTATTCATCCTACTTAGTCAACTACATTATTTTTTAATTAACAAAAGATTGACATATTTGACGCGTATGGTATTATTATATTTGTGAATTTATACATCTTATGAAAGCAAAGAATGGAGAAATGAACATGTATAACATGGAAAAGCAACACAAACTCGGTAAATTACATGCACTGGAGCGGATCTGTCTTCTGCTTGATGAAGACTCTTTCCGTGAGATTGGTTCTAACATTACGAACCTTGAGGATGCCTTCAATATTAAAAAGGGTCAATTCCCATACGATGGTGTAATTACCGGCTATGGTACCATTGGTGGAAAAAAGGTCGTCATTTATTCGGAGGACTTTACCGTAATCGGTGGTACTCTTGGAAAACAGCACGGATTTAAAATTGCAAATGCCATTAAAATGGCGATTGAAAACCGCTGTCCGGTCATCGGGATCAACGATTCCGGCGGAGCACGTATTCAGGAAGGCGTCAATGCCCTTGCCGGCTATGGCGAGATCTTCTACTATAATACGATGGCTTCCGGTTATATCCCTCAGATTTCGATTATTGCCGGAAACTGTGCCGGCGGTGCGGTATATAGTCCGGGAATCACAGACTTTATCTTTGTGATTGACGACATCAGCCAGATGTTTGTAACCGGACCAAAAGTTATCAAAAGCGTAACCAATGAAGATATTACGGCTTCTGCTCTCGGAGGCGCAAATGTTCACGCACAGCGAAGCGGTGTGGCTCATTTCCACAGCCCTTCCGAAAAAGAATGCTTTAAAAAAGTACGGAAACTTTTAGATGTGATCCCTCACTGCTACGAAGACGGCTGCATTCATACCAAACCGCACACCCCTCTTCTTCCTTATAATAAAGGAATGCAGTTCAACGAAGCTCTGGCTGGCATCATTCCGGAAAAGAGCAATCAGTCGTATGATATCCACGATGTCATCAACGGTATCATCGACGAGAACTCTTTTGTGGAAGTACAGGAAGAATTTGCCAGAAATGTAGTCGTTGGATTTGGACGTTTGAAAGGAATCGCCGTAGGTATCGTATCCAACCAGCCAAATTATATGGCAGGTGTTCTGGACTGCGATTCCAGTGATAAGGCAGCCCGCTTTATCCGGTATTGCGACGCTTATAATATTCCAATCATTACCTTAACGGATGTTCCGGGATTTCTTCCGGGAAAAGATCAGGAATACAAAGGAATCATCCGTCACGGGGCAAAACTGCTCTACGCGTATTCGGAGGCAACAACGATCAAGATCAATGTGATCCTGCGTAAAGCATATGGAGGAGCTTATATTGCCATGAGCAGCAAACACCTTCGTTCCGACTTTGTCTATGCATGGCCAACTGCCGAAATCGCAGTAATGGGTGCAGAAGGTGCTGCTGATATCTTATACGGCAAACAGATGAAGGGAATGAATCCGGCTGAAAAAGCGGCATTCCGCCAGGAAAAAATTGATGAATACAATGAGAAGTTCATGAATCCTGGAATTGCATCCATGCACGGATATGTAGATGAGATCATCAAGCCGGAAGCTACCAGAGAACGCTTGTATGGTGACATCCTTATGCTGTCCGATAAACGCTCCGTCGATGGCGTTCACAAAAAACACGGCAACATTCCATTGTAAACTATACACTATTACGTTGATTTAAGGAGTTTATCATGATTTTTTCAACTTACCAATTTGTACTTATTTTTCTGCCAATTACTTTTTGCGGCTATTTTCTGTTGCAGCACTTTAAGTATCAGACATTGGCAAAGATTTGGCTTGTACTGGCTTCCTTTTATTTCTATGCACAGGGAAGTCCGGACTTCTTCCCTTTCTTTCTGGGAAGTGTAGTCGGTAACTATTTAGTCGGTAATGCACTCAGCAAACTACAAGGCATGGAACACCGTATCGAACGCGGTCTCTTATTTGCCGCAGGTATTCTTGCAAACGTCGGTTTGCTTGGTTACTACAAATACACCGATTTCTTTATCAAGAATGTAAACTTTGTTGCAGGGACACACATTCCTTTGCAGCATATCATTCTTCCGATCGGTATCTCTTTCTTCACATTCCAGCTGATCGCCTTTTTGGTCGATTCGTTCCGTGGAGAGACAAAAAACTATGATATCATTGACTATCTGCTGTTTATTACTTTTTTCCCACAGTTGATTGTCGGACCGATCATTCACCATGCAGAAATCGTTCCACAGTTTGAAGATGAGAAAAACCATCGTCTGAATTTTGACAATGTTGCACTTGGTATCTTCATCTTTTCGATCGGATGTTTCAAAAAAATGATGCTTGCCGATCCTCTTACGACAGATGCACAGGGATTTTTCAATAATGTAAACAACCATCTGCCGTTTATCCAGTCTTGGTTCCATTCCATCGAATATACCGTATCCTACTACTTTGACCTTTCCGGATACGCAGATATGGCGATCGGACTTGGCTGGATGTTTAACATCAAGATCCCACAGAACTTTAACTCGCCATACAAGGCAAAAGACTTTCAAGAATACTGGCAGAGATGGCACATGACACTCTCCCGTTTCCTCAGTTCTTACATTTTCCGAAATGTATACCGCCGTGGTGTCAAATACCGTAACTACTATGTTGCTTCCATGTGTACATTCTTTGTTTCTGGTTTCTGGCACGGTGCCGGCTGGACATTCGTTGTATGGGGAATCGTAAATGGTATTTTGGTTTGTATCGCTTCGTATCGAAACAAGCATAATATGAAAACACCGTTGTGGCTCGGTATTCCACTGACCTTTATCCTCGCTGTTTTCGTTCGTGTATTGTTTGTATCAAACACCTTTACGGATGCCTGGTATGTGCTTCGTGGAATGTTTAACTTCTCCACCCTGAATTTGTCAGCGATCAAAGATGCTTTGATAGATAACCGGGATATGTGGCTTTTGAACCTGTTTGGACTTGCCATCTGCTGGTTTGCTCCGACAACAAAGAAAATGACCGAACATTTCAAACCAAACTGGAAATACCTGCTGTATGCTGCTACGCTGCTTGTCATTTGTCTTCTCAACATGGACAAAGTGGTACAGTTCCTTTACTTCCAGTTCTAATTTAAAAGAAAGGGTTGACGGAAATGAATTCAAAAAAATGGACAATCAGTTTTGTCATAATAATCCTCTTAAGTCTTCTCTTTATTGTAAGTGTCAACTTCTTTGTTGATCCTTATGGTTATTTTAGAGCTCAAAAAGGCGAAAACTACACGATGGATGAAGAAGATTATCTGCGCGAGCAAAAAGCGGAGCATATCAAATATCATGGCGATGAATACGATGCCTTTTTGGTGGGCGGTTCCAAAGCAGGAGCCATCCACAGTGACAAATTATCCGAGATTGACGGCTACAAGTACTATAACTGCTGGCTTCTGTCCGGAAATTTTGAAGATTATTACAATTATTGTAAATACATTATCAATACGGCACATCCAAAAAAGCTTCTCCTTCACATCTCTACTTCTGAGATCGCGCAGTTTGACCGCGAGGCAAAAGGAGATATTTATGAGATTCCTGCTGTTATGAGCGGAAATTCCAAAGTGGCGGAAGTTACGAAATTTTTATTTAAGAACCTCTCCGTCAGCTGGGATACGATCACTGAAAAAGAGGATTCTTACCCGGTTGAGAAAACCGGCGAGAGAAATCTTACCAAATATTATGCGTACTACCGTGATCATAAAGATACGACTACCTATTATGATTATTTAATGAAAGCACAGGTAGATCCTTATCTCCCACGTCTGATCAACGGAACAAAGGACAAAACCGATTTGGTAAATTCCAATCTTTCGTATTTGAAAAAGATCAAGCAGCTTTGTGATAAAAACAAAGTGGAATTAAATGTATTCCTTGGTTCCCTTTTCATCGGCGAAATGGTTGGTTATGAAGGAAACAGTTTTTATAACTGGCTTACACAGATGGTAGAAATAACCGGCGGTCTCTGGGGCTTTAATAATTACAATGACCTCGTATACAATCCATTTAATTATTATAATGCCAGACATTATTATTACGAGATGGCAGATCTTATGATCGACCGTATGAGCGGCAAGCAGACCGGACATGATGATTTTGGTGTGTATCTCACACCGGATAATATTGCTTCTGAAATTGCCACCCGCCGCGCAAAAACCGATGAGATCCGCGAGTATTATAAGAAAACGGGAACCATCCCTCTTCGTGATTACAATGATGCATCCAACATCACAAGAGACAGTCAGTATCTGAACAACTAATACAGAAAGGTTAGATTTTTTATGACAACAAAAAAATGGTGTATCAGCTTTGTCTGTATCATCCTTGCTGCTCTTCTGTTTATTATGGGTGTCAACTATTTTTACGACCCTTACGGATATTTCCGAAGCCAGAGCGGTGACTGTTATGACTTAGATGAAAATGACTATCTGAGAGAACAAAAAGCCGAGCATATCAAACACTTCTCCGACCAATACGATGCGTATCTGATCGGAGGGTCGAAAGCCGGTGCTCTCCGTACCGACAAGTTAAAAGAGCTCGATGGCTATAATTACTATAACTGCTGGGTTCTCTCCGGTAATTTTCAGGATTATGAGGCTTATACCAAATATATTGTAGAACATACAAAAGCCAAGAAAGTACTTTTGCAGATATCCACTTCCGAGATCAAACAGTTTGACCGTGAATCCCGCGGTGCAATCTATGAGACTCCGGCTATGTTAAGTGGATCTTCCAAAACCGAAGAGGTGTTTCAGTTTTTATTTAAAAACCTCAAAGTGTCTTGGGAAGAATTTTTTGATCAAAGCGAAAAGTACCCGTGCATGGAAACGGGCGAACGTAATCTTACAAAATATTACAATTACTTCAATGAAAATAAGGGAACGGATGAGTATTACAATTTCCTTATGAAGAAGAAAGTGACTGAATTTTACAAGTATCTTGAAAAAGGTACTCCGAACCGCTCTCCCGTAGTCAGTCAGTGCGTCGCTTCCATCAAACGCATGAAAAAGATGTGTGATAAAAAAGGTATTGAATTCCAGATCTTTTTCGGTTCTGTCTTTGCCGGTCAGATGATCGGATACGAAGGCGACAGTTTTTACGAATTTCTCCGTGAAGTCGTACAGATCGGCGGAAACGTATGGTGCTTTAATACCTTTAATGATGTTGCTTTAAACATTTACAATTATTATGACATTGCTCATTATTATTATGAAGTCGGCGATCTGATGATCGATACAATGGCTGGAAAAAGCACGTCACACAACGGATTTGGCATTCTTCTCACGCCGGACAATGTCGAATCTGAAATCGAACACAGACGGGCTGAACTTGCCCAATGGAAATCCTATTATCAAACTCACGGCACTCTTCCATTCCAGGGAATGGAAGATACCGATAGTCTGATCCCTAAAATTTACGGATAATAAAAATCCCATCAAAGGAAATGCTGTGCTGTACAGACCACCTTTGATGGGATTTTCTTATATGGGTTGGTTTTTCCCTATTTTGTAACATCATCGACGGCATCTTCTACACCATCAACCGTATCTTTTACGCCATCTCCAACGCCATCCACGATATCATCTACCGCATTTCCTGCATTATCAGCATCGTCATTGGTTCCAGCCGTAGCGGATGGAGAAGATGTATCCTCTGCATCTGTAGACGTTTCTGGAGTGTTTTTTGGCGTTTCTGTGGCATTGTCTGTGGAAGCCGCCGGCGCCGGAGAGGTCGTAGTACCATTTTTATTTCCACCACATCCGGTCAGCATCGCAGCCGTCAGACAAAGAGTTACTGCAAACATACTAATTTTACGTTTCATGAGATTACTCCTTTCCATTTCAAGTCCCTCATTTCCCTCTTAGTATGTCTGTTTGCCTATTCTTTATTCGCAATTTCGCAAATTTCGTATACAATCTCACGAATGCATTTTCCATCACAGTCAATCGTATGATCTGCATATTTTTCATACAGTGGAAGCCGCTCTTCGTAAAGAGAACGAAGCGTCTGTCCCTCTTTCATGGACACTCCACGTTCTTCCAAATCTCCCAGTCTGTGCTCCAGTTCTTCATAAGAAATTTTAAGATATACAATTTTTCCCAATTCTTTCATGTTCTGCATCGCTTCGCTGCCATAGACAGCACTGCCGCCTGTCGCTATAATGCTGTTTTTCGCAAAAATTTCCGAAAGAATGGCATTTTCTACTTCGTTAAATCCATCCTGTCCATATTCTTCCAATATTTCATGCAAAAGCATCTTCTGCTTTTCCTGAATAACAAGATCGGTGTCCAAAAAGGAAAACCCGAGACGTTTGGCAAGCACGACTCCAATCGTACTTTTCCCGGCACCCGGCATTCCTATCAGTATAATATTTGAGATCATCTGCATTTCCTCACTATTTCTTCCATGTACTTGCTGAGAACAATAATAACAATGGGAACAATTCCAAACGCCCGGCTATCATATCCACTATTAATACAACTTTGGACAATGGCGAAAAAAAGGAAAAATTTGAAACCGGTCCAGCCAAATGAAATCCCGGTCCAACATTGTTGATCGTTGTGGCGACGCTGGTAAAATTTGTCTCGAAATCATGTCCATTTATGCTCACTATTAACAGCGATACTGAAAAAAGCAAAACATAAGCTACAAGGTATACATTGACAGAACGTACCGTCTCATGCTCTACTTTTCTTCCATCCATGCTGATCTTATATATATTTCGTGGATGGATCATCACCTTTAATTCTTTAAAAAAAGTCTTCGCCCAAATGATAAAACGGGATATCTTCATTCCACCGCCGGTACTTCCGGCACAGGCTCCGATAAACATCAGACCGATCATGATCGTCTTCGAAAACTCCGGCCACTGGTTAAAGTCCACCGTCGAATATCCGGTCGTCGTTATGATGGATGCCACCTGAAAGAAGGCATGCTTCATCGCATTCGGATACGATCCCATCTGTCCGCGGATATTAAACATGACCACAAGAGATGCCACAATTATGATACTGATATACACCCGGACTTCTGATAATTTCAAGGCATCCTTCCATGCTTTTTTCAAAAGGAGAAGGTAGTAAAAGGAAAAGTTTATTCCAAATGCGATCATAAAAACGGTTACAACAATCTGGGTATAATTTGAAAAACTTCCCATACTGTCATTCATAATACCAAATCCACCGGTTCCGGCTGTTCCAAATGTCGTCGTAACCGCCTGAAATACCGTCATATCACCAAAGATAAGAAGCGAAAACTCAAGCGCCGACAATCCGATATACAATCCATATAAGATCTTTGCCGTTGATTTGACATGGGGAACCAGCTTACTTACCGAAGGTCCCGGACTTTCAGCTTTCATCAGATACATATTTCTGCCGTCCGCCAGCGATACGACAGCCATCATAAACACCAGCACTCCCATCCCACCGATCCAGTGGGTAAAGGTACGCCAGAAGTTAATACAGTACGGAAGGGTCTCCACTTCCTGAAAAATCGTCGCTCCCGTCGTAGTAAACCCCGATGCGGTTTCGAATACTGCGTCAATATAGGACGGTACTACATCACATAGTACAAACGGAAGTGCACCAAATAAACTGAGAAGAACCCAGCTGAGTGCCGTGATCACAAAGCCTTCTCGGGCATACATCGTTTTGTCTTTCGGTATCAGCCTGGTTATGATAAATCCAAGGCAGAGACAGACTAGAGCCACAACAGCAAACCAAACTGCCTCTACTTCCTGATACATCAATCCCACAAAACAAGGAAGCATCAGGAAGAACCCCTCAAATACGAGAAGCCAGCCAAGTATGTAAACTACGATTCTCTTCTTCACCTTAATCCCCCTTCTCCCTGATGTGAATCACTTCACCAATATCTTTGATTCCGAGCATTGCCGTAACAACCACAACGGAATCGCCAACCTGCATCACATCTTTACCACGGGGAAGAATCATTTTCCGATTTCGGATAATGCAGGCAACGAGAGTATTCTCATCAATCTGAAGTTCCTCCAAAGGAATACCTAACAGGCTGGAATTATTTTTTACGACAAATTCCAATGCTTCTGCCTTTTCATCTAAAATACGGTACATCGTTTCTACATTGCAGCCGATCGAATTTTTCATCGCACGCACAAACCGCAGAATATTCTGGGCTGTAATCTTTTTGGGATATACGGTTGTATCCAGATCCAGTTCACGAATGACCTGATCAAACTCCATACGATTGATCTTCGTCGCAATTTTTCCTTTTGTCTTTGTTCTTGCAAACAACGACAACATGACATTTTCTTCATCATAATTGGTAAGTGTTACAAACGCCTCGGCACTTTCGACCCCTTCTTCGATCAAAAGTCTCTGATCCGTTCCTTTTCCCTGTATGATCTGAGCTTTAGGAAGTTTTTCTGCCAGTTCTTCACATCGGTCTTTCTTCTGCTCGATCAGTTTGATATCGATTCCCATCTGCAAGAGCATTTTTGCCAGATAGAATGCCGTAGTGTCTCCTCCTATGATCATCGCATCTTTTACCTGATGCGTCTCAATTCCTATCTTTTTGAAGAAATTGCTTGCGGTCTTTGGATCCGTTATCATCGAAACAACGTCTTTTTGCTGAAGAGCAAAATCTCCCTTTGGAATATAAATCTCTCCGCCACGCTCTACGGCACAGATCATGACATCCACCTTCAGTTTGGGACCGATTTCTAACATCGTCATTCCTTCCAGACTGGAATTTTCGGGTATTTTGAATTTGAGCATCTCCACTCTGCCCTTGGCAAATGTATTGATCTTGATGGCAGAAGGGAAACGCAGTACACGCGCAATCTCTGCTGCGGTAGCATATTCCGGATTGATTGTCATGGCAAGTCCCAATGCTTCTTTTATCATTCCGACTTCCTGACTGTATTCCGGGTTACATACACGGGCAATCGTCTGACAGTTTCCCGCATGTTTTGCGATCAGACAGCAAAGATAGTTTAATTCATCCGAATCTGTAACTGCAATTAACAGATCGGCATCTTCTATGCCTGCTTCTTTCTGCACCTGATAACTGGCACCATTTCCAACAACGCCCATGACATCGTATTTATTGGAAATTTCTTCCACTATTGCGTAGCGCCGGTCAATCACTGTAACCTCGTTATCTTCCCGGTTCAGCTCGTCTGCCAGGGTACGTCCAACCTGTCCACACCCCACAATAATTATCTTCATTTCTAGTCCTCTTTTCTTCTCATTCCGTCCTGAATCGCGGCATATCACTGTAACGATTCAGACCTCCCAGCTGCATAATCAAATTATATTCTCATACCAGCAAAGTGTCAAGAGAGAGAACGAATCTTAACTATCTTTTAGGTTGCTTTTCTGAAAAAAAGAAAGCCGGCAACCCGTTGAAAACGGATATACCGACTCTCTTTCCAAACACAGTTTGTTCTTCTATTACAAGGAAACTTTCTCCAGTTTCCAGATTTCTTTTGCATATTCTTCGATCGTACGGTCGGAAGAGAATTTTCCACTTTTTGCCACATTCAAAAGTGCCATCTTCGCCCATGCCTCGCGGTCACGGTAAGCGGCATCTACTTTCTTCTGTGCCTCTGCATAAGAGCGGAAGTCTTTCAGGATAAAGTACTGGTCTGCACGCTCATAACCGTTGGAATTCAACAGGGAAGAATACAGTTCGCGGAATAATTCCGGTTCTCCATAGGTGCCATCGATCAACTGATCTACCACTTTACGAATATCGGCATCACTATTGTAGATCTCGCGTGGATCATACTGGTTGTTGTGCTCGAAGTCAATCACTTCCTGGGAAGAAAGTCCGAAGATAAACGCATTTTCTTCTCCTACTTCTTCTACGATCTCGACATTGGCACCATCCATTGTACCAAGTGTCGGCGCACCATTGAGCATGAATTTCATGTTTCCGGTTCCGGATGCTTCTTTACTAGCCGTAGAGATCTGTTCGGACACATCCGCTGCGGCAAAGATAATCTCTGCATTACTTACACGGTAGTTTTCGATAAATACAACTTTAATCTTTCCCCCAATACTGGCATCGTTATTCACTACATCTGCTACACTGTTGATCAATTTGATAATTGCTTTTGCACGGCGGTATCCGGCAGAAGCCTTTGCACCAAAGATAAACGTATGTTTTACCATATCCATCTCCGGATGCTCTTTTACCTGATTATACAGATACATTACATGCAGAATGTTAAGCAGCTGACGTTTGTACTCATGAAGACGTTTTACCTGTACATCAAAGATAGAATTTGGATCCACTTCAATGCCATTGTGTTTCTTGATATAATCAGCCAGACGTACTTTATTCTGATATTTGATATCCATAAATTCCTTCAAAGCACGTGCGTCCTCTGCATAAGGAGCAAGTTTGCTAATTTCTGCCAGATTTGTGATCCAGCCATTTCCAATTCGGCTTGACACATAATTTGCCAGAAGTGGATTGGCATGAAGAAGGAATCTTCTCTGTGTGATACCATTTGTCTTGTTGTTGAATTTTTCCGGCATCATCTCATAAAAGTCTTTTAATTCCTGATTTTTCAGAATCTCTGTATGCAGTCTCGCCACACCATTGACAGAGAAACCTGCTGCGATGGCAAGATGTGCCATTTTTACCTGACCATCATAAATGATTGCCATTTTCTTAACTTTATCAAAATTACCAGGATATTTTTCCGCAATCTCGTTCTGGAAACGTCGATTGATCTCTTCTGTGATCTGGTAAATTCTAGGAAGCAGACGTGAGAACAGGTCGATCGGCCATTTCTCCAATGCTTCTGACATGATCGTATGGTTTGTATAAGCACAGCATTTTGTCGTAATTTCCCATGCCTCATCCCATTCCAGGAAATATTCATCCAAAAGGATACGCATAAGTTCCGGCACGGTTACAGTCGGATGGGTATCATTTAACTGGAAGCATACTTTCTCCGGAAGACCATGAATATCGTCATGATTTGTCATATATTTTGCTACCGCACGCTGAACACTGGCAGATACGAAGAAATACTGCTGTTTCAGACGAAGTTCTTTTCCTGCGATATGATTATCATTTGGATAAAGCACCTCACAGATCGTACGGGCGAGGTTCTGCTGCTCTACCGCTTTCTGATAATCTCCTTTATCAAAGGAATCCAGATTAAAGGTATTGATTGCTTCGGCATCCCAGATACAAAGTGTATTTACGATGTGGTTGCCATATCCAACTACCGGAATATCATATGGAACGGCCTTTACAGACTGATAATTTTCCTGCACATACTGATCTCTTCCATTTTCGGCTTTACGAACAGCTACATATCCACCGAATTTTACTTCTACGGAGTACTCCGGACGTTTCATCTCAAATGGATTTCCGTCTTTCAGCCAGTCATCCGGTGCTTCTACCTGAAAACCGTTTTCAATCTTCTGTTTAAACATACCGTATTTGTAGCGGATTCCACATCCGTACGCAGGATATCCTAACGTTGACAGGGAATCTAAAAAGCATGCTGCCAGACGGCCAAGACCACCATTTCCAAGTGCTGCATCCGGCTCTTCATCCTCGATCACATCGAGATTCACACCGATTTCATTAAGCACCTCACGTACCACTTCATCCTGTTTCAGATTGATGATCATATTACCAAGGGCACGGCCCATCAAAAATTCCATGGAAAGGTAGTAAACGGTCTTTACATCCTTTTCTTCGTATTCTTTGTGTGTATCAAACCAGTCATCTACCACGATGTCTTTGACCGCATAAGCCACGGCCTGGAACAACTGCTGGTTTGTCGCCTGTTCTACCGGTTTACGGAACAACAACTTCATGTAATTTTCGATGTCCTTTTTCAAATGAGCCTTTTTCTCAGCCTTTGTCAGATACTTTACTCTTTCTTCCATCTTTCATCCTCCATATTCATACTGTTACTCTACAGTCTCCGCTTCTTTCCTGTAAAATATTGGATATTTTTTAGAAAGAAACTTTTGCAACACCAAGTGTTACATCTTCACCATTGATCTTCCATTCAGCAGTATGTCCCTGCATGGAACCGATGATGATCTTCTGTGCGAGAACCTCCTCTTTGATCTGGTCGGCGTTCTTCGCAATGATGTCAGTAATCTTATCGTTACCAACTTCATAAACCTCTATGTGATCCATAACCTCGAATCCAGCATCTTTACGCATTGTCTGGATCTTGCTTATGATTTCACGCACAAATCCTTCCTCAATCAGTTCCGCGGTAAGATTGGTATCGATCACTACTGTGATTCCGCGGTCTGCCTGAGAAACATATCCTTCCTTCTGTGCAGATTCAATCAACAAATCTTCGGAAGAAAGCACTTCATCGACACCCTCTACCTGAACCGTAGTCTCTCCCTTTTCGCCAAGTTCTGCCACTACTGCATTGCCATCAAGGTTCGCAAGAACTTCTTTCAAGGCATTCAGACGGCTTCCAAAGCGGCGTCCCAACGTACGAAGCTGTGGCTTGATCGTAAAGGCGGTAAAGTCACTTACATCCTGTGTGAAGATGACTTTCTTTACATTTAACTCATCGGCGATGATCTCCTGATAGAACTCGGACAATTCTTCGTTCTTTTCATCTTTTACATACAACGTACCGATTGGCTGACGGTTTTTGATATTTGCTTCGTTTCGGCACGCACGGCCAAGCACTACGATCTGAAGAAGCACATCCATCTTCGCTTCCAGATCTTTGTCAATCCATTCCTCTTTGACTTCCGGGAAGTCGCACAAATGAATACTTTCCGGTGCCGACTTATCGAGACTGCATACCAGATTCCGGTAAATGCTCTCGGTCATAAACGGAACCATCGGCGCAGCTGCTTTACTGATCGTTACCAGCGCTGTATACAATGTCATATAGGCATTGATCTTATCCTGTTCCATTCCTTTTGCCCAGAAACGGTCACGGCAACGTCTTACATACCAGTTACTCATATCATCTACAAATTCCTGTAATGCTCTTGCAGCTTCTGGGATTCTGTAGTTTCCTAAGTTATCATCCACAGATTTGACCATTGTGTTCATCTTAGATAACAGCCATTTATCCATTACAGATAACTTGTCATATTCTAACGCATGTTTTGTTGGATCAAACTGGTCGATCTCAGCGTATAATGTGTAGAATGCATAAGTATTCCATAATGTTCCCATGAATTTACGCTGTCCTTCTGTAACGGCTTTTGCATGGAAACGGTTTGGCAGCCATGGAGCACTATTTGTATAGAAATACCAACGGATCGCATCTGCTCCATGCTCTTCTAATGCATCGAATGGATCAACTGCATTTCCTTTGGACTTACTCATCTTCTGTCCGTTTTCATCCTGAACGTGTCCTAATACAACAACGTTTTTATATGGTGCTTTATTAAATAATAAAGTTGAAATTGCCATTAAGGAGTAGAACCATCCACGAGTCTGGTCTACAGCTTCTGAGATAAAGTTTGCTGGGAAGTTATCTTCGAAGATTTCTTTATTCTCAAATGGGTAATGCCACTGTGCGAAAGGCATAGATCCTGAATCGAACCAGCAGTCGATTACTTCTTCTACACGATGCATTGGTTTTCCACAATGTGGACACTTAATTGTTACCTGGTCGATATATGGACGGTGAAGTTCAATATCGTCTGGACAGTTATCAGACATACTCTTTAATTCTTCGATAGAACCGATTGAATGCTGATGTCCACATTCACATTCCCAGATATTTAATGGAGTTCCCCAATAACGGTTTCTTGAGATTCCCCAATCCTGTACGTTCTCTAACCAGTCTCCAAAACGTCCTTTACCGATGCTCTTTGGTACCCAGTTAACTGTATTGTTATTTGCGATCAGCTGATCTTTTACGTCTGTCATCTTGATGAACCAAGATTCTCTTGCATAGTAGATCAGTGGTGTATCACAACGCCAGCAGTGTGGGTAATCATGCTCAAATTTCGGAGCATCGAACAGCTTGCCTTCTTTTTCAAGATCAGCCAGTACCATTGGGTCTGCTTTCTTAACAAATACACCGGCATATGGTGTCTCAGCAGTAAGATCACCCTTGCCATCTACAAACTGTACAAACGGAAGGTCATATTCACGTCCTACACGGCTGTCGTCTTCACCAAATGCAGGAGCGATATGAACGATACCGGTACCATCACTCATGGTAACGTAGTTATCACAGGTTACGAAATGAGCTTTCTTTTTCTGTTTTGCTGCTGCCTCTCCTGCACATGCGAAAAGCGGCTCGTATGCTTTGTATTCCAGGTCTGTTCCTTTGTAGGTTTCCAGAACTTCATATGCTTTCTCGCCTTCTTCTTTTGCAAGCTTGCCAAGGACTTTGTCAAGGAGTGCTTCTGCCATATAATAGGTATATCCGTCTGCTGCCTTTACTTTGCAGTAAGTCTCATCCGGGTTTACGCAGAGTGCAACGTTGGACGGAAGTGTCCATGGTGTTGTTGTCCATGCAAGGAAGTATGCATCTTCACCAACAACCTTGAATCTTACAACTGCGGAGCGCTCTTTTACAGTTTTGTATCCCTGGGATACTTCCTGTGCGGAAAGAGGGGTACCGCATCTTGGACAGTAAGGAACAATCTTGAAGCCTTTATACAGAAGCTTCTTGTTCCAGATTTCTTTCAGTGCCCACCATTCGGATTCAATATAATCGTCATAGTAAGTTACGTATGGATGTTCCATATCAGCCCAGAAACCAACAGTAGAGGAGAAATCCTCCCACATTCCTTTGTATTTCCAGACGCTTTCCTTACACTGTTTGATGAATGGCTCCATACCGTATTCTTCGATCTGCTCTTTGCCATCCAGACCAAGTTTCTTCTCTACTTCCAGCTCTACCGGAAGTCCGTGGGTATCCCATCCTGCTTTACGCGGAACCATATAGCCCTTCATTGTACGATATCTCGGAATCATATCCTTGATAACGCGGGTAAGTACATGGCCGATGTGCGGTTTGCCGTTTGCAGTGGGCGGTCCATCATAGAATGTATAGGTTTCTCCTTCTTTTCTGTTCTCCATACTTTTCTCAAAGATATGGTTTTCTTTCCAGAATTCTTCTACTTTTTTCTCACGGTCTACAAAGTTTAAGTTCGTATCAACTTTCTGGTACACAGTAATTTACCTCCTGTTTAAATTATTTGTATCAGACACCTGAAAATATGCAGGACGTTTATATACGCTGAAAAATATTTCCAGTGTCCTTTAAGAACGAAAATAAGCCCATAAAAAAATCGCCCTTTTGTAAAAGGACGAAGGTTTATTGACGTTCGCTATACCACCTGTTACATTGTACGGGCATCCTCTGCCGATACATGAATCTTTTAACGGGGATTTCCGTCAGCTCTTACCTGTCTGTACACCCTTCAGAGCTGCAACTCCGGAGTGATCTTCACTGCATTTACTCACCACCGGGCTCACACCCTCCCCGGTTCGCTGTCTGCTTTCCCCTGCAATTACTCTCTCCATCAACGTTTTTGTGGACATATCATTTATTTAACTATGCGGATTCATTATAAGGTCACAAAATTCACTGTGTCAAGTATTTTTTTGAATATTAGGGTAATCCTGTTACTGTTTAATAACACTGGTTACTGTCAAACTCCCGAACAGTAACACACTGTTAACATACTATCATATAAATTTTACACAGGCATTGTAATTAATGATATAATAAGGTAGAATATTTTGTCCGAACGTCATTTAAAACGATGTACTAGAGTGTGTCTGAAAAATCATTCCCGCAATCTGCACGCCCCACTTTGCGGTATATTTCACCCGAATTC
>ERZ779762.774-NODE-774-length-20019-cov-3.186736_pt1 | contig 20019 bp, 18 predicted proteins | sample MGYA00511887_ERZ779762 | MGnify/ENA primary metagenome ERZ779762 (study PRJEB29588, sample SAMEA2163052) | human gut metagenome | biome: human gut; feature: human-associated habitat; material: faeces | place: Denmark | collected 2008/2010 ...
GCAGCGACAATAACACCGATCAACCAGCGAGGGATGCCGAGATTGGTATTGCACACTTCGGCGATCGCATTGACCTGTGTGGCGCAGCCGATACCAAACGAAGCAAAACCGGCAAAGATGGCAAACAAAGTACCGAGCCATTTGAGATTCAGACCGCGGTCAAGAGCGTACATTGCACCTCCCTGCATACGGCCGTCTTCGGTCTTTACGCGGTACTTGACGGCAATCAGAGATTCGGCATATTTGGTTGCGATACCAAATACACCCGTCAGCCAGCACCAAAGCACGGCTCCGGGACCGCCGAGTGCGATCGCGGTACCGATTCCGATGATGTTACCGGTTCCGATCGTTGAGGCAAGTGCGGTGGCAAGCGCCTGAAACTGGCTGACTTCGCCGTCTGCGCCCTCTTCCTTTGCTACCGAAAGCGGAATTCCCTTTGTAATCGTTTTGTACTGGATAAATTTGGTGCGAATTGTAAGAAAAAGGTGAGTTCCCAATAAAAGAACGATCATAGCCCATCCCCATACAAGGTTATCAAGCGTGTTGACAACCGAATACAGACCGTCTACGATCTGGGTAAGTAAATGCTGCATGAATAAAGTCCCCTCCTAACATGTGTTAGTATAAGGATAGCAAATCGGGTACAAGGTTGTCAATAAAAAACGCTTGCATATAGGCTGAAATTGTGTTAGAATTTCTAAAAGAATATGGTTTTAATTGGAAACGCACACTCCTATGGGATGATAACGAACAACACAGGAAACAACGTTTATTATTATTTTATTAGGAGGTTTTTTATGCCAAAGAACAAATTTCAAGATGCAGTATTTACGTTAATCATGGCGACAGTCATGGTTTATGGAATTGGTGCGATTCATTTTTCGTATGATATTCGAAAAAAGGGATAAATAGTAAAAAACAGTGCGTTTTGCTTTTTAAACTTGAAAAAGGGTGAGCAGGATGCACTTTTTTGTATCCGGGAAAGAAAGGTATGAATTTGGATGAAAAAAGGAAGAGATGGCTGTTCTGACTGAGGAACTGCCACTCAGCTGTATGAAAGTGCGTTTGGAGGTGCCTGTGTCAAAAATCTATCCACAGGGGAGAAAGCGCGAAGTGGTGTTGTATGGGGAAAGTGAAAAACGACTGTGTGGATGATTTTGAATATCTTTCTATATTGTTACAGAGGGCACGAGCTTAGTCTCGTGCCTTTCTGTTTACGTACTGGGAACGGTATTTGGAATAAACGATCGTTTGATCGTGGTAAAGCCCATAATAGCCGGAAAGCAGGAAACTCACGCTGATGGCAATCATAAAATATGGAACGGCATCGTAGCCAAATAATTCGAATGCAATAAGGAGTGACGAGATCGGACAGTTGGTCACACCGCAGAACACGGAAACCATCCCGACACCGGCGCACAGCGATGGCGAGATTCCGGCAATCTGACCGAACAGACAGCCAAATGTCGCACCGACGAAAAACGAAGGTACAATCTCACCGCCCTTAAAACCGGCTTCCAGCGTAAGCGCAGTAAATACAATTTTCCAGAAAAAGGCAGTTGGGTGGACGTTTCCCTGAATCGCGCGCGCGATGACCGGCACGCCGGCTCCCATATAATCATCGGTCTGCAGGCACAATGTCAGCAGAATAATGATAACTGCCGAAAATACGATACGTACATACGGATTTTTCAATTTTGCACGATAGACATCCCCCAGAGAATGCAATATAATACAAAACAGAACACTCAGACCGGCGCACAGCATGGCGAGAACAATCACCTTAATACTTGGTAATAATTGGAAACTAGGTACATCAAGCAAATGAAATACATTTGGTCCGATCCCCATGTGATTGGCAACTTTGAAGGAAATGAGCGAAGCGAATACACACGGAACGAGCGCCGCATAATACATAACACCGACGCTGACGACTTCCATGGCGAAGACGACGGCGGCAATCGGTGTACCGAAGATCGCCGAGAAGGCGGCACTCATGCCACACATAACGAGGATGCGGCGGTCACGGTCATCAAGCCGGAACCACCTTCCAAGCTGGTTTCCGATGCTTCCGCCGAGCTGCAATGCAGCTCCCTCACGTCCCGCAGAACCACCGAAAAGATGGGTGATCACGGTCGAGATAAAGATGAGCGGTGCCATTTTAAAAGGCAGTTCGGTTTCGGCATGAATGGTTGACAAAACCATATTTGTGCCCTTATCATTTTTATATTGAAAAAGTCCGTACAAAAATACGATGAAAATGCCGGCAAGTGGCAGGAAAAAAATCATCCACGGGCGTTCGGTGCGAAAATCGGTCACAAAACGCAGGCTGGCGGCAAAAAGAGTGCTGAACCCCCCGATGACAAGGCCGGTTGCAGCGGCGAGAAGTCCCCAGCGCACGAAAGTGTGGATGTTCCGTAGCATTTTGTGGATGGTTAAGTGGATTATTTTTAATTGTCTCATAAGTAAGTCCTCTTTCTCATATTTAAATAATTACGAATTAATTATAAACTTTTTTGAGGGTTATTACAATATAGAATTGAAAGGCAGTTAGTCCGGAATGATTGCCGGGAAAGGAAGTAAAGATGACAAAGCATGAATTTGACCAATATGTTTTTACGCATGGTCCGGATATCCTCCGCTTCTGCAAAATGACGACAGCAAGTGACAGCGAGGGAGAGGAACTGTATCAGGACACGATGCTGACATTGCTTGAACAATTAAATAAATTGGATTCTGACAAAAACATAAAGAGTTATGCATTGTCTGTGGCAGTTTTTTTGTGGAAGAATAGACGGAGAAAATTTGCCTGGCGAAAGCGGCTGGCATCTTTTGAAAGTTATGAGGCACATTTGGAGAGCGGGGATCAGCTTTCAATGTCGACTTCGGAGGAAACTCCGGAAAATCAGGTATTGAAGAAGGAAACCGTAGAACTGGTGCGAAACCTAGTAAGTGAACTGCCGGAAAAATACCGCACTTCAATCTACTTGTTTTATTCGGCTGACATGAAGATCGCAGAGATCGCCGACTGTCTGAAAATCTCAGAAAACACAGTAAAGAGTCGATTGCGCAAGGCAAAAAGTATCTTGAAAAAGAAATTGGAGGTTGCAGATTATGAACGATAAAGAATTGGATCAAATTCTCAGAAAGGCCCTCAGACCGGAAGTTTCCGAGGAAGAATTGGAAGTCTGGGACAGGGCACCACGAATGGAGAGTGAACATACTATGAGAAGACATACAATAATAAAATCTACGGTTGCGGCAGCAGCTTGTCTGGCACTTGTGGCAGGCATCGGATACGGACATTTTTCAGATATCGGAAAGAGTCCGGCGCAGCCGGACACGAAAATGACAAAGACAACTTCACAGAGTGTATTGAATTCCTTTACGGTAACAGTCAGTGCGGCAGAGGTGAAAAAGAATAAAGCCTCCGGTGCATCGACTCAGGGCGAAGAGGCGTCCGGGAAGGCACAGCCGAAAATATATGCGACAGCAAGTACGAGTTATGGAAGTGCCTGGAGTGGGGATGAAAGTGGAAAAAAGGCATCGTATTGGATTCTTGCGCCGATTAGCTGCACAGGCGACAATATCAAGAGTGTCACATATACGATTAATAAAGGCTATTTCACAGTGGCTGCAAAAAAGGATTCCAAATATCTGATCGCTTCCGAGAGTAAACTGCGTAAAAAGCCGGAAAACAAGTTTGGTGTCGCTTTGGAATTTTCGGATTCCGAAGACCCGGAAGCAGATTCCCTTTATGACCAGAATGAATACACATCTTTTACGGTCAGCGGCACAGAAAAACCGGAAAAAAAATTCCGTATCGCATTTGTCGGGGAAGGCAATTTGACAAAGAAAGGCTATTCAGCGTTGTTTGAAAATGTCGGAAAAAATCTGCAGGAAGATTTGAAAGCACGTCAGCAATTGATCGGAGACACAGTAATCACCTGCACAGCCACATACAAAGATGGCTCACAGAAATCCGTTGATATAAAAGTCGGAACAGAAATTCTGACTGGCAAAGAAGCGGGGATTGACACCACAGCAGAAGGGAAAGACGAAGTGACAGAAGATATGGCAGCAAAAAAAGATGTCTACACGACATTTGAAGTACAGCAGTAAAAGCAGCGATGACGATGGTTAGCTGTTTGCCGGATAAGAGGGCGCCCGGAGGGGCGCCCTTTTTGGCGCGGGTGTTTGAGGGGAAACAAGTTATTCCAGTGGTGCAGGGAAGTGCCCCGCGTGTAAGCCACGTCAGCAGGACGTCGCCGGCAATAGAGTTATTGACTAGCGTCAACAAAGCCGGCGGCTGTGCTCCCACAAGACCCAGCCTTGCACGGACTATTCCCCTTTCGCTCCATTTGTGTTATACTTAAGAAAAAGGAAACGAAGCGATACGATGTTAGAACCCAATATACAGATCCGCGAGGTGGTAGACTGTATGCGGCGCTGGAGAAGAAACTGCGGGAAATGGGCATCCAAAATATGGAAGCGTGTATCGGCGTACCGGAGGTCGAGGATGAATATTTGACATGCGACAGCGTACATTTTCATGAACATCTGGGATTTCGTATGGCGGGTGAATTTTACAAATGCGGATTTAAGTTTGGACGCTGGTACAACATGGCTTGGATGGAAAAGCACATCGGCGAGCATGGCGTGAAGCCGAAAGTGACATGGAAAGGGGAAATGTAAATGTTTGGAAGAAAGAGAATCGCGGAATTGGAGCAGCTGCTGACTTCCGTACAAATGAACAGTTCCAACAATTATAAGGATGCGGCGAAGGCAGATTACGAGACGTTTTGGAAACGCATGGCAGAACTGAAAGAGAGTGGTAAGATCAATGAAAAAACATACCGTTATTACGAACGCGAAGGAAATAAATGGCAGGCTAAGATGAAAAATTACAATCACCAGAACAATGTGACGGGGTTTTGAAAAGGACTGCCTATGGATGGATGCAGTGAAAACGTTATCGCAGTATATTTAGCAGCTGCCTATTGACAGAATCAAAGAAAGATGATAAGATAAGCGCAAATAAGTAAGAAATGCGACGAGGCATGAAAGGAATTTTCCTTTTGTGCCTCGTTGTGTTGTATATGGAAAGGAGACGGGCATGAAAGATTTCTTATTTAAAAGCCCGACCAAAGTCAAATTTGGCGCAGGCATATCATTTCAATTGTATGAAATATTTGAGAAAATGGGCGCAAAAAAGCCATTTATTGTTACCGGGAAGCATGTTGGTAAGACCGACGAATTTGCCAAGATCATTGCATCATTGGAAGAAAAAGGGTATTCCGTGCAGCTTTTCACAGACACACAGCCGGATCCTCCGATCGATGTCTGTGATGCGGCGGCGCAAGTGCTGAAGGACAGCGGCTGTGATGTGTGCGTTGCGGTCGGCGGCGGCAGCGTGATCGACACCGCCAAAGCCATGTGCATGCTTGTTACCAATGAAGGATCCGTGAAAGAATATCTCTTCGGAGGAAGCAAAACGGTCGAAAATCCGTCACTTCCGTTGATTGCTGTGCCGACGACAGCCGGTTCCGGAAGCGAAGTTTCGGCGGCAAGCGTTATAACGGATGAAGAAAATGACATTAAATTATCTGTTTCGCACGAATACTTAATGCCAAAATTTGCCATCATTGATCCGCTGCAGCAAATACATATGCCGGCGTTTATCACGGCAACGACGGGAATGGACGCATTGACGCATGCCATTGAGTCCTATGTTTCGCTCAATGCGAATCCGTTTAGCGATGCGTACGGCGAAATGGCGATCCGCCTGATCGGGGAAAATATTCGCACGGCAGTACACGATCCGATGAATCTGGAGGCGCGCGAAAAAATGGCAGTCGCGAGCACACTTGCCGGAACTGCCTTTGTCAACGGCGGTCTGGGTGCGGTGCATGGAATTTCACAGGCAATGGGAGGCGTGGCGCACGTCGCTCATGGAACCGCCAATTCCATGATGCTTCCGTATGTAATCGAGAAAAATATTCCGGGAAACTTGGAAAAATTTGGAAAGATTGCGGCGCTGCTTGGAGAAAATGTCACAGGCCTCAGTAAGTGGGAAGCGGCACAATGTGCCATTACCGCTGTGCAAAAACTTGCTGCGGATCTGAGGATTCCGAGCAAATTGACGGAGGTTGGCGTGACGAAAGAAATGTTCCCGGCGATTATCAAGGGAACGATGGAATACCGCCTTCTTGCGGTCAATCCGGTGAAGATCACAGAGCAGGATGTCGAAGAAATTTTGGAAAAAGCATATGAATAGTCAGTTACACTAGAATGGAGGTTTTATTATGATTAAATTTGAAGATTACAAACAGTATTTAAGTCCCGTTTTTTATAAGCAGACAAATCTGGTGGCAAAAAGCGCTTCGGGGTGCTATCTGACCGATGTCAATGGTGACCGTTATCTGGATTTTGTACAGGGAATTGCCGTCAACGCATTGGGGCACAACTACCCGACTGTCGTGAAGGCCATTCAGGAGCAGGCGGGAAATCTTGTCAATGCGTCATTTAACCTCGTAAACTACGAGTCTACATTGACACTCGCAAAGCGGCTTTCCGAAAAAGCACCGGGCAAATTGAGCTCGATCTTTTTCAGTAACGGCGGTGCGGAAGCGACAGATAGCGCCCTCAAACTGGCAATGTCTTATAGCGCGAGAAGTGCGGTGATCGCTTTTATGGGTTCCTTCCACGGACGAACAGTCGGTGCAACCGCAATCACCGGATCCAATTCCAAATACCGCAGGCATTACAATCCGCTCATGGGAAATGTGTATTTTGCCCCATATCCGGGAAAGGATCTCTGCCCGCCGGGACTTGGCGAAGAGGAACGGACAGACTACGCACTGTTTGAATTGAAAAAATTGTTACGTTACGTCGTAGATCCGGAAGACGTGGCGTGCATCTATATGGAACCGGTTATGGGCGAGGGCGGCTACGTCGTCCCGAGCAAAAAATTTGTGCAGGAAGTCCGCAAGATCTGTGACGAGCATGGCATTCTCCTGATTTTTGACGAAATCCAGTGTGGCTATGGAAGAACCGGAAAAATGTGGGCGAGCGAGCATTTTGATGTCGTGCCGGATATTATGACGGTCGGAAAAGCCATCGCTGGCGGTCTGCCGATGAGTGCGGTTATCTCGACACCGGAGATTATGGACAAATGGCCGATCGGAACCCACGGAACGACCTTTGGCGGAAATCCGTGTGCAGCCGCCGCCGGAAATGCGGTGCTGGATGCTTTCGAGGATGGCAGTCTTTTGAAAAATGTAAATGAGATGGGGGCTTATCTGAAAGAAAAGCTTCGTGAAATGCAGAGCCGCCACAGCTGTATCTCGGATGTCCGCGGTCTTGGGCTGATGGTTGCGATTGAATTCTCGCATGAGGACGGAAGCCCCGCGCCGGATCTTTGGACCGCCGTCAAGGCTGGCTGCCTGAAACGCCATATGCTTACATTGAACTGCGGAGTTTACGGAAACGGCATGCGGTTTGCAACCCCGCTGAATGTCAAGAGAGAGGAAATTGACGAAGGATTACAAATTTTGGAAGAAGCAATCTGCGAAGTGGAAGCGGGTTGAGAGGATAAGGTAGGAAATGGGGAGGATTGGGGGAGTTAGGGGAGCCTGGGAAGCTTGGGACCGAGTCCGGCGCGGAGCGCCGGGCTCGGTTTTTGCGTGGTGAGGAGGGAGCGGGTTATGCGAGATATAGAAAAAATGTTGCAGGGACTCGGGGAGGAAAATAAAAAAGCAGAGCAGGAGAAATCTGCGATGACGTTGAAAAATGCAGGATATAAAAATGCAAAGGGAAAATTTGTTATCGTCAAAAAGGGAAGGTGGAACTTGAACTGGACATTCCATACCGAGGCAGCGTAGCACTTCCAAAAGAAGTTGTGAAACTCATTAGCGTGAAAGAAAAGAAAAACGACATGATGACCTACGTAGACAGCCGGGACGGATTTACGTATACCATTGAATATGGTGAGATTCAGGACGAAAAACAGGCAAAAGAATTTACAGACATTCTGAATACGTACATTTCCAATGTGCTTCCGTATTTTGAAATCATCCGATAATATTACAAAAAGAGAGGGGCTGTGCAAAGAAGCGCAGCCTCTCTTTTTTTGTCAGGATTCGTCGGCATAACCCCAAGTATCGTAGTCTGCGTATGTCCATTTTCCATAGGTTTTCTCGCTGCCCGTAAGTTTGTATGGACGGATTCGGAGATATAGGTCATTAGGAAGTTTTAGATTTCTGCATACCCGTTTTCCGTCCTTTTTGATAGCGAAAGTCTTTGCCGTTTTCTTCGTAAACTTTTTGGTGGAAGATATTTGCAGTTCGTATCCGTCTGCGCTTTTTAAACGGAGACAGTGAAATGTACCGTTGAAGACAGACTTTTTGCGGGTACTCTTTAAGCGGTCAAGGACAGCCCAGGTGTATTGTGTCTTGATGCTGCCCGGTTCCGTGACAACGGCGGTTCCGTCAAAGGCATAAGGCGAAATGTCAGATGGAGTGCCCTTGAAAGTGATCTTCTTTAAATTCTTGCATTTTGAAAAAGCATCCTGATCAATTATGTCCACACTTTTGGGAATGATGATTTCGGCAAGCGATGTGCGGTTAAAAGCATAGAAATCAATAGTATGCACATTTTTACCGAGAATCACTTTTTTTAAATTTTTACAACGTGCAAAACCGGCGGCAGATGTTACGCTGTCCGGAAGAGTGACGGAAGTTAATTGACTGCATTCGCAGAAAGCATTTTCGGAAATTTTTTGGATACCCTCTTCCAGAGTAAGTTCCCGGATGCCGCTTTCGCGAAACCCATCAACGACTTTTACGCTGCCCGGAATGGTGACTTTTGTAAGCTTTTTACAATTAGCAAAGGCGTTTTCACCAATCTTTTCCAGTCCTTCCGGGAAAACAACATTTTTTAAAGTGGAGGATGCAAAGGCATTTTTTTCAATCTTTGTAATCCCCTGAGGAATACATACATTGTCGTCTTTTCCGACGTATTTTAATAGCACCGTTCCGTCTTTTGGAGTTATAAAGCCCTGCTCTGCGCCCGGTCCAAATACGGCAGGAACTTCTTTTTGAAGAGTTTCGTACGGCGTATTAAATTTTTTATGAAGAAGAGAAACCTGCTCCCACGGCATATTTTTATTTGCAATGGTAAAGGAAATATATTCTTTTTTCTCCAAGATGGAATCCTCTGTATAAGGGCAGATTCCCCAGCGGGTCAAATGTTTTTTCGTGTTAATGGTCTGAATGCTTTCCGGCAGGGTGATCGCTTTGAGGTCTTCGCATCCCATATAAGGATCACCATCATCGTCGCCAGCCCATTCTACAGCTGCGGTGCAAAATTCTTCGCAGCCATCCGCAATAACTGCCTTTTTGCGGAGGTTCGGGATGCGGACGAGGCTTTTGCCATCCTTTGTGTAGAGAATGCCGCCGATGGAAGTGTATTTGGGGTCATTTTTGGATGCCACAATATTTTCTGCCGACAGATACATAAATATTTCCAGATTGAGACTGCTTGTCAATTCAATGGTTTTCACCGGGGAATCAACGTCAAATTGAACGACAGGAAAATACTGGTCGCTTTCATAGGTTATTTTTACATTTCCCGGCATCTTAATCTTTGTCAATTTTTTGCAGGAACTTAAAACGCTGTTTCCAAGTTTTTTTACCGAATTTGGTATCGTAATCTCGCGGAGATCCGTCTGCATAAAGGCGCACGCTCCGATGCTTTTTACACTGTCGGCAATGGAAACTTCTTTTAGTTTCAGACAGCCCGCAAAGGCTTCTTCCGGGAGAGATGTCACCCCGTCTTTAATTATGACCTTTTTGATTTTCTTATTGTAGCTGGTGTCGTCCGTCATGGCACCTTTTCCGGAAACCGTACAGACTCCGTTTTTAATCGTTGTTTTCACTTTTGCCTGGGTAGTTTCGGTGCAAAAGAGCACGCCGGCAAAAAGCCCCGCGGTGAAAAGTAAAAATAAGATAGAACGTTTTCGTTGATTCATCATAGTTCATCCTCCGTTGTTATTGCATTTTGTCAAATAAACTTCAAGGATCGAAGCGGTTGTGTGTCCATTGTCCGTAAAATTTTGTCTGTCCCATAAGTTTGTAAGGACGAACCCGGTAATACAGCATATTTGAAAGGTAGTTGGGGATACGTCTGCAGACCCGTTTGCCATCTTTTTTTACGTTAAATGTCTTCGTTTTATTCTTAGCAAAATTTTCTACGGTAGATATCTGTAATTCATATCCGTCGGCACCTTCCAGGGGAAGACAGTAAAAAGAAATGGTATAATAGCTGCGGCTGCCTTTTATGTTGCAGGGAACTGCCCATGTGTATTGTATCGCGATGCTGCCTGGCTCGATAAGTAAAGACCTTTCCGTAAAGGCGCTGCATGCGATGACAGACGGGGTACCCTCAAAAGTTACTTTTGCCAGCTTTTTACAGTTTAGAAAAGCATCAGAATCAATGGTTATCACGCTTTTGGGAATGGTGACTTCCGTGAGCGGTGCGCCGGAAAAAGCGCCTTCGCCAATTTGTGTGATTCCCTGTGGAATGTGGACATCGTTTTCTTTTCCAATGTATTTTAATAACGCCGTTCCGTCTTTTGAAGTTACGAAACCCTGCTCAGATCCCGGTCCGAACGCGCCGGGAACCTGTTTATAGAGTTTCAGATATGGCGTGTTAAATTTGTTATGAAGAAAAGAAATCTGCTCCCATGTCATGTCCTTATTTTGAAGCGTAAAGGAAAGATATTTCTTTCCTGTGGCAGCGGCATCGTAAAAAACGGTGGATTGAGAGGCATCGTAAAAAGGAACAGGCTGGAGATCACCGACAAATTTCCGGACATCAATGGTCCGGATGCTTTTTGGCAGTACGACAGATTTTAATTTCTGACATCCGGTATAGCCCTTATCAGAATCGATGGCACACCATTCGATGGCATTGGTGCAAAATTCCGTACATCCTTCGGCAATCACCGCTGTTTTGCGGTGAGAGGGGATGCGCACAAGACTTTTCCCATCTTTCGTATAGATGAGGCCATCGATTGAAGTGTACCGGGGATCCTTTTTGGAAACGATGACATTTTCCGCAGCCAGGTAAGTAAACGTATTGAGATTCAGACTGCTTGTCAATTGTATGGTTTTGACCGGGGAGCCAAGGTCGTATTGAATCCGCCGGTAGATTTCGTCACTGTATCCCAGTTTTACATTCCCCGGCATTTTAATCCTTTCCAGATTTTTACAGTAATTTAAAACGCCGTCCCCCATCTTTTTCACCGAATTTGGTATCGTGATCTTGCGAAGATCCGTACCCATAAAGGCATAAGCGCCGATTTTTTTTACGCTGTCTGCGATCGAAACCTCTTTTAGATTTCTGCACTTAGTAAAGGCCTCTTCCGGGAGAGAAGTTACTCCGTCTTTAATAATGACCTTTTTGATTTCTTTATTATAACCGTAGTCGTCCGTCATGGCACCTTTTCCGGAGACAATGCAGACCCCGTTTTTAATTGTTGTTTTTACTTTTGCCTGCGCACATTCGTCCGAAAAAACCATTGCCAGAATGCCTGCAGTCAAAAACAACAATAAGTTAAAGTTATACCGTATTCTCTGCCCCATAATAAAAACATCCTCCTCCTGCACGTGATAACCATATTTTAACAGTAATCACACGGTAGCGCAAGACTCATTTTGAAATTGACAATTCTGTTGTCATAATAACAATCCTGCAAAAAGATTGAAAAAATATAAAAATATGATAAACTTAAAGGAAAAACATTAAAAGGCGAAAATGTATGGAAATGAGACTTGGAGGGAAACTATGAGACGACAAAATTATTTTAGCAACAGAAAGATTCGCAGACGAGCAAAGAAAGTGATCAGCATCGTGGCATTGGCGGCGACGCTGGTTACGAGTATTCCATTTGCGACGTATACCGATGCGTATGCGAAAGGACAAACGACACTGGAGGAAATGAAAGCACTTTCGATACCGACGGAAAATGCCATTACCTACAATCTGGCGGATGCGTCGCTTATAACGAATAAAACGTTTATGGATTACTATGGCGAGAAAATGACGGTAAAAGTCATCGAGATCAATATTACAAAAGATGGTAATTATGTGATCAAAGGAAGCAATGAGATCAATGGTGAGTTGATCGATACTCATATCACAGTGGCAGAGGGAGTCGAGGCAAATATCACCTTTGATGGGGCGACGATAAAGAATCAAACCAAGTATGCGGTATGTTCACAAAGGACAAGTATCATATATAATCCGATATTTCCGGTGATAGATATTTTTGGAAATGCCAATATTTACGTCGAGTCAGATTCAGAACTGATGTCTGCGGGGGCAGAGGAAAATCCGGTTATTCGAGTGACCGGGAAAATGACGGTAAAAGACAGCGAGGCGGTCTTAAAACTTACACCGAGGGCAGATGAGAAAAACCCAGGTGAAGGTAAAATGGTAATTTGTGGTAATATGACTGGCGCGATACAGCCGGCTGGCAGCCTGACGGTCGAGGGAGGAAACCTTGATGTTACGGGATACATCAAGTCTATCGACAAGTTTACGATGACAGGGGGGAAGATTGCATCAACATGCCGGTACGCAGATGCGAGTACGGTGGTGTTAGCAAATGACATTACCATTGCCGGAGGAATCTGGGATCAAAACTTTGATGCATGGCATGGTAAGCAAAGCTTATTTGAGGCATACAGAAATATACAAGTTAGTGGAGGAAATATCCAGATAAGATGGCTTCAAACAATTCCTTGGGATGTCGTGGCATTTTCTTCTCCGAGTACACATATTATCGGGGGAAATCTTAAACCGGGTGATGGATTTGTGCTTGAGGATACGTTGGATGCGTATGGAAATGAGACAAGGCTGTTTGATCTGACAGGCCTTCCGAAAAATGCAGATGTGGCAGAGGTCAATGGTTACCCGGTCGAGGGGATACAGACGACATCGGACGGAGAATGGAAGAATGCCGCACTTCCGTGTTGTTCCAATTTGATTAAGATGAAAAACGGTACGCTGTATAAATTCGATTATAAGTATGACAGTGAAAATCAAAAAGGAACGATGGTGGCAGATACGGAAAATTCACCGGTTGTTCACGATGTCACATTAAAATTGACAGAAGAAGATGGTACGCCGATCGGGAAAAAAGAGATTCAGGCAGTTGACGGTTTTACGATGAAGTCAGAATACTATGACGGCAAAAATTATTATACGTATGTTGATGACACCGGGAAGCAGCTTTCGGAGATTCGCATTGAAAGCAGCTCGGAATTCACACTAAAAAAGAGCAGCACGGTAACTTTGGACGGGAAACCATTTGCCGGAGAGATGGTGCCGTCAGACAGCATGTATATGTGGGAAAAGGATGATTATTTTTACGGTATATTTTATCCGGGAGATCCGATACCGTCAGGGAACAATATTGTATTGGAGCGAGTGCCATCCGTTCAAAAAAATGGCGAGTGGTATGTGAAATTGCAATCGGAAAAGGATGTAATACAGATTCAGAACATGATGCAAATAGATAATACGATCAATGTTCTTCTGGATGCAGATTTTGATTATAATAAGGTGGACACCTACGCCCCTGGTTTGCTTGGATGGACGAAGTATTATGGCGTTTTCGATGGAAATAACCATACCATTTCAAATGTGAGAAGGTCCGATACGGGTTATGAGGTTATCACACCGCAAAATTTTGGCACAATTAAAAACGTACACGTTAAGAATATATCAGATAAATGCTATGATGGTAAGCATACTCGTCAGGGGATTGTCTGTGGAGACAATTATGGAATCGTTGAAAATTGTTCGGTGGAAAGTGCTGTGATTGAAACCATGGCGCAAAAGGAAAATTCTAATTATGGTAAAGTAATGGAATACGGTGCTCTCGTCGGTGGAAACTTTGGTACGATCCGGGGATGTTTTGCCAGCGATATTACTTTTGATGGAGCGGGAGTGACCTGGCCGCTTGCCCACGAACTTCCGTATAGTACGATCGAAAATACATATTATGAGGCAGAGGTGGAGTCCGGAGAGATTGCAAAGACAGCAGAGCAGTTTGCGTCCGGTGAAGTGTGCAGCCTGTTAAACAAGGGCGTGACGGACGGAAGCCAGATCTGGTATCAGAATATCGACAACGACGCAGAGCAGGATGTCGCTCCTGTGGCAGATACTTCCCACGGAACCGTTTATTATGGGTATCAGGGCTGTAAGACGATGGGATATTCCAATACCAAGCTGCCGGATACACCACGGCATAAACTAAATTATACGGCAGAGGGAAATGTACTGACCGGCGTATGTACGGATGTTTCTTTGCATACAGTAACGATGACATTGACGGCAGAAGATGCGACATATGATGGAAAAGAACACAAAGCCGTATTAAATAAGACCTACAGCGATACGTGGAAGGAAGCAGATACAGACGTTGATGCGAAAATTATCTATACGAGAGACGGCAAACCAACAACCGACCTGACAAGCACCGGAACGATCAAAGCATCTGTGACAATGGGCGATGCAGCGGCCGAAGTGATGTATATGATCAAAGCCGTGCCGACGCCGACTGCGGCTCCGGCGGTAAGTTCGGCTCCGACCCCGGCAGCAACACCGTCCGTTACGCCGGCAGGCACGAATCCGGGAAGTACCCCTTCGGCCAATCCGTCAGAGGGTAACAAATCCACCGCGACCCAAGCACCAAGCGACAAACCGGTCATTGCACCGGGCGAAACCAAAGCACCTGCAGCTGCCAAGGCACCGGAGACAACAGGAACGAAGATTGCGTCAAAAAAAGGCGACACCTACAAAGTAACCGACACTTCCGGCAAAATACCGGAAGTCGAACTGACAAAGAGTGCAGCCAAAAAGAAAGCAAAAACGGTTGTAATTCCGAAGACGGTAAAAGTGGATGGTGTGAACTATAAAGTGACAGCAATTGCGGAAAAAGCATTTGCCGGCAATAAAAAACTGAAAACGGTCGTGATCGGAGCAGATATCAAGAAAATAGGGGCAAAAGCATTTTATAAATGCGTAAACCTGAAAAAGGTTACAATCCAAACCACTAAATTAAAGGCGAAATCCGTCGGCGCAAAAGCATTTGCAAAGATTCACAAAAAAGCCGTTGTAAAAGTACCAAAGGAAAAGAAGAAGGCATACAAAAAATGGCTGAAAAAGCGCGGAATCGGCGGAAAACAAAAGATAGTAACAGACTAAAAGGAGAAACGATGGAAGAATATCCACTTCAGACGGCGTTTGGAACGCCGGTAAATATCTGTTTTGTAAGCGATGAAGGGTATGCGGAGCCACTCCGCACCGCCCTGTATTCGCTCTTATGTAACCGGGATAAAATGCGGTTATACGACATTTTGATACTGTATGAGAACTTTTCGGAAGAGGTGAAAGCACGGATACTGCGGCTGGCAGAAGACGAACATGGTGTGCGGATCCGGTTTATTGATATCGCGCCGGTCCACGATTATTTTCCAAAAACTGCCAATGCTTATTATACGGCGGCGATCAATTACCGTCTGTATCTGCTTGACAAAATGTTTACAAATTATGGGAAAAATATTGTATCTGGACTGCGATATGATCTTTCTGGAGGATGTAGGCAGCAAGGCAGAGAATTACCATGCCGCAGATCTATGAGCTGCTTGCCAGACACAAATACACATTCAGCGATCAAGATGTTCTCAATATGCTGTTTGATGGCAGGGTGCTTCCGCTCGATATCCGCTGGAACTATATGACCTGCGTGGCAGAACAGCTTCAAAGTGGGAACCGTTACAGTGAAGAACTGTATGCCGACCTCCGGCGTGAAGATCCGGCTGTGATTCATTACGTAGGACACAGAAAGCCGTGGAATGCCGACAAGATTTTGTCAGAGCATTATGAATATTATCGTGGGAAGCTGGAAGAACAGTAAAAGAAGTAGTAAATACCTCCTGTTTTTCTACAAAAAGTGCAGGAAAATCATATATGTGCTTGTCAAAGTGGCAGGGATATTTTATAATAATGATGGTGAAGCTGAAAAAAACAGCAAATTTACTATTTACAAAAAATGGAAAGTACGGAGGTAACGGAAAGATGGAAATCGTATGTTTGGACTTAGAAGGAGTTTTGGTGCCGGAGATCTGGATCGCATTTAGCGAGGCGACAGGAATCCCGGAATTGAAAAAGACGACGAGAGATGAACCGGATTATGATAAATTGATGAATTTCAGACTTGGAATTCTGAAGGAACATGGACTTGGCTTGAAGGAAATTCAGGAAACGATCGCAACGATCGATCCGATCCCGGGAGCAAAAGAGTTTTTGGATGAACTTCGCAGCATGACACAGGTTATCATCATCAGCGATACATTTTCCCAGTTTGCCGGACCGCTTATGAAAAAATTAGGGTATCCGACTATATTCTGCAATGAACTTGTCGTGGCAGAAGATGGCGAGATCACCGGATTTAAAATGCGCTGCGAGCAGTCGAAACTGACGACCGTAAAGGCACTTCAGTCGATCGGCTACGATACGATCGCAAGCGGAGACAGCCACAACGATATCGGAATGATCCTTGCAAGTAAAGCGGGATTTTTGTTTAAGAGTACCGACGCAATCAAGGCAGAATACCCACAGCTTCCGGCATATGAAACGTATGACGAGCTGATGGCTGCGATCAAAGAAGTGTTGTAAGAAATTGGAAAGATAAGTATTGAAATAAAAAAGGTACGAAACGAGGTAAGGTTTCGTACCTTTTTGGCAATCATAAATCTTTTAGAAAAGTAAATGTCCGATTTCTTTTTCTACGGTCTTTACGAGGGTTCCCTCATGAACCATATCTTTTATTTTTTCCATATCCGGGTAGAAGTAACGGTCTTCTTCTACGGTAGGAATTTCACTTCGAATCTGGGAATGCACTTTTTCAATGACAGGAGCAGATTTCAGATCGGTAATAAAATCTTTGGCCTGTGCCTGTGTCATAAGTTCGATGCCAACGATATATTCCAGCTTTCTGGAACACTGGTAGGCTTTCATCGCAGAAACATAAGTGAAAGTATTCGGATCTTCCTGATTTGCGGAAACTGGGATTGAGTCGCCGCTGGATGGAGTGAGCATCGACCGGATCTCAATCAGGAGTGTAGCAGAGGTATAATGTGTGATCATATAACCGCTGTTTAATCCCGGATTTTTAACTAAGAATCCCGGATAATCACTGAAATGGCGGTTGACGAGACGGTCGGTACGGCGTTCGCACATTTTGCCAAGATGCGCCATAGCGATACAGAGGCTATCCATATGCATCGCTGTGTAAGAACCGTCAAAGTTACCTTCCATCAGAGCGACACCGTCTTCGCCGGTTTCATCCGGGATAATAACCGGATTGTCACAGCAGGAATTAAATTCTTCGCAGATAGCACGATAGGCTTCTTTGATGACACGTTTGTCGGCACCGCTCATCTGTGCGGCGCAGCGGAGTACGTAAGGATCCTGCACGGTGCGGTCGGTGTTCGCATCGATGATCTCACTGCCTTCAAGGATGTGGAGAAGATTTTTGGCGGTATCGGCCTGTTCTTCACGGCATTTTGCGGCCATCAGACGAGGATCCAGGGCTTTTTTCGTGCCCTTTAATGTCTCAAAAGAATACGCGGAAGCAATATCGGCGGATTTCATACATTGAATCGTATTGTAAAGGGCAAGGGCGGAAAGACCGATTGCACCAAGACAGCCATTGAGAAGGTCAAGTCCCTCTTTGGTTCCCAATGTGATTGGAGAGAGTGAGGCTTTGGCGAGCGCCTCCGCACCAGGTACTTTTTTGCCATCGACGTAGGCGTATCCTTCTCCTACAAGAACGAGGGCAATATGTCCCTCGACACTTAAGCCGGCGATACAGCCTTCGCCCGGAACAAAAGGAACGACACCGCGGTTTAACAATTCTTTGATCTGTGTGATCGTAGGAAGAGAAACACCGCTGAAACCGGTTCTTGCAGTTGTGAGCATGGCGAACATGATGGCGCGGACGCATTCTTCATTCAGTGGCTCGCCTACGCTTGTAGAATGAGAGCGGATGATATTCAACTGCAGCTGTTTGGCATTTTCTTTTGAAATGCTGTGTCGAACATTGTCTCCAAAGCCGGTTGTTACACCGTAGATCGGGCGTGATTCTTCCAGAAATTTTTCGACAAGTTTTCGAACGGAAGTGATTTTTTCCTCCATTTCCGCAGAAAATTCCACTTTTGCGTGATAACGTGCCACGGCGATAAATTCTTCAAGAGAAACCGGAGATGAGCCGAGTGTTACGGAGGTGATTTCTTTGGGGTCTTTCATTTCTTCGATAGAATGTGTAGGGATAGTCATAGTGCAGGCTCCTTTCTTTTCTGCCATATTATTCCAATGGCAGGTGGTAAATGTCTTCTAAGTGTTTGGTTAGTTTTGGGTTTTCACCATAATCAACAGCACAGTCGATCACGGTTGGAACTTTCTGGGAAAAAGCTTCTTTCAAAGTCGGGAGAAGCTCATCAGCTGCCTGAATACGGTAGCCTTTGCAGCCAAAACTCTCTGCCAGTTTTAAAAAGTCAGGATTGTCAAAATCCACATAGCGGCTCTTGCCAAAATAATCTTCCTGTTTCCATTTGATCAATCCATAACTGGAATCGTTAAAAATCAGTACGACAAACGCAAGTTTCAAACGGACAGCGGTTTCTAACTCCTGTACATTCATTAAAAATCCACCATCGCCGGTTACAGCGAGAATCTTGCGGTCGGGGTAGATCATTTTGGATACGATGGCACCCGGGAGTGCGATTCCCATCGACGCAAAACCGTTGGATATAATGCAGGTGTTTGGCTGATAAGAATTGTAATGGCGGGCAATCCACATTTTGTGGGCACCGACATCTGAGATCAAGATACCGTCTTTTCCCATGATCCGGTGAATGTCAAAGAGAATCTTTTGCGGTTTCATCGGAAATGCGTTGTCTTTCGCATATTGTACATATTCCTGTTCCATTTTGCGGCGCAGGTGAAAGGCGAGAGTAGGATCTTCTTTATCTGTACATAAACTTACCAGTTTCTGGAGGGAAATGGAGATATCGCCGACCACGTCAATGACAGGCTGATAATGTTTGTTGATATGAGCCGGTCTGGCATCGATATGTACAATCGACGCTTTGTTTTGGTAGTTCCACTTGTCAGGGGAATATTCGATGATATCATAACCGACCGTAATAACGACATCTGCGCTTTCAATGTATTTATTGACATAATCTTTCTGCGGTGTGCCTATGGTAAGCAGGGAATAGGCGTTGTCGCAGGGCACAATTCCTTTTGCCATCATGGTATTGATGACAGGAATTTTCAAAAGATTGGAAAATAATGTCAATGCTTTTTCGGCATGAGCGCGGACGGCACCATTTCCTGCCAAAATGACAGGGCGCTTTGCTTTATTGATCGTGTCCACCGCCACTTTAATCGCATTTTCCGAAGGAAGTTCAACCGGAAGCTGACGACGGATCAATGGTTTTTCCGATTCTTCCACCGGAAGTTTTGCAATGTTGACAGGAAGGTCAATGTGGCAGGCACCGGGTTTCTCACTTTCCGCGTATTTGAAGGCGAGGCGGATAATCTCGTTGACGGAGGCCGGTTCCACAATCTGCTTGCTGCGTTTTGTGATCGGCTCAAACAATTGAACCAGATCTAAAAACTGGTGGGCGGTAATGTGCATTTTATTTGTGCTTACCTGACCGGTCAGAGCGATCAGCGGAGCACCGTCACTGTCAGCATCGGCTACCCCGGTAACCAGATTGGTGGCACCGGGACCAAGGGTGGAAAGGCAGACACCGGCGTGACCAGTGAGCCTTCCGTACACATCCGCCATAAAGGCAGCACCCTGCTCGTGGCGGACCGTGATAAATTTTATTTTTGAATCGTATAGCGCATTGATGAGGTCCAGATTTTCCTCGCCGG
>ERZ779762.778-NODE-778-length-19979-cov-2.280114_pt1 | contig 19979 bp, 16 predicted proteins | sample MGYA00511887_ERZ779762 | MGnify/ENA primary metagenome ERZ779762 (study PRJEB29588, sample SAMEA2163052) | human gut metagenome | biome: human gut; feature: human-associated habitat; material: faeces | place: Denmark | collected 2008/2010 ...
GATTGCTTTACACACACAGGCTCCTTTGCTCTAAACGCAGGCATAGCCGGTGCTTCCAGCGTTTTGGGAGTAGACGCTTCAGAACTTGCTATTGCCCAGGCCAGAGAGAATGCAGCGCTCAACGGATTGGAGAGCACTGTCTCTTTTGAGTGCAGAGATGTATTTGATCTTCTTCCTGAACTGGAATCAAAAGGCGAACAGTTTGACGTTGTCATACTTGACCCGCCGGCATTCACAAAATCAAGAAATTCAATAAAGAACGCAGTCAAAGGCTATCGCGAGATTAATCTGCGTGCTATGAAACTCGTAAGGGATGGTGGATTCCTTGCGACTTGTTCATGTTCACATTTTATGGATTTCGAGTTATTTACCAAGACCATAAAACAGGCCGCCATGAATTCACATGTAAGACTTCGCCAGGTAGAGTTCCGCACACAGGCTCCTGATCACCCAATATTATGGGCTGCAGATGAATCTTATTATCTGAAGTTCTACATATTCCAAGTAATAAAGGAGAGATGACACAATGCAACTAATTCAGAGAAATAAGGATTCAGCATATTTGCAATACGACAAGTATGTAAATTATGACAATCCTATCGTTGCTGCAAAGGCAAAGGAACTTGCTGCAGATTGCAAGAGCAGTGATGAGATCATACAGGCATGTTACTATTTTGTCCGGGATAGGATTTCTCACACATATGACAGCAACTTTTCAGTAATAACTATCAGCGCTTCCGATGTACTGGAAGCCAGCACGGGCATCAGCTATTCAAAGGCCAATTTGCTGGCAGCACTGCTTCGTGCCAACAACTTATATACAGGATTCTGCTATATCCGTATCAAGCACAAGGGCGGACTTATGGCTATGCATGCACTTAATGCGGTATATCACCCGGATCTCAAGAAGTGGATACGTCTTGATGCCCGTGGCAATAAATACGGCGGTTTCAACGCCGATTACACACATAATGAGACTCAGATGGGACATGTGATTGATTCAGCAGCCGGAGAGTATGAGTTCAACGACCTCATCGCCGTACCGCTTCCATCAACCATGAGGGTTCTCGAACAGAGTACCAACTTCTACAAGATGTACTTTAACGATATGCCAGATTATGACGCTTAAAAAATATTACCAGCGGATGACCGCTGGTAATATTTTTCTATACTATATGAATAAGAGGGGAACCGATCCATGTCAAAGACAAAATCCAAAACCATATTAAGAATATCCTTTAACTCACCTGTGGTACTTACATTTGCACTCATTTGTCTGGGAGCTTACCTCCTGAATATCCTCACAGGCGGCAAAAGTAACTTTCTTCTATTTGAAGTATACAGAGCCCCTCTCACCGATCCTTTAACCTACATCCGCATGTTTGCCCATGTGTTTGGTCACGCAAGCTGGAGTCACCTTATCAACAACATGACGCTGCTGCTTGTGATCGGCCCACTACTTGAGGAAAAATACGGCTCAAAGGATCTGCTCATCGTAACCATCACCACCGCACTGGTGACAGGAATCGTGCATTTTATATTCTTCCCTGGTACAGCATTGCTCGGCGCCAGCGGAGTGGTATTCGCATACATTCTTCTGTCTTCTTTTGCATGTATAAAGGACGGCTCCATACCGCTCACCTTCATACTTGTTGCAGTGCTTTATATCGGCGGACAGGTGGCTGACGGAGTGTTTGTGAAGGACAATGTGTCGAATCTCACCCACATTATCGGGGGGATCATCGGAGCGTTCTTCGGATACATCTCCAATGTCAGGAGATGATGTGACGAACGGACGGATGCCATACTCTCCAGGGACAGAAATTGGGTCTCTATATATGTAATCACGCTCGACTTACCTCACTTTGCTTTGCTTATATCTGCACGCGGCTCCCGCTCGCTATAAGGGCGTTGCGAGCTCCGCCTTAGCAATAAGCAGCAAAGTTCAGGCGTCTTCGCTATCGATTACATATATAGAGACCCAATTTTTATATCCCTGGAGAGTATGTCATCCTGATCTTGTTGGATATATACTTTTCAGATCATTCTCCTGACATATTTCGCTGAAAAATATATTTTATACACCACACTATATTATAGATATCGACTCTCACCTTTTATTCAGTTCCCCAGAGTGTCATCCCACAAAAATAATCATAGATATTTAATAAAAAATATATATCAACACAGACATCTATAAACTATAAGCTACCTTTCTATCTACAGATTCAGGATTTCCTCTGGGCTTTCTACTATGTTGTCTGCGCCGACTGCTTCGAATTCTTCTCTGCTGCCGTAGCCGTAGAGGACTCCTATGGTCTGGAGGCCACAGGCTTTGCCACCTTCTATGTCGTAGCATCTGTCGCCTATCATCACAACCTGGTTTGATTTTATCATATCTTCTGTCAGTCCGTGATCTTTCTTGAGGCTTTCAAGGACCTGGGATATGATGTGCTTCTTGTCTGATCCTGTTCCGTCGGGATTACTTCCAACTACAACGTCAAAATATTTTCCCACACCGAACTTCTCAAGGATACGGAGTGTCGGCTCTGTCGGCTTGCTGGTTGCAACTGAGAGTATGCAGCCCTTCTCCTTAAGGGCACGCAGGGTGTCTGCCACTCCGTCGTACACCTCAGCCTCGAAGAGACCTACCACGTTGTATCTCTCTCTGTACTTCGCAACCATCTCTTTCGCTTTTGCGTCGTCCATGCCGAATTCCCTCACGAAAGAATCATAAAGTGATGGTCCTATAAAGCTTCTGAATACACTGTATTCAGGATATGGAATTCCAGCCCAGTCAAGAGCGTATTTTATACAGTTGAATATTCCTTTCTCAGACTTGGTGATGGTTCCATCAAGATCAAATAATAAATATTTGTACATATACCGTCTTCCTCCTTGCGAAAATAATGGGTCAGGCACACCAAAAAAACGCTTACCAAAATGCCCCGCAAATTCTATGAATCTGTGGGGCATTTGTAGTATTTATATATTGAAACTACCCATGAATATTACATGATATCAACATCTGCTGAGTAATCCACACCGTCGATCTTGAAACCGAACATGTTGTAGAAATCCTCCCAGTATCCATCGATGTCTGCTATATCCTTGACATTGTCATTGTTGACTGTATCCCAGTGCTCAGCAACAACTTCCTGAACATCATCTCTCATCTCCCAGTCATCCATACGGATGAATCCGTTGTCGTCCACCTGGGTGTCATCCAGGATCTTATCCATGAACAGTCTCTGCATCTGCTCTATGCATCCCTCGTGGAGTCCCTTCTCTTTCATAACTTTGTAGAGAAGTGTGATATACAGAGGTACGATAGGGATAGCTGCACTTGACTGTGTGACAAGAGCCTTGTTGATGGCTATCTTCGCCTTTATGTTAGGGAACTTTTCATTTATAATGTCTGCTGACTTGTACAGATCCTTCTTTGCCTGTCCGATCGATCCCTCAGCGTAGATAGGGAATGTGATCTTTGGTCCTATGTATGAGTATGCAACTGTGATCACGTTATCTGCCAGAACTCCGGCATCTGAGAGTGCCTGCATCCAGTCGACCCAGTCCTCACCGCCCATTACCTTGATGGTGGCATTGATCTCGTCATCATTTGCCGCTGTTATATGTGCATCTGTGATGGTGTTGTCCTTGAGTACAAGTGTCTTGTTGGTGTACTCCTCACCTACTGTCTTGAGTACAGATGTGTACTTTGTTCCATCCGGAGTTGTTCTTCTAGGCGCTGCCAGACTGTATACGATCATATCAATCTTGCCCATGTCTGCCTTGATGGTCTCGATAACCTGCTCCTTAATCTCGACTGAGAACGCGTCGCCATTGATGGACTTTGCATAGAGTCCGGCCTTGTGAGCCTCCTCCTCAAATGCTCTGTTGTTGTAGAAGCCAGCGGTTGCTGTACGGCGTCCATTTGACTCCTTCTCAAACATAACGCCGAGGGTATCTGCGCCATAGCCAAATGCAACTGCGATACGTGATGCAAGTCCGTATCCTGTTGACGCTCCGATCACCAGAACCTTCTTAGGTGCGTTATCGCTCTTAACTGCTCCCTTTGACTTGACATACTCGATCTGATTCTTTACATTCTGTGCGCATCCCACCGGGTGAGCTGTTGTACAAATAAAATCTTTAACTCTTGGTTCAACTACCATTTTCAATTCTCCTTATAAAACATAATATATTTAGTGCTCTTTGTTGGCAAACTTCGTGTATTCCTGCAGCCATACCAGATCCACAGATCCGGTGGCACCTTTTCTCTGTTTAGCTATGATTATCTCCGAGATACCCTTCTTGTCGGTATCAGGATTGTAATAATCATCTCTGTATATGAACATAACCACATCGGCATCCTGCTCGATAGATCCCGACTCTCGGAGATCCGCAAGCACAGGCTTGTGATCCGGTCTCTTATCAACCTCTCGGTTAAGCTGTGACAGCGCTATGATAGGCACATCCAGCTCCCTGGCAAGCATCTTCAACGATCTCGACATATCAGATACGAACTGCTGTCGCGACTCAACTCGTCCCGTCGTGCTCATAAGCTGCAGGTAGTCGATGATGATGAGTCCAAGATTGTTCTTGCTCTTGAGCTGTCTGCATTTTGATCTCAGCTCGGATATGGTGAGTGCTGAACTATCCTCTATGTACAGCGGTGCGGCAGCTATACTCTCCGCACTGGCAAGCACCTGATCCCAGTCGTCCTCAGCCAATTGTCCCGTCTGTACCTTCTGGGAATCAACCAGGGAATCCATGGCTATCATACGCGTTACAAGCTGCTCCTTGCTCATCTCCAGGTTGAATATCGCAGTGGCAATTCCCTTGCGCACGGCAACATGGTGGGCAATATTAAGGACAAATGCCGTCTTACCCATGGCAGGTCTAGCAGCCACCAGTATAAACTCCGATCCATGGAGACCGGTGAGCATATTGTCCAGATCTATGAATCCCGTAGGGATACCTGTTACTCTTGTGTTCTTTCTGGAAGCCTCCTCTATCTGCTCGATAACGTTCATGACGATCCTGTCGATCCCCACAAATTTGCTGGAGCCGTTCCTCTCCTTTATCAGATTGAACACACCGCTCTCGGCCTGTTCAAGAAGCTGTTCAACTCCCTCAGAATCCAGATAACAGTCCTTCTCCACTTCCTCGCACAGCTTTATCATCTTCCTGAGTATGGATTTGTCCGCCACGATCTCTGCGTAATGCTTGGCATTCACCGATGTCGGAACCGTCTCCAATATCTCCGCTATGGATTTGGTGCTTATGACCTCATCAGGTACATTGTTCTCCTCAAGCTTGTTCTTCAGGGTTACCAGATCGACCGCCTTACCCTCCTTGAACAGCTCTACCATATTCTCGAACAATATTCCGTACTGACCATAGTAGAAATCCTCCTTAGTCAGCATATCGGACGCCTCCACTATGGCGTCTCTGTCCATGAGCATGGAACCTATAACAGACTTCTCGGCATCCAGATTGTAGGGAAGCTTTTTTCTTGCAAATGCATCTTCCATGTTTTATCTATACTCCTTATGCTTCCTCGACCTTTACAGCAAGCTCTGCCTGAACCTCAGGGTGAAGCTTGACCTTCACTGAAAAGCTTCCTAACGCCTTGATAGAGTCCTTCATAACGATCTTCTTCTTGTCTATATCCTTGCCGAGCTGGCTCTTGATGGCATCTGAGATCTCCTTTGTGGATACTGAGCCAAATGTTCTTCCGCCCTCTCCAACCTTGATCTTAACAGTTACTGAAGCCTTCTCAAGCTCTGCCGCAAGTGCCTTGGCATCAGCAAGATTCTCTGCTGCCACCTTCTCCTCATGAGCCTTGCGGAGCTTGAAATCATTCATATTCTTTGGAGTTGCCTCCATGCCGAGCTTCTTAGGAATGATGAAATTTCTTGCGTAGCCCTCATTTACCTCTACCATTGCGCCTTTCTTTCCAAGGCTTTTAACATCCTGTAATAATATGACCTTCATATCCTAAATATCTCCTTCCTTATACATCTCATTCAGGAGCTCAACAAGCTCCTTCTTTATATCCTCTGCTTTCGCATTTTCAAACTGAGCTGCCGCGATATTTGCATGACCGCCGCCACCCATTCTCTCCATGATTATCTGGACATTGACATCGTCAATGGCTCTTGCACTTATCTTGACATCCGCACCCATCTGCGCTATTACAAATGAAGCTCTGACACCTGCGATGTTCAGCATCTCATTTGCAATCTTGGCGGTGAGTACCACCGGCGACTCAGGGCCATCCCCAGGTGTAATGATTGATATAGCAAATGCATCAAGCACCATCTCTGCGTGGCTGACACCCTCCGCCTTCTGTCTGTAGGTCTCTATGTCAGTTCTGAACATCTTCCTTACTCGCATGACATCCGCACCGCTTCTCTTCAGGAACGCGGCTGCCTCAAAGGTTCTGACACCGGTCTTGCTCAGGAAGTTGTCGGTGTCAATGAGTATTCCGGCATACATGGCGTCCGCCTCTGTAGGCCTGAGCTTTATCTTCTCATCCATGTACTGGAGCATCTCTGCGATCATCTCACATGCAGATGACGCAAATGGCTCTATATACGACAGTGTCGCATTTGCAATGACATCCTTTGTCTGCCTGTGGTGATCGAACACCACTATGCTCTTCGCATATGCCAGCAGTTCCTCACACTCCGTGAGCGTAGGATTATTCACATCCGTCACAACTACGACCGTGTCGTCATCGACCAGACTGAGCGCCTGATCGTTGTTGATTATCATATCTGCCGGGTAGGAATTGCTCGAAGTGAAATTGCCGTATATCGGACTTATGGCCGATGACACCTCATTTACAACTATATGCGCCGTCTTGCCCAGCGCAGTCACCATCTTGTATATTCCTATACCTGAACCAAAAGCATCCATGTCCGGATTCTTGTGGGCCATGATTATAACCTTCTCCTTGGTCTCAAGAAGCTCCTTGAACGCAAGAGTCTTAACCCTCGCCTTAACTCTCGTGGACTTTTCCGTTCCCTGACTCTTACCGCCAAAGTAGGTGATCCTGTCGGCGGACTTGATAACCGCCTGATCGCCGCCTCGGCCCAGAGCAAGCTCCATGGCGGAACGCGCTGCCTCAAAGTTTTCTATAAAGCTCTTGTAATCAGTACCAAGACTTATACTGAGTGTAAGCGGAAGATCATTTCCGATATTTATAGCCTTGACCTCATCGAGCAGGGCAAATTTGTTCTCCTTGAGCTGATCCAGATACTTCTGTGGCATCACGAACATGTACTTGTCCTTCTCAAGGCTCTTGACTATGGCGTCGACATTTGCCATGTATTTGTTAATCTTTCTGTCGACCAGGGCAACAAGAAGAGAGTGTCGTACTTCCTCAAGCGACTCAAATATCTCATCGTAGTTATCAATATATATGAGACCCGCAACCAGCTTCTGGTCATGGTTCTCCTGAGTGAGCTGATTCACCACTGTCACATCAAACATGTAGAACGCAAGGAAGGTGTCCGTCTTGCCGTGGTGTCTTGAACCACCGTGCGAAGCCTTCGTCTCTTTCTTCTGCTCATCAGCCCCATCTCCGTCTGCGCCGGCCTCACCTGGCTGGGCATCCGTCTCTTCCATAGCAGGCTCAACCTTATTCACCTGTACACGTCTGATCTCATAACGGTATTCTCTTCCGTTAAATGCTATCTCTCCCTCGGTAACCTCCTCCTGATAAGGAAGACTCTCCTCGGTAACCTCCTCAAATACCTGAACTATATTCAGCTTCATGAGCTTTCTCTTACTGGTCTCCGTTATACCTGAGAACTCGTCGTTCACCCACACAACTTTTCCATCCTCGTCAAGCAATGCGTACGGAACCGGAAACTCCTTTATGAGCTCCTTCTGCATCTTGCCGTGCTCCATGGCAAATTCCACATATCTGTCGCGGGACAAAGTATTCATCCTCAGGAAAACAACAATGCTCACCGCTCCGTATACTGCCGTAAAAATGGTGGCTATAACTCCGGCTCCTATTCCGACAAAATACATGAACACTGTCATCAGACAGAACATTCCTATCAGATACAATGGAACCTGTCTATATCGATTGTACAGCCCCTCTACATCTCTCTTTTCATTCATATGTCACTGCCCTTCTTATCCTTCCATTCACAATGCAAATGATCAGGCTCAATTCTGAGCCTATACACTTCATAAGTATAACATTGTGCGATTCTGATTACAAGAAATATAGAATTGCAAAAAAATGCAGGTGTGGCAAAACACACCTGCATCTCTTATATATTAATCTGTAAAGATCTATTAACCGTTGATTCTTGCAAGAAGCTCCTTGCCAAGCTCCTCGTTGCCCGGCTTGCCGAGAAGAGCGAACATGTTCTTCTTGTAGCTCTCAACACCTGGCTGATTGAATGGATTTACACCAAGTGTGTATCCACTCACACCACATGCAAACTCAAATGTGTAGAATAGCTCACCGAGAGTGAACTCATCAATCTTGTCGATGTTGATCTGGATGATAGGAATTCCACCATCTGCGTGTGCAAGGATAGTTCCGTTCATGGCACTCTTGTTGGCGAAATCAACTGTCTTGCCTGCAAGATAGTTAAGTCCATCAAGATCTGAGTCCTCAGCCTCCATAACGATCTCGCATGTTGGGTTCTTAACATTGATAACAGTCTCAAAGTGGTTCTGTGAACCCTGCTGGATGAACTGTCCAAGTGAGTGAAGATCTGTTGTGAAGTCTGTAGCTGTTGGGAATAAGCCCTTGCCATCCTTACCCTCACTCTCTCCGTATAACTGCTTCCACCACTCGGATACATAGTGGAGTGCAGGCTCGAAGTTAGCTAAGATCTCTATTGACTTACCCTTGTTGTATAAGATATTTCTTACTGCTGCATACTTCATTGCGTCTGACTCGTCAAAGTCCTGTGCAAGGCAATCCTCTCTTGCTGAAGCAGCACCTTCCATAAGCTTATCAATGTCAGCTCCGCTTACTGCGATAGGAAGAAGACCAACGGCCGTAAGAACTGAGAAACGTCCTCCGACATCATCAGGAACTACAAATGTCTCATAGCCTTCCTCTGTTGCAAGAGTCTTTAATGCTCCCTTTGCCTTATCGGTAGTTGCATATATTCTCTTGGCAGCCTCTTCCTTGCCATACTTCTCAACAAGCTTCTTCTTGAAGATTCTTGAAGCGATACCAGGCTCTGTTGTTGTACCCGACTTGGAGATGATGTTGATAGAGAAATCTCTGTCACCGATCACCTGAAGCAGATGAGCCATGTATGTGCTGCTGATGTTTGATCCTGCATAGTAGATCTCAGGAGTCTTACGGATTGACTTGTCAACTGAATTATAAAAGCTGTGTCTTAAAGCTTCGATGGCTGCTCTTGCACCCAGGTAAGAACCACCGATACCGATTACTACAAGCACGTCTGAATCTGCCTGGATCTTAGCTGCTGCCTTCTTGATTCTCGCAAACTCTTCCTTGTCATAGTCTACTGGAAGGTCGATCCATCCAAGGAAATCATTTCCCTCACCGGTCTTGTTTACAAGTGTTGCCTTTGCAGCTACTACCTGATCCTTGATTGCTGCGATATCAGCGTCTGTAGCCATGGCTTTTGCATTCTTAAAATCGAAACTTACTGTCTGTGCCATTTGTTTTCTCTCCTTACTTGTATTAAATTTTTCACATTGAATCAATTTTAGCAAATAGGTATACCATAATCAACTATTAATCTCAAAAAACTCCCCCAAAGCCACAACCGGTTTGGAGGAGTTTTCAATTATAACCATGTCTAAAGCACTACTTAACCGTCACTTTGATCTTTGCACAAACACCATTTTCAGACATTACATAAACCGTACATGTGCCCTTACGCACTGCCTTTATAACTCCTGCAGATGAAACAGTTGCCACCTTTGCATTGGATGTTATGAACCTTTCCTTCTTCGTAAGATGGTTTAACGCCTTCTTCTTTGGATTCTCAAGCTTAACCTTCTTGGTGATCTTAAATGTTTTACCTTTTGCAAGGTTAACCTTGGTCTTGTTCACAGTAACTTTCAGGACATTTGTCTTTGATGCTTGAGGCATTGCAACATGGACTGTATTTGTCCTGCCGAGATATACCTTCTTGCCACCCGACATCTTGTATGCGACTGTAAAATACTTGTATTCTCTCTTATTATTGAGGTTCTTATCGGCATATTTCTGGGACTTCGGTACATTAGCAAGCTTATTGAAGTTGTTCTTTCCATTACAATATGACCAGTATACATCATATCCTGTTGCACCTTTGACCTTATCCCATGTCAGATCTATTCTTGTTCCTGTTCCCTTTCCTTTCATAAGGAAGAACGGAAGTGTCTTCTTATAGAGTTCTGTTCCACTAGGTTCAACATTTGGAGATTTCTTTATAACAAGACGGCCAATGGCAAATGTTATATTGTAGTTTGGATTTGCACCCTTCTTCTGGCTTGCTGTGATCGTGTATGTTCCGGACTTCTCACCAGCAGCTCTCTTGAGAACAATTCCTGTAAGCTTATCCTTGCCAACAAGTCCCTCCGCTGTAAATGTAAACTTCGGATCCGCCTTGCCTTCATACTTAGATGCGTCATTTGCAGTTACTCTGATGGCTTTTTTGTTTACCGTGATCGCAACCTTTGCAGCTGCTGCCTTATAGTTCTGATTTGCCGCAACGGATACTGTCACAACCGCCTTGCCTGCACCAACTATAGTTACCTTGCCTGTGCCATCCACCTTGACAACCTTTGTATTGCTGCTTGTAAATGTTTTCTTGTCATTTCTACTGCACTTCACATTGAGGGCAAACTTTGCATCCCCATATGTCTTTGCTGCCACCTTGCCTACTTTGAGAGTTGTTGCTGCTGGAATTATCTCTCTCTTTGCAACTGTGAACTGAACCGGTTGTGTTACATACTCATTGTAATTGGTTGTAGCACAAACCTTGGCATACATATAATATGTGCCCGGATCTGCCGATCTGGAGTTCTCCCACAATGTTCCATCCGTGTTGCTGTTCTCTGTTGTGTAGTAATACTCTATAACAGGATCCTCTTGTGCTCCTGTAACCTCTGGAGCCTCTACACTGTCGCCAAATGTGTAATCGATTACATCAAATTCAACATTCTGATCAAGTCTCTGTATTTCAAATTCTGCATAAGCCGTAACATCAGCTATCTTCACAACAAACTTATAAGTACCTGCATTTACCGGCGCATTCTCATTTTCCGGATAATCGGTATCACCTGTTCCCTCATAATATGTAACAGCAGCCTCTCCGGTCTTCTCTGTTATCCAGTTATTAACAACTGCACCTGCATATTCTGTGCCGTCATACGCTCTGCTTTCTGCTGTCACAGTACAGCTGACCGCCTCGTTTCTGCCCTGATATGCGCAGTGTGCCGGATTCTCAGTTTCATTGCAGTATGCAATTATCTTGTTACTGTGGCCTTCTTTTATCTCATACGTCCAGTCATGATAATGAACCATATCCCATGACTTGTTCTGAAGCATGTAATTGGCTGCATTTCCCGTAGTTGCAAGCCCAAATCTGTATGTAGTTACAACCGTCTCTATTCCAGGTGTAACGTCCCACAGTACTACAGTATAATCCTCGTCATATACAAGTTCATCTCCATCCAGCAATCCTGAGAACTGGATTCCCTGTATATATGCATTTTCATCAACAATTACCTTATCCGCTGTGATCGTTTTCTTTTCGATAGTCACAGTCACATCGCCAAATACCGGTGAACACTCATCTGCTGTAACAAGGTAATACACCTTATATGTTCCGGCATTTTTAAGTTCTGGAACCGTCTGTGTGTACGGCTCATCTGCTGCCAATGAATAACTGATAGAAGCTCCATCCAGGCCATCTGCAATTGTAACAGATGGGCTATGTATCAATCCATCGTAAGTGCAGGTTGTATCTTCCGCAGTTACTCCGGCGATCAGATCACGTGAGACTGCCTTGGCATCTGACCACAATGAAGCTGGTCTTGTCGTATTAGCCACGTATCTTGTGCGAACATATACCCTCTGATTCTCTTCAAGTCCTGAGATAACATAATTATCTGACACATTCAGATCATCGAGAACTGTCCATGTCGCTCCATCCATCGAATACTGATACTGCTGTCCGCCAAGCGGGCTTACTGTCACAGAATCACCAGTCACGTTTACTATCTCAACGCCTTCGCCGTCTGCAGCACTTTCCATATCAGCTGGTGTTGGATTCTGTATGTCTGCAAGAGTCTTCGGTGCAGATGGCGCCTCCGGTCTTGCTGCAACAGTTATATCAGCAGGTGTATCCTGACTGTCCTTCTTGCTGATACTTATATTTTTACCAAACAAACTATATGATACGTCGTTATCATCTGTTCCCTCAAGAGCTATATCACCATACATATCACTCACAATTTCATATGACTCGCCATCGACAGTGATGATATATGAAGTATCGCCATCAAGATCTGTCAGATTTTCTGTTATATAATCAACCTGTCCTGTAACTGCTCCTACATCAGCCACCGCTCCAACGCTGAATTTGAAACCTATATGTCCGCCATCTTCAACATTTGTCCATGACATTGTCAATCCCGAATCTATTCCTTCAACCAGGGATGCAGCATTCTGACCATTTATTTCAGCAGTTTCCTTTATGTAACTTGATGAACCTGTATTGTACTCAAATATTCTTCTGGAATCATAGTCCCCGATCCAGTAATAACTTGCCTGTGTTATAGGGGCAAGAACAAATGATGGAGTATCATCTGCCGCATCCGCCGCTTTAGCAACTCCCATCATCGCTATCTGCTGTAATTCACCATTCTTGACAGTGGCAGCAAGCACCGCTTCATCTGCACTGTCAGAGCTTGTAATACTATTTCCAATGTTCGCATCCGCTCCTATTGCAAATGAGTGCTGTCCCTCACCAAGTTCAGCATCAAAAATCAGATCGTGAGTATTCATAGGATCAAACGACAATCTTAGAGCTGCAAGCGAAGCCACAGATACTTGTGATGTAGCCGTTTCTGCTGAAGGCTCTGAATCGCTTCTGCTGTACAATCTCCATACTTTGTCGTAGCTTGTTCCAAGCATATAGTTCTTTCCGTCCTTGGTATACAAGCCAACAATATCAAACCCATTGCCATTGGCCATATAGGCCATAACTCCATTGCTTATATACCAGCAAGTATTTGGCTTTGTCCACGTATTTCCATTGTCACTGGTAGGGATAACTGCCTTTACCGCTCTGCTGGCTGTACCATCCACCACGCACCTGTACCAGTATCCATGAGTCGGGGTGAACGTATATGTACTTCCATTTGCACCTTCAATATCTGTAAATGGTCCACGCTTACTGGTTGCGCTCTGCCACTGATATGTTGCAGCTTCCCCTGTCACGTCCATAACGAGAGTGATTGAACTATTCGTCATATTCTTGCCATATGGATATCCATTGTTCATGAATACAACTTCTTCCTCCGAAGGATCTGTATTGCCTCCGCCTGAAAAGCCACCGATCTGAAATGTTATTTCATTGCCGCTGGCGTCCACGATCTTGCCAGCATTCAGATCAATACTTCCTATGTAAATATCAGGGAATACATAACCATTATAATATGTCCACGTATACAGATAATACACACCCGTGGTACCCATATCTATTCCCTCTCCGGAAATGGTATCCGTTCTGTCATATGTACCTGAACTCCTTGAGAACGAGTTCTCTGTTATCCAGCCTTTAAATCCGCAGCCTTCAGGTGACTCGGCACTCGCCCATCCACTGTACCTATGGCTGCTCAGATAATCACCAAAGTTTGTGAGATCTCCAGTCGTGAACTTCTCAGACTGAATGCCAAGCTTGCAGCTCGCGCTGGCATAACCGCTGGTTGTCCACCCCCACTTGAGACCTCTCATATGTCCATCTGTGCTTATATCCACGTCTGTTACCTTGATATTCTCCATAGCCGCTGCGTAGGCAGTATTCTTACCACCTATCGAAATCAAACACGTTATGACCATGAAAGCTGTCATGAGCCATGCCATAACTTTTCTGCATAGAATTCTTTCTTTCATACACTTCCCTCTCTTTCTCAATAAAACCTCTTTTTCGTGTGTCCGTTAATGTTTTCTCTCTGCAACCATTACCTCCTGTTAATTCTTGACTCTTTTCCTTTAACAATTTATGATAATTATAATTCGTACATCAATGTTCAAGTCAACAATATTTTTGCGGTATTTATGCAATATTCACAATTTTTTTTGTCTATTTTTAAGGGAAGGGGAATCATATGAATCACGCAAATAAAAATCTATATCAAATTGGCGAAGTCACCAAAATGCTTGGAGTGACAAGAAGAATGCTGTTAAACTACGAAGACCTGGGGCTTCTGACACCCGCATACAAAAATGAGAGCAGCGGTTTCCGCTACTACTCTGCCGATAACATCGTACATATACGAATTATAAAAGTTCTTCAGGGACTAGGATTATCGCTATCCGAGATTAACAAGTACTTCAATAATACCGAAAAGCTTGAGGATGTCATTGAACGTATGACTACGCTCCGTTCCCAGCTGGATCTGTGCATAGCCCAGCTTCAGCTGCGTCAGTCCCAGACATCAGAACCGGAGATCCGTTTTATCACTCTTCCCTCATTCACTGCATTTTGTCAGGAGTTCAAAGACTCTGATCTGGCCAGAAAAACTGAAGATCTGCGCAAGACCTTTATCGAGGCAACAAAAAAATACCAACTGGACACCACAGGCAAAATGTGTACAGAGGTTTTTGTCGAATCAACATCCGAAGGAAGATATGTCATACCTGTCGCAGCAGATCCTGACACCAATGACGAACACATAAAAAAACTTCCACAGACTGCAGCTATCTGTATATACCACCGTGGTCCATATGAAAATTTCGACACTGTCCAGAAGAAACTATTGGACTATGCAAAAGAAAACAATCTTGCTACTTGTGGTTATTTTCGCAATTCATTTATGGAGGGTCCTCCAACCCACGGAGCAAATAAAGATGCTTATATCACACAGATCGCACTGCCAATACACAAAAGCTCTCCGTTCGGATCGGCATGATCCGCACAGAGAGCTTCTGTTTCTGATACCACTATTCAATTTTCATCTCATTCAAAGACCTGAACTCATATCCCTCCTTCTCCAGGTTTGTGAGAACCGTATCAAGTGCCTGCGCATTGGACGACGACACATTGTGTATGAGAGGAATGGCTCCCGGATGATGATATTTCGCAAAATGATCAATGACATAGTCCGTCCCCGGCTGATTGTTCACATCATAATCAAGGTAAGCCATACTCCAGAATATGGTCTTATACCCCATATCCTTAGCCAGCTGCAGAACCTGTTCACTGTACTCACCGCTCGGCGGTCTGAAATACATATCCATTTCATACCCAGTTTCATTCCTCATAAAGTCTGAGCACTCCTTTAACTCACTTTTCTGCTCCTCCACACTCTTCTCCGGCATGCACGGATGATGCACCGTGTGGTTTCCCACCTGATGTCCCTCCTCCTTCATCCTCTTTACTATATCCGGATTGTCACTTATGTAAGTCATCGTCACGAAGAAGCAGCCCTTTGCATTGTGCTTTTTGAGCACATCCAGCATCTGCTCTGTATATCCGTTCTCGTACCCACAGTCAAATGTCAGATACATCACCTTTTCATTCTTCTCAGCACACACTCTGTCCACGTAGAACGCATCGTACTGCTCCAGCGGAAAGCTGTTGTCACAGCCACTCATTCCATGATTTTTGTCCCGCACTATGTACCATGAATATTTCTTTGTCGATATCTGGCTGTAATCCCTTAGTCTGGTCATATCCTCACCCTGACTCTCCCCGTCTGTGTCCGTGTTACTCTCCGCATCTTCCGTCTTGTCTCCCGATTTTTCTTTTCCTTCCGCATCACCTTCCCCATTCTTCGCACCGTCCGCCTGACACCCTGCATCACCCGGAGTTGCTATCATTTTGGACATATCTTCCTTGTCATATATGGAACATCCACTCAGCACAGCCCCGATCACGCAGACCGCATACAGTCCTGCTATCAAGTACAGCTTTCTCACCATCTACCATCCTGAATTTATTGGCTTCTGCAGGCGGCTTTCACCTGCATTTCATCTGCCACGCACCTGCTCATCAACACCCCTGCTATCCGTCCGCAAGCATTTTCTTCATTATTCCGTCAAGCAGAGCATCATAATCTGACTTATCACTCCGCTGTGCTTTCCGCGCAGGCTTCGCCTTTCTTTTTATCCTGTCATTTTCATCTGTCTCACTGCATGCTGCCATGGCCTCAACAGTATCCTGCTTCGTCGTCTGTTTCTCTTCTTCCTTTTTCAATCTGTTTGCCAGGCTGTTGCCCAGATAATTTCTGGCGCTGTCACGCAGAGTCCTCATATGCCATTCACAATTCCACTGGTTATGAGCAGCCACCAGCACTATGCAGGCTGCCAGTCCACACCCCAGCATCTTCAATGTCTCCACGCCATCGCCTACTACATAATATTGATACGCCGCTGCAAATATGCCTGTCCCAGCTGCGGCCACTCCCATATTTTTCACAAATCCATTCCACACATTTATCGGTATAAAACCTATCTTCAGCCTGTCTATGTACTTGTCCACAAATGCGGCAGTGTCATGTATGTTCACATCCAGCGATGTTATATCCTCATACCGCCTGCGCATCTCCATCAATGGTTTTTTCCGCGTCGTTCCCATGCGCTCAGCCGCCTTTGCCAGTCTTGCAAGATAACTGCTCATCACAGCCCGTCCTGTCAGCCCTATACACCCACACACTATCATCACATACATACACACATTCTGATTCAACAAAATTTCAAACATAGTTTTCCCTCTCTTTTCAATTATTCGATCATATCCTGTCAGGGCTTAACCCCACATCCGTTTGGCCGGTCCGGATGGTAGTATTATATGAGCGACATTCCGGGGTATACAATTATTTTCGCTCGACAAATGTTTGTCTTTTGCATGCTCTTTTGATATACTTCAAGATGAAAAAAGCAGGATACATACATCTTAGAATGTATCAGCGAATATTAAAATGATTGGTTAAGTACAATAGAAAAGAGGTATTGTTATGGTTTATAAGACTAAAGGAACCTGCTCTGTCGAGATCAACTTTGACGTCATCGATGGCAGGCTGCATGATGTAAAGTTCACCGGAGGATGCAATGGTAACCTCAAGGGTATCGGAGCTCTCGTAGAAGGCATGAAGCCAGAGGACGTCATCGCCAGACTCGAGGGCACAACCTGCGGTTTCAAGCCGACTTCATGCCCGGATCAACTGGCTCAGGCACTCAAGCAGTATCTGGCTTCAGCACAGTAACAGGAGGATTAACAATCATTATGAAGAGAATTATATTGACAGGCGGCGGTACAGCAGGTCATGTCACACCAAACATGGCACTTATGCCGGAGCTGAAGAAGCACGGATATGACATCCAGTACATCGGTTCATATGACGGCATGGAGAAAAAGCTTATAGAAGATATGGGCATCCCTTATCACGGCATAGCTTCAGGAAAGCTCAGAAGATACTTCTCAATGAAGAACTTCTCAGATCCGTTCAAGGTACTTAAAGGAATATCTGAAGCAAAGAAGCTCATGAAAGAGCTCAAGCCTGATGTAGTATTCTCAAAGGGAGGATTTGTCACAGTCCCTGTGGTATTTGCCGCACACTCAGCAGGTATCCCTGTGGTGATACACGAATCAGATATGACTCCCGGCCTTGCAAATAAGCTCGCCCTTCCAAAGGCGACAAAGGTATGCTGTAACTTTCCTGAGACAAAGGATCTCTTCCCTGAGGGCAAGGCAGTCGTAACCGGAACCCCTATCAGAGAGGAACTTTTCCGCGGCGATTCCGCATTTGCATATAACTACTGCGGTTTCACTGACAACAAGCCTGTTCTCCTTATCGTGGGCGGAAGTTCAGGAAGCGTCATAATCAACAACGCAATAAGAGACAATATCGACCGTCTTCTGGAGACCTTCAACGTCATCCACCTGTGCGGCAAGGACAATCTGGATGAATCCCTCAAGGATAAGAAGGGCTATGTCCAGTACGAATATGTAAAGAAGGAACTTGCAAGCATGCTTGCACTGTGCGATATCATCATCTCACGTGCAGGAGCCAATGCCATCTGTGAGCTTCTCGCACTCAGAAAACCGAACATCCTCATTCCTCTGTCAAAGGCTGCATCAAGAGGTGATCAGATTCTCAACGCCCAGTCATTTGAGAAGAGCGGATACAGCTATGTGATCCAGGAGGAAGAGCTTAACACAGAGTCTCTGTTCGCCGGAATAAATGAAGTGTACAACAACAAAGAGAAATATATCCAGGCTATGGAGTCCAGCAACCTGACCGACTCAACGGGAATCATCATCAACATGATAGAGGATCTCGTAAACGGCCACGACTGATCTGCATAAGATCTGAAAAAGCAATTATAAAAAGGCAAAATAAAACTCCACACCGTCTAAATCATAGTCGGTGTGGAGTTTTATTGTATATTAACTATTATTAGTTAGCCAGAGCCTGAAGTACAGCAGCCTTCATCGCATCGTCACACTGCTCATCTCCTATGTACAATGTAACTGTACTCTTTCCGCCTGCAGGAAAATCAAATACTGCCTTCAGTGTCTTGTCTATATATGTTCCATCTGAACCATACTTTGCAAGATCCATGCTGACCTTTGTTCCATAATATGTGATTCTGAATCCACCGTTTGTTGTGTCCTCATAATACCATACTGTTGTCTTGGCCTTCTTATCAAGAGCGTCTCCATATGTAACACCTGTAGGAACCTTCTTCTCTGTTCCGTTGCTCTGTACATCTGTATAGACGATCTCATTCTTTTTAAGGCTGTCTATCTTGTCCTTTGCTTCATCGTTAGTACGATACTGAATGTTACCCTTTACAAATATCTGAGCTGTCTCAGGAAGAACCAGATACACACCGCCACAGATAGCTGCTACCACAATAATGGCTACAAGGATCTTAACAAATGTCTTCATAATTATCTCTCCTATCCACAATCAAATTCATCAATCGATACTAGAACAGTTCTTTCTCAAGCTGGAATATGAAATCCTCAAGGAGCTGCATGCGTTTGCTGTACTCAAGTCGTCCAGCCTCCGTCTTACATCTCTTGATCTTTGGTTTATTGATCTTATAAAAATTCTTGATTCTGTAATATGCGCGCTTATAGCTTGCCTCGTCCTCTATAGCCGTAGCCATGGAATCCCACAGAACACTGATCGCTCCAACTTCATCCAGCAGGTCTGCATCCATAACTATCCTGCACTCAAGTGACAAATCTGCATCAGTATCCTTCTCCTCATGGATCATGATTATCTCGCCTATCTTGGCTATCTTCTGTGGATCGACTCCCAGACTGAAGAAGAGATTCTTCGGGGAATCCGTGAGGCAAAGGACATCTCAGAATATGATAACCTTGCCGCAGCCGCCTATCTTCGGGCAAAAGAAGATTATCTGATGGGAATTAATTTCTCACGTGTACTGACTTTGCGTTATGGAAACAGCGTAACCAATTATCTTGGAGGCAAATACCAGGCAATTTCCGTTGGACGGGTTATGACCTGTGTCCTTGGGATGGTAGTTCGCCGCGAGCGGGAAATCCGCGCATTTGTGAAAACACCTTTTTACAGAGTTGTGAGCAGCATTGCTCTTGAAGGAGAAAGCTTTGAAGGAGAGTGGAGAGCTGTAGAAGGCAGCCGCTATTTCCAGTCCCCTGTTTTATATAAAGAAAATGGTTTTAAGAAAAAAGAAGATGCCCAGAAGCTGATCTGTGAATTAAGTACACAGCAGCCTCTTATATGTACGGTAGAGAAGATTGAGCGAA